>Ga0105046_10010222_pt1 | contig 14626 bp, 13 predicted proteins | sample MAT03_FD_78385 | JGI IMG/M metagenome (GOLD analysis project Ga0105046, IMG submission 78385) | Freshwater microbial communities from Lake Fryxell liftoff mats and glacier meltwater in Antarctica - MAT-03 (megahit assembly) | ecosystem: Environmental > Aquatic > Freshwater > Ice > Liftoff... | reverse complement strand
GCACGTCACTTCGCGGCGCGGCATCCGGAGTTCGTGCTCGAGCAGCCGGCATGGCCGTTCAACGAGAGCCAGCTCGGCCGCAATCTCAGTCACTGGCCGGATGCATGGCTGCGCCGGCGCTGAACGCAGCCCCTCCCGGGATGCCGTCGCGTCTGCAGCTCAACGTCATTGCGAACCTGGCGGGTCGCATCGGCTCGGTCGCGGTCGCGGTAGTTTGCACGCCGTTCTACCTGCACTACCTGGGGGTCGAGGCCTACGGGCTGATCGGCGTATACCTGTCACTGTTCATGCTGGCCTCGGTACTCGACTTCGGCCTGGGCACGACACTCAACCGGGAGTTCGCCCGCCGCTCGACCCTGCCTGAGGACGGGGGTGCTGCGCGCGACCTGCTGCGAACACTTTCGCTGGTAAGCGGCGCGCTTGCGTTGACGGTTGCATTGCTCATTGCGGCCGGATCCGGCCTGATCGCTCACCATTGGCTGCGCACCCAGGATCTGGACGCTGGCGCCATTGGCGAAGCGATAGCACTGATGGGCATCGCGCTCGCGCTGCAGTGGCCGATCGGGCTGTACTCAGGCGGGCTGTCCGGCCTTCAACGGCAGGTCGCAATCAACGTCGTGCTGCTGGCCGCCGCCATGGCACGGGGCGTGGGCGCGGTGGTTGTGCTGGCGACGTTCTCACCCACGATCGAGGTGTACTTCCTGTGGCAGATCGCGGTCGGCATCCTGCATGCCGTCGCACTTGGCATTCTGCTCGGGCGCGCACTGCCCAGAAATACCCGGCCGGCGCGCGTGAGTCGCGCGGCGCTGCGCTCGGTCGGGGGCTTCGCAGCCGGGGTTTCGGGCATCACCGTGTTGTCGGTCCTCGCATCCAATCTGGATCGCCTGCTGCTCAGCGCCTGGCTGCCACTGGACCGGTTCGGCCACTACACGCTGGCCGGCTTCGTCGCCTCGCTCTCCACCCTTGCGGTCGCACCACTGTTCAACGCGCTGCTGCCACGGTTTTCGGAGCTGATCGCCCGCAAGGACGAGGTTGAAGTCGCCGGTCTCTATCACCATGCGGCGCAGACAGTGGCAGTGGTCACCCTGCCACTGGCGAGCCTGGTGATCGCCTTCGCCCCGGAGATCCTGCTGGTTTGGACACGCGACCCTGCGATCGCCGCTGACGCCGCGGGGCCGGCCCGGGCTCTGGCGTTCGGTGCAACCTGTCTTGCGTTGGCCAACATACCGTATGCGATTCAGCTGGGGCATGGCTGGACTCGGCTCGCAGTGCGGCTCAATGCTGCCGCTCTGCTGGTCCTTCCGCTCGCCCTGTACTGGGGTGTATCGACTGCAGGCGCGGTCGGCGCCGCGATCGGCTGGGCGGCCGTCAATGCGGCAACGTTGGTCGCGGGCATGCTGGCGATGCATCGGCGTTACCTGCGCGGGCACGGCCTGCGCTGGCTGCTTCGGGATACGCTGCCATCGGTCGTCTTATCAGCCGCAGTGATGGCCTGCGCCCGTATGCTGATGCCCGAGAATGTGCAGCCTTGGCTGGTCGCAGGCATACTCGGAACGGCGCTTGCTGCGGCCCTGGCCGTATGTGCGCTCGCTGCCCCGGCCACCCGTGGGTTGCTGGCCAGATGGTGTTCAGGCCCACGCCCTACTCGGACCGGCGACTAGGTGAGCACCCCTTACTTCTCGATCGTAATCCCCACGCGTAACCGCGGTGCAGAGCTGCTCCATACGCTACGCACCTGTTTGGCGCAGGACTTCGTTCATTTCGGCGAAGCGAGCTTCGAGATTGTGGTGAGCGACAATCACTCGACCGACGATATCCGCGCTGTAGTGGAGTCGCTCGCATCGCCGCGGATTCGCTACCTGCGCACCCCTGACGCGCTCACGATGACCGACAGCTGGGAGTTCGCAATGGCCCAGGCACGCGGCCGCTATGTGGGCGTGGTTGGCACCGATGACGGCTACCTGCTGCACACGCTGTCCAGATGTCACGCGATGCTCGAGTCATCCGGCGCCCAGGCGGTAACCTTCCAGGGAGCTTGCTATCACTGGCCGACCAGCCCGGACATCTCCCTTCGCAACCGGTTGCTCATCCCGCGCTTCGTTTTCGCGGCGGGGCTGCGCGACAGCAGCACACTGCTCTCCGAATCACTACGTACCCTGCACTACGGCCTGTTGCCCTGCTTCCTGAACTCGTTCGTCTCCTCCGAGTTGATTGACGAGGTTCGCGCACGCCACGGCCGTGTGTTCGACGCCTATTGCCCGGACGTGTATTCCGGATTCCTGGTCGGTGGCTCAACCGGTCGAATCCATGTGTCGAACGAGATTCTCCTGGTCGGTGGCGTGTCCGGGAGCAGCACCGGCAGCAACGCCTATCGAAACCCGCTGAGCGGCGATTGGCGTTCCGAACTCGGACTGACCGGAGATACGCGCATGCAGCGCGCGGCGATCGGCTTCCCATTCGTTGCGACGCTGATCGTCGAGTCAGCAGCCAAGGCCCTGCGGCAGCTTGGACGCGGCGATGTTCTGGAATCGCTCGAAATCCCCTCCTACCTGCGGCACTGCTACCGCCAGGCAATCGGCATCGAGGACGCAGGCCAGCGGTCGCAGGCAATCGCGGCGATAGTCGCTTACGTGCGCGAACATCGTGGTGATGGCGTCTCCATGCTCGGCTTGTGGCAAACACGCCTTCGCTGGGCAGTGCAGGCGAAAGTTCCCTTCAGGGTCACCCGGACATTGCAGAGGCTGCGTACTGCTGCGGGTCGCGGCGGCGGCGTTCTCGCCCACGAGGACGTCGACGCCCTCGCGCTCGGCATACACAACGTGTTCGATGCGGCAGTCTATCTTACCGGGCTGCGGCCCGGGCTCGGGGCGAAGGCCGCGCCATGAATACACTGCGCTCGTGGGTCAAGCGGCACCCGGCAATAAAAGGCATGACGCTGGCCACCTTGCGCTTGATGGCGCCACTTCGCACACCATCCGCGCTGCTTCGCTACGCCGAGTTCCTCGCCGACCGGCAGCGCTTTGTTCGAGCCGGTGGCCGCGCGGCGTGGATTGACTCATGGCCCTGCCTGGCCGATCGAACGCAGAAGAGCGGGATCGACGCACACTATTTTCACCAGGCCGTGTGGGCGGCGCGGCTGATCGCTGCGCACCCGCCAGCAGCGCATGTCGATATCGGCAGCGACACGCTCTATGTCGGAATGCTTACCGCGATCGTGCCGGTCACGTTCGTCGACATCCGTCCACTCGATCTGCAGATCGCCGACTACACCGGGGTCCACGGCTCGATTCTTGCGATGCCGTTCAACGACTGCTCGGTGCTGTCCCTGTCGTGCCTGCACGTTATCGAGCATATCGGCCTCGGCCGCTACGGTGATCCGATAGACCCGGACGGGTCGGTCAAGGCTGCCCGCGAGATAGTGCGGATCATTGCGCCGGGCGGGCGAGCCTATGTGTCAATGCCCATTGGCAGGCCGCGCGTTCAGTTCAATGGGCAACGTGTGTTCGACCCAGTGGAAGTCCTGCAGATGTTTGCCGGGCTTACGCTAAACACCTTTGCTATGGTTGACGCGACTGGCGCCTTCTTCGAGCAGGCTGATCCACGGACGATCGACCTGCGCGAAGCGCAGTCGGGCGCGGACTGCGGTCTGGGCATGTACTGCTTCACGCGAGCGGAGGCGGGATGAGCGCGACGGACTTCTGCGCGACCTCGACTACCATGCACACGCCTTCTTCGCGGCACTGGAGCGCCTCCAGCAGCCGCCCTGGCGCAAGCTGCTCGACCCGGGACCACGCCGATTCATCGAGCGCCGGCTCGCGCGGCGCGCGGCCACGCCGGTGCAACACCGCGTGCCCCTGTTATTCGGCGCGTCCATGAATATCGTGCTGCCCGAGGTAATCTCGGAGCAGTTGCACAGTTTTCTGCTCGCCAGCACCCGGCCGACGCTGTTGCTTGAAACCGGTTCCGAGCGGGCAGCCAGTCTGGCGACATCCCTCGCAGCGCGGGGATACCGGGCTTTCACGACGGCGACAGCGGGTCAGCTCGAAGAGGCGGCCGACGCGGCTGACGCGGCCCTGCGCTTCAAGGACGTGCTGTTTGCCGCTGGCGAGCGCGCCGACACCCTGTCTGCCCGGGCACGGATGCTTTCAGCCGTTCGCACGCGGGGCGCCAAGTGACAGCCTCGAGGTCGCTGGCGGGGTTGGCAACACGCGCAAAGGATGCGCTACGCGCCATTCCGCTTGCGGCTTCCGTGAATGCCGCGGCGCGCGCACGGGCAACGCTCGTCGAGTACCGGGCGCTCGAACGTGCCTACGCCGGGGATCATGTCGCACCGGCGCTGCCAGCGTTGCGGATTGAACCCCGCAAGCCGCGAGTGTTGTTTGTCGGCACCGACGAGGCACAGGATCGAAGTGGCTTCGTGCAGGCGCTGGATCGCCTCAGCGAGCTCACGCTGTTCACCCAGGCCGACGGCAGGTATGGTCACAACGACCATCGTGCGCCAGCGCTGCGCAGGTCCGCCAACGGCAGGCGGCTGCACGTGATCCTTGACGACCTTGAGGCGCGCGATCTGCGCCCTGACATCGTGCTTGCCCAGACCTGGTCCACCCTGCTCGACCCAGTCTCGCTCGACGCGGCTCGCGCCCGCGGCTCGCTGGTGATCAACCTGTCGATGGACGACCGACACCAGTTCCGCGGCCGGCGGGAACCGTTCGGCTGGTCCGGCACGCTCGGGCTGATCGGTCATCTTGACCTCGCGCTCACCGCAGCGCCCGAATGCGTGCGCTGGTATCAGGCAGAAGGGTGTCCGGCGCTGTACTTCCCCGAGGCGAGCGACCCCGACATTTTCAAACCGATGCCGGACCTGGGCAAGGTTCACCAGGTCTCGTTCGTCGGTGGCCGCTATGGCATCCGCGAGCAGATCGTGCGCGCGCTGCGACGCGCAGGTATCGAGGTCAGCGCCTTTGGCAGCGGCTGGGAAGGTGGCCGCATCGATGTGCCAGGGATGGCCCGGCTGTTCGCACAATCGAAGATCGTTCTGGGTGTAGGGACGATCGGCCACTGCACCGACTTCCATGCGCTCAAGCTGCGCGACTTCGATGCACCCATGTCCGGCAGTTGCTACCTTACCCATGACAACCCTGACCTGCACCCGTTGTACGACGTTGGCCGCGAGATTGTTACCTTCAGCGATATGGACGCCTGCGTCGAGCAGGCGCGCGCCCTGCTTGCCGACGAGGACAGACGCGAGTCGATCGGCAGGGCAGGACGCCGCCGGGCGCAGATGGACCATACTTGGGACCTGCGTTTTCGCACGCTTTTCTCGCGCCTCGGCGCCGACCTGCCCGCCTGAAAGTCGATAGATGCTGAAGACTGGCTGGACCCTGCTGCGCAACAACTTCTCGCTTCGTCCTGCGCACCTCGCTTTTCTGTTTCGCCATGCGACCAAGCTGTTCCTGTTCAATGTCGAGACGCGCAACGCCTTTGCCGAGCACTATGGGGAGTTCAACCGCGATCGCGATCTTCGACCATTCCGCCTGGTGAATCCGACCAGCGAGGGTGGTGCAATCATCGGCGACGTGGTGTATTTCGCCAAACAGGTGGACATCGGCGACGGTGAAGTGCTGTTCGCCGGCGACCGCAATGCAGTGAAGCCGATCTGGTCAAGCTGTTTCCCGGTCGAGCAGATGATCACCTGCGGCCTGCACGACATGGACATCGGTTGGGACTTCGAACAGCCGATTCCGGAGGCGCTCGACGCACACCGCTTCCGGCTGATCGTGTCCCAGGCGATGCTCGAGCACCTGGTGAACCCGTTCCAGCATGTGAAGGACCTGGCTTCGCTGCTCGACCATGGCGGTGTGCTCGTCCTGCACTCCGAGCTGCCTGGCTTCTTCTACCACCGGGTGCCGATAGACTGTCTGCGCTTCTATCCGGACTGGTTCGAAGGTGTGGCGGGGCGCTTCGGCCTGAAAATACTCGACAAGCAGATCTCGGTGTTCCACATCACCTACAAGATGCAGAAGCCATGATCGCCCTGGGACGCGGACCCGGCAGCCTGTCCCGTGGCCTGAGAGGCATCTAGGCCGATGTGCGGGATCTACGGCGCAGTTTCCTGGCGGGCGCCGATCGACGCCACAGCCGCGATGCACAGCCGCGATACGCTGGCCCACCGTGGCCCGGACGATAGCGGGTTCTGGCTATCCGCCGACCAGCGGGTGGCGCTCGGACATCGGCGATTGGCGGTCGTCGACCTTACGCCGGGCGGCCACCAGCCGATGCAGTCGGCCGACCAGCGGTTGACCATCGTATTCAACGGCGAGATCTACAATTTCCAGGCCCTTCGCGCGCAGCTCGTGTCGCTGGGTCACCGGTTCGGCACCCGCAGCGATACCGAGGTTCTGATCGCCGCCTGGCGCGAGTGGGGCGCAGAGTGCCTGCCGCGGATGAACGGAATGTTTGCCTTCGCCGTGCATGACCGCGGCGACGGCACGACAGCGCCGCGGCTGTTCCTGGCGCGCGACAGGGCGGGCAAGAAGCCGCTTTACTACCGCCTGAACCCTGCGGGCTTCGAGTTCGCCTCGGAGTTGAAGGCCCTCGCCGGTCCGCACCGTATCGACCTCCCCGCGCTCAACCGCTATCTCGCGCTCGGCTACGTTCCCGGCGAGCACTGCATCGCAGCCGGAGTGCGCAAGCTGCCTCCGGCACACCATGCCACACTCGACCTCGCAACCGGTGCGCTCACCATCAGCCGATGGTGGCAGTTGCCCGTCCACCAGCCAGACTTGGCGATGACGATGGACGATGCGGCGACCCGTACGCTGGAGATTCTGGAGGACAGCGTCCGCCTGCGGCTCACCAGCGACGTGCCGGTCGGCATACTGCTCTCGGGCGGACTCGACTCGAGTCTGATTACCGCGATCGCCGCGGGCGCCAGCTCGGGCCGCGTCCGCACTTTCACCTTCGCCCAGCCAGGCAGCCCGCTCGACGAGGCGGCTGGGGCTGCGCGGATCGCGCGCGCGTTCGATACCGAGCACCACACGCTCGAGGTCGCAAACCCGTCACTGGCGACGTTGACCGAGTTCATGCCGATGATCGACGAGCCGCTCGCCGACTCGTCCCTGATTCCCGCCTGGCTGGTCTGCCGCCTTGCGCGAACCCAGGTTACGGTCGCGCTTGGCGGCGACGGCGGCGATGAGCTGTTCGGTGGCTACGCCCAATACGGGCAGGCACTCGCCGACGCCGCGCGCACCCGGTTCATCCCCGATCTGCTGCTGCGAGTCGCTGCACAGGCGGCAGGCGCGCTTCCGGCTGGGGTGCGCGGTCGCAATCGCCTGTCAGCGTTGGGCGAAGGTGCGGCCCGTACGGTCATCTGGGGGTCGCCTTATTTCGACCTCGCGCTGCGCAGACGCGTCCTCGTTCCCGGCGCCATCGGCGCCCTGGATTCAGCGCCGGGTGGGCTCGATGCGCCTGAGCGCGAGCTGTCCATGCTTTTCGACGCCGGTCACGGAGTCATCGACTCCATGACCCGCACCCACTTCGGCAGCATCCTGCCGGACGACTTCATGGTCAAGGTTGACCGCGCGAGCATGGCGCACGCGCTTGAAATGCGTTCGCCGCAGCTGGACTGGCGACTGATCGAGTTCGCCTTCCGCGATGTACCCGACCGGCTCAAGGTCGGTGCCGCCGGCTCACGCCTGATCCAGCGCGAACTCGCCCGCAGGCTGTTGCCCGCAGATGTCGACTTCAGCCGCAAGCAGGGTTTCTCGATTCCGATCGACGATTGGTTGCGGGCCGACGGCGATGCAATGTTCGAGCAGTGGGAAACGCATCTGCCCGAAGCGATCGCGCGCGACGAGGTCGCACGGTTGCGCGCCGGCCTGCACGCGGGCCGCGCCAATGGCGCCCGCCTGTATTCGCTCCTGGTGCTGGCGATGGCGAACCACAACCTGACCTCTGCCACGTCATGGCACTGATCACCGTCTGCATCCCGAGCTACAACCGTGCGCCGGTTCTGCCAGCGCTGCTCGATTCGGTGCTCGCGCAGGCGTTCGACGACTACGACGTGCTGATCCGGGAAGACTGCTCGCCACAGCGAGATGCGATCCGTTCCATTGCAGAGGAATACAGCCTGCGCCATCCTGGGCGTATCCGATACATCCAGAACGAACGCAACCTCGGCTACGATGGCAACCTGCGATCGCTGATAGAGGCGGCCACCGGCGACTATTGCCTGTTCATGGGTAACGACGACCTGATGTGCGAAGGCGCACTGGCGACCGTCGCCGACATCATCGGACGCCATCCGCAGGTTGGGGTGGTGGTGCGCAGCTATGCTGCATTCAACGGCAGGCCAGACAAGATCGACCAGGTCTTCCGCTATTTCCCTGAAGAACGCGTACTCCCGGCCGGCGCGGACGCGGTGGCAATCGCCTTCCGCCGCTCAGTCGTGATCCCGGGCATGGTGCTGCGCCGTAGCGACGCGCAGGCGGTGGCGACCGACCGCTTTGACGGCATCCTGCTCTACCAGCTGTATCTCGTCGGCAGGATCGCGGCGCACCGGCCGGTCGTGTTTACGCCTCACGTTCTGGCGCTGTACCGCAACGGCGGAATACCGGACTTCGGCAATGCCGAGGCCGAACGCGGGAAATTCGTGCCGGCCGAGCATACGCCAGAGTCGTCGCTGCACTTCATGAAGGGCATGGTCGACATCGCCCGCCATATTGAAAAGGTCGAAGGCATCTCCGTGCACCGGCGCATTGTTGCCGACATCGGCAACTACTCGTATCCGATACTGGCGATCCAGTCCGACAAGCCGCTCGGGGTGTTCCTGCACTACAGCTGGGGGCTCGCCAGGCTCGGCCTGTGGCGCACGCCGCTGTTCCATGTCTGGTTCGCGGCGCTGCTGGTACTCGGGCCAAGGCTGAGCGAATCGCTGATCCGCCGGATCAAGGCGCGTCTGGGCTACACCCCGGCGCTGGGTGATGCGGCCCGAACCGCACCTCGCGGATAGGCTGTCCATGCGCATCCTGGTGGTCGGCGACTGGCACTCCGAGCTGCACGAGCAGGCGGTGTTCGATGCCTTCTCGAGCCTCGGCCACCAGGTCGAGCGATTCGCCTGGCATGGCTACTTCAAGGCCGCGCGCGGCCTGCACGCACTGGCCGCCCGCGCCCAGAACCGCTTCCTGGTCGGCCCGGCTGTCGACCGACTGAACCGCGACCTTCTCGCGGCAGCGAAGCGCCTCAGCCCGGAACTGGTCTTCATATACCGCGGCACGCATGTTCTTCCGGTGACGATCTCACGGCTGCACCAGCTCGACCCGAGTCCGATCGTGCTCGGCTACAACAACGACGACCCGTTCGCTCCGAATCAGCCGCGCTCGGTGTGGCGTCACTTCCTGCGCGGCGTGCCCCACTATGACGCGGTGCTGGCCTATCGCGAACACAACCTTTCGGAACTTGCCGCCGCTGGTGCCCGCCGGGTCTACTGGCTGCGCAGCTGGTACATGCCCGGACGCAACCATCAGGTCGCGCTCGACCCAGCCGATCGCGCACGATACGGCTGCGATGTCGTGTTCGTCGGTCACCACGAGAACGATGGTCGCACCCGCATGCTCGAGGCGATTGTCGAGGCAGGCATCGACCTGCGGCTATTCGGTCCGGGCTACGACTGGGATCCAGTACTGGAACGCTCGCCTGCGCTGCGACGGATGATTCCAGTCGACCTGGTCTGGGGCGAGGCCTACAACAAGGCCCTATGCGGCGCGAAGATAGCGCTGTGCTTTCTGTCCAAACTGAACCGGGATACCTACACTCGTCGCTGCTTCGAGATCCCGGCCAGCGGCACGATGATGCTCTCGGAGCACTCGGAGGACCTCGTTTCGCTGTACACCCCGGGCGTCGAGGCAGACTACTTCAACAACAGCGAAGACCTGGTGGCGAAGTTGAGGCGCTACCTTGCCGACGACGCGCTGCGGCTGAAGGTCGCCGCCGCCGGGGCGAAAAGGGTGCGCGCCGACGGCCATGATGTAGTGTCCCGGATGCGCGCGCTGCTCGACTGGGTGGCGACCTGGCACCCCACCGAGAACCACCCATGACGCGCTGGCTGATCGACACCCTCACGCTGCTTCTGGGCCGCCTTCGACGCCACCGCCGGGTCGGCGCAACGCCGGACCCGGTCGACCGCCTGGTCAAGGTGAACCTGGGCTGCGGGCTGGCGGTCGCGCCAGGCTGGACCAACGTCGACGCCAGCCTGAACGCAGTGCTGGCCAACCTGCCCAAAGCGCTGCTGCCTGTTGCCTATCGCCTGTCCGGATCGAACCGGTACTACACTTGCGAGCAGTACGTCGCGCTGCTGTCGGGCAATCGCTTCATCCATCACGACCTCGCGCACAGCCTGCCATTTGCCGACAATACCGTCGACGTCGTCTACTCCTCGCACTTCGTCGAGCACTTGTTCCGCGACGAGGCGATGCAGCTGATGCGCGAGTCGCTGCGCATCCTGAAGCCGGGCGGGCTGGTGCGGGTGTGCGTCCCCGACCTCGCCCATGCCGTCGAGCGCTACCGGCAGGGCCATGCGCGCGAGATGCTCGAGCAGTACTTCTTCGTCGAGGACCGGTCGAGCTTCCTCGCCCGGCACAAGTACATGTACGACTTCGCCCTGCTACGCGACACGCTCGCCGCAGCAGGGTTCGCGCAGATCGGGCGCTGCGCCTACCGCGCGGGCCATGCGCCGGACATCGCGCTGCTGGACAACCGGCCGGACGAGACGCTGTTCGTCGAAGCACACAAGCCGGTGTCGGCTTCGCCGGCGCCGTCCCCGGCAGCGGCAAGGAACCACTGACGATGTGCGGCATCGTCGGCCGCCTCGAGTTTCGCGGCGCTGCAATCGACCCGGGGGCGCTCACCCGCGCGCGCGATGCGCTCGAGCACCGCGGCCCCGACGACGCCGGCCTGTGGATCGACGGGCCGGTTGGCCTCGCGCATCGACGGCTGTCGGTGCTCGACCTGTCGCCGCGCGGCCACCAGCCGATGCTCGACGACGCGGCGCGGCTGGCGATCACCTTCAACGGCGAAATCTACAACTACCGGGAGATCCGCGCGCAGCTCGCACAAAGCGGGCACAGTTTCGAGTCGGACTCCGACACCGAGGTGATCCTTGCCGCCTGGAAGCAGTGGGGTCCCGCCTGCCTGCCCAGGTTCAACGGCATGTTCGCGTTCGCGCTCTGGGACGGCATCCGGCGCAAGCTGTTCCTGGTGCGCGACCGGATCGGGGTGAAGCCGCTCTGTTACCGGATCGACCAGGACCGGCTGGTATTCGGCTCGACGCTGCGCGCGCTGGCCGCGTTCGGCGACCTGCGATTCACGCTGTCGAATGCAGCGACCCGGCGCTACCTCGACCTCGGCTATGTCGGCGGCGAGCAGTCGATCTTCGAGGAGGTGCGCAAGCTGCGCGCCGGCTGCCTGCTCGAGGTCGATGCCGACGGCCGCTGCGCCGAGCGTGCATGGTGGCGGCTCGAACCCGGCCCGGCGGACGGCGACACGCAGCCCGCCGCGACCGATGCCATGGAGACGCAGCAGCTCGACGCACTGGAATCGCTGCTCGACTCGAGCGTCGCGCTGCGGCTGATCAGTGACGTGCCGGTCGGCGCGTTCCTCAGCGGCGGCATCGATTCCAGTCTGGTGGTGGCATTGATGCGCCGGCATTCACAATCAGTGCGTACCTACACCATCGGCTTCGACGACCCGCGCTATGACGAGTCGCCGCATGCGCGCGCGGTGGCAGCGCACCTGGGCGTGCACAACACGCAGGTGACGATCGGCCCACCCGACCTGCTGGCGGCACTCGACACGCTGACCACCCACTTCGACGAGCCGTTCGCCGATTCGTCCGCGCTGCCGACCCTGCTGCTGTCCCGGCTGGCCCGCAGCGAGGTCACGGTCGCGCTGTCCGGCGACGGTGGCGACGAACTGTTCGGCGGCTACCCGTACTACCGGCTCGCCGAGCGGCTGGAACCGTGGCGCGCGCGGGCACAGCCACTGGCCGGCTGGCTCGGGGCCGCCGCCGGCAGGATGCCTGCCCACCGGGCGGCACTGGCGCTGTCGGCGCTGTCCGCACCGGACCTGCCGGCGATGTTCGCCCGCTTCCGCAGTCCGCTGCGGCTGCTGGCCGAACCGCTGTTCCCGCAGGTAGCGCAGCCGGTTCCGGAGACGGACGGGTCAGACAGCCCGGCCGCCGTCTGGCTGCGCAAACTGCTCGACGACGAGGTGCCGGCCGGCAGACTCACCCAGCGCCTGATGGATCTCGATGTTCGCAGCTATCTGGAGTCCGACATTCTGGTCAAGGTCGACCGGGCGACGATGGCGTTCTCGCTCGAGGCGCGCAACCCGTTCCTCGATTTTCGCGTGGTCGAGTTCGCGCGCACCCTGCCGCCGGCGCTCAAGCTGCATGCGAGCGGCGGCAAACGCGCGCTACGCCTGCTGCTGGCGAGGCACCTCCCGGCGGCGCTGATAGACCGACCCAAGGCCGGGTTCGTCGTACCGATCCGGCAATGGCTGCGCGGCGAACTGCGCGAACCGCTACGCGAGGCAATTCTCGACGGTTTCCTGTGCCAGCAGGGCTGGATCGATCGCAATGCTGCCGCGCGCGCATTCAAGCAGCATCTGGACGGCACCCGGCAGCATGAGAATCTGCTCTGGGCCATCGCGATGTTCGAGCACTGGCACCAGCGGCACTGTCGCGCATGAACGGACGCGTCCGCCCGGGACAGGTACCGACCCTGCTGCTGGATTTCCTCGCCGCACGCACCGGCGGTCAGCTCACCCGGGCGCGCGCGTTCATCGCGCGGGTGCGCGACCATGACCCGGATAACCGCTTGCACATTCTGCATGCCAACGGCGCGCTGGATTTCGCCGCGACACGCGACGATCTGGTGGTCAGCGAGATGAACTTCCCGCCGCCGGCAGTGGCGCTGCGTCGGGTTGCGTGGCAGAACTTTGCACTGCCCCGGCTGTTGGCGGCAACGAATGCGAACGCGTACCTGACATTTTCGCACGACCTGCCACTTCGTTTCCCGTCTTCCGTGCCGGCGATCGTCGGGGTCTCCAACCTCGCGCCATTCTCGGCCGAAGCCCGGGCCGCCGAGACTCACCTGGGCGCGCGCCTGCGGCTCGACCTGCTGGCGCGCACGATCGTTTCATCAGCGCGGCGCGCCCAGGCAGTGATCGCGCTGTCCGAGACCTGCCGCGTACACCTGGTCGAGCGCGGCGTCGACGCCAGCCGAATCGAGGTGATCCCGAACGGGGTCGAGGTGCCGCCCGGCGCGCTCGATCCGGCCGAGCGTAGCCGGTTGCTTGCCGGGTACGGCATCAGGGGCGACTACCTGCTTTATGTCTCGCACTTCTACCGATACAAGAATTTCGGGCGCCTGGTCGACGCCTTTGCTGCACTGGGACCGGCCCTGCGCGGCGGGCTGCAATTGGTACTGGTCGGCAAACCCTGGGACGCCGACTATCATCGCGAGGTCACGCAGGCAGCAAGCGCGCTCGGCCAGTCGGTACGCATCGTGCCGGAGCTCAGCGGTACCGAGCTGGCTACCCTTTATGCTTCGGCGCGGCTGTTCGTGTTCCCGTCGCTGATCGAGAACAGCCCGAACATCCTGCTCGAGGCCATGGCTCATGGGGTGCCGGTGATCGCATCGGCCGTCGCACCCATGCCCGAGTTCGGCGGCACGGCGATCGGCTACTTCGACCCGCTGTCGGTGGACTCGATACGGCAGAGTATCGAACAGGCACTGACCGACCGCACCGACCGTGCCGTATTGGCCTCGGCCTGCCGCGCGCAGGCCGCCCGGTTCACCTGGGACCGGTTCACTGCGCGGGTGGTTGCGCTGTACCGGTCGGTGCTCGGATGAAGCTGCTGGTCATCAGCCAGTACTTTCATCCAGAGAGCTTCCGGATCAACGACCTGGTCGAAGGCATGGTGGCGCGCGGCCACCAGGTGACCGTGCTCACCGGGCTGCCGAACTATCCGGCCGGGCGGCTGTACCCGGGCTACCGATCACTGTTCGGACCCTGGCGTGAACAGCTGTTCGGCGCCACCGTGATCCGTGTACCGCTGATCGCACGCGGTCGCAGTCAGGGGTGGCGGCTCGTGCTCAACTACCTGTCGTTCGCGCTCAGCGCCTCCACGCTTGGTGCGTTCAGAGTCCGCGGCCGGTACGACGCAATCTTCGTGTTCGAACCCTCGCCGGTCACCGTCGGTCTGCCCGCGATCGCCTGCCGCGCGCTGACCGGGGCCCCGATCCTGTTCTGGGTACTCGACCTGTGGCCGGAGAGTGTGGTTGCAGCCAGTGGCCTGCGTTCGCGCTGGCTGCTCGCACCGACCGAAGCGCTGGCGCGCTGGATCTACCGACGCTGCGACCGGGTGCTCGCGCAGTCGCGGGCTTTCTTCGCACCGCTGGAGCGCCAGGGGGTGACGCCGAAGCAGTTGCGCTACCTGCCGAGTTGGGCCGAGGCGGTCTATCGCCCGGTGGACCGGACCGTTGCCGCCCGCGGCAACGGTGTCCTGCCGGTACAGCCGGTGCTTCCCGCAGGATTCAAATTGCTGTTCGCCGGCAATATCGGCGTC
>Ga0105046_10010221_pt1 | contig 14626 bp, 14 predicted proteins | sample MAT03_FD_78385 | JGI IMG/M metagenome (GOLD analysis project Ga0105046, IMG submission 78385) | Freshwater microbial communities from Lake Fryxell liftoff mats and glacier meltwater in Antarctica - MAT-03 (megahit assembly) | ecosystem: Environmental > Aquatic > Freshwater > Ice > Liftoff... | reverse complement strand
CTGATGATGTGGCTCTACATTGCAGGGCTGGCCATCTTGTTTGGCTCGGAGATCAACGCGCTCATAAAACGACGCGACGACGCCGGCAAGCAGAACGTCGGGAATACGATCAGCCAACCCAAGGGAGACCAGTTCCAGCACGATCGTGGGCGGCACCGAGCGCGAGGTCCGCGCTGATCGCATTAGCCGCCCCGGGCCGTACATCGACAACTACCCGTTTGCCCCACGAGTTGAACAGCCGGTCGGCGAGTAGGCGCCCGCCGTCGCGAAGAGCGGAGACCTCGCTGTACCGTCTGCAGCAGCAGTACCCCCAGGCCTTCGTCGCCCAAGCCGAGGCGGCCGCTGGCGCTATCCATAGTCATCACTCGAATCGCGCGCCGCTTCGTTTGCGCACGGGTCTCTCGAAGCCAATAAAACCAGTCCCTCGCTGCGCTCGGCCCGTCCAAACCGCGCAGGTGTTCGCCGCAGCGGCAACGCCGCAGTGAACGGTGAACGGGCTCGTGATGGGCGCGCGGATATTCACGGTTAGGTCGGAGTTCCCGTCAGTCGGCGCTTGCGCCCGAGAGCTTGATGATCTCAGCCCACTTCCGCGTGTCTCGGGCGATCAACTCTTCGAACTGCCTTGCGGTGCCACCTACAGTCTCGTAGCCAATCTTGCCGATCCGGTCCTTGAAATCCTGGGTATCGATCACCTTGTTCACGGCGGCGTTGAGCTTGTCCACGATCGGATCGGGCACCTTGGCCGGAACGATGATCCCGTTCCAGGACACGACCTCGTAGCCCGGCACGCCAGCCTCGGCGATCGTGGGGAGATCCGGCGCGGCGATCGAGCGCTTCGCCCCGGTAGTGGCCAGTGCCCGAACGCGCCCGGCTCGCGCATGGGGCAGCATGGAGGCCATGCCGTCGGACATCAACTGGATCCGACCGGCCATCAGTTCGGTGATCGCCTGTTGGGTGCTCTTGTACGGAACATGCACCATCTTCGTGCCCGTCATGTGGGCGAGCAACTCCATCCCGATGTGGTGCGTCGTGCCGATCCCTCCGGAGCCGAAGCTCAGCTTCCCGGGGTTAGCCTTGGCATAGGCCAGCAGTTCGGCCACAGAGCGCACCGGCAGTTGAGGCGATACAGCCAGCAGATTCGTCACGAATGACAACTGAACGACCTTTCTGAGATCCTTTTCGATGTCGTAGGGCAACGACTTCAACAGACTCCGATTGATCGCCAGTGTGAGGATGTTGCCCTGTCCGATCGTGTAGCCGTCAGGTGTGGCTTTGGCGATCAGATCGGTTCCGATGACACCGCTCCCGCCGGGCCGGTTGTCCACGATGATCGGTTGTCCGAACATCGTGGACATATCCGCCGCGAGCATCCGTGAACTGATGTCCGGGGCACCGCCAGGCGCGGACGGCACTATGAAGCGAATCGGCCGGACCGGGAAGTCCGCGGCGAGTGCGCCTGGAGCGGTGAACGCGACCGCCGCCAGCAAAGTAAACAACTGCGGGCACGTCCTCAGGACCCGCGACGGCGATGCCGGTGCGTTGGGGGTGCCAGTGACCGATGGTGTGTGACTCATCTCGGATCCTCCTCCGTGGTTGTGGGCACGTCGGCTTCTCAGGCCGTATTTCCCCGGGCCCTTTATGTGTCCAGATGCGCGGCTTGCGAGAGCGTTTTCGCTGCAGCACAGACCATTCGGGTGAGTCGCCGCCGCTCCGTTGCGGGCACCCGTGAGGCGAGGCAGGGGATACCCAGCGCCGCAACGACGTCATTCGTGTAGTCACGAACCGGGGCTGCCACGACCCATACGTCGGCTTCCCGTTCGGCGATGTTGGTGGCGTAGCCCTGCTTGCGCACATCGTGCAGGGCGGCCAACAGGTCGGGCGTGCGCGTGATGCTCTGGGGTACGTTGCCGCGCCAAACGCCCTTGGGCGGGAGCAACGGGCCCAGGGTGGGTTCGTCCAACCAGGCGAGCAGGACTTTCCCGGCGGCCGCCCCCCGATAGCATGGATAGGTGCTGCCCACCGGTCGGACCAGCCGAAACAGCGCCTTGCTTACGCGGCTGCTCACGACCACGGCACTGGCGCCGCTACGCACCGTGAGTTCGATGGCCTCACCGGTCTGCTCCGCCAGCGTGTCCATAACCGGTGCTGCCGCCCGGATCAGGTCGAACCCCGCAACGGCTACGCCGGCCAGGCGCAGCGCCTGGACATGCGGCCGATAGCGTCCGGAGGCGCCCTCTGCATGGAGGTAGCCGTAGGACTCGAGCGTGGTCACCAGACGCCGGACAGTACTCGCAGCCAGACGGAGCTCCGCAGCAATGTCTGCAATCGAACGACTGGGTCGCTCGAGGGTGAACGTGCCGAGCACCTGCAGCAGGCGCTCGGCCGAACGCAGGGTCTGCCCGGTGGAGATCTTGCCCATGTGGTCGGTGGCGGTGTGCCCAGTGGTTGCAGTATATGGACTGAGGAGGCATTATATGCACTCTCAACCCCGGCTGTGCAAAGAATCTACAGCGCGGATGCGGTGCTTTCGAGGGCACACCCGTCAATGGGTCTCGGAAGCGAGATCGGAACGTGGAGACCTTCATGGACGCTTCGCCCCCTGTCCTTCTATACGAGGTGAAGGACCAGATCGCGCACATCACGTTGAATCGTCCCGAGAAACTCAACGCGTTGAACGGTGCGCTATGCGACGCCCTGCGCGAGACGTGGGCGAGGTTCGAGAACGACGATAAGGCACGGGTGGCCCTCCTCAGCGGTAACGGTCCGGCGTTCTGCGCAGGTGCTGACATCACGCCCGGGGCCATCGATCCGAAGGTGCCCTACCAGAATCACCGGGCCTACCCCGGCAACGGGTTCTCGGTTTTCAAGCCCATCGTGGGCGCGGTACAGGGCTATGCATTGGGATCCGGCTACTCGTTGGCGGTCAAGGGATGTGACATCACGATCGCGGGGGAGAGCGCGCTGTTCGGGTTTCCGGAATCGCGCGTGGGCCGGCCCCAGCCGCCCATCGAGTACCTGCCCTATATGCCCTTCAAGATCAGCCTGGAGTTCCTGCTTCTCGCGTGGAAGGGAGGGTCCATGCTTGAGGCAAAGCGAGCGCATGAATTGGGTGTCGTGAACGCCGTCGTGCCTGACGCGCAATTGCATGACGAAGCCTTGCGCTGGGCGCGGCTGCTGACGCTGGTGCCACCGAGCTATATCAAGGCTGTGAAGTACGGACATTACAAGGCGACCGACAGCGCAATCCGACGCCATGAGCGCGAGTACATCGACTACCAGTGGCCCCAGGAGATCAGCGAGGACCGCCAGGAAGGTCTCAAAGCGTTCCTCGAGAAGCGAGAGCCTCGTTTCACCGGACGCTAACTGAATGATGAAGATGATCAGGAGGGCTGCATAATGGCTGGAGGACCGCTGGACGGCGTTCGTATCGTCGACCTGACTCAGGCTGTGGTCGGGCCGCTTGCCACCCAGATCCTCGCTGATCACGGAGCCGAAGTCATCAAGGTGGAGTCCAAGGAGGGTGATCTGATCCGCTTCCTGGCGGGCCAGTCCGTTACTCCGGGGATGGGGCCGAAGTTCCTGCACCTGAACCGTAACAAGCGCTCCATCGTCCTCGATCTGAAGCAGCCGTCGGGCTTCGCTGCACTGCTGAGGCTGATCGAGAAAGCTGATGTGTTCATGTGGAACCTTCGTCCGGCAGCCATCGCCCGGTTGAAACTCTCCTACGAGGACGTTTGCAAGATCAATCCGAACATCGTCTACGTCGGCATGTTCGGGTTCGGGCAGAAAGGCAGGTATCGGAGCCGACCGGCCTACGACAATGCCATTCAGGGCATCGGCGGCCTAGCCGCCCTTAACCATCGAGCGACCGGCGAACCCCGCTACATGCCTATCGTGGTCGCCGACAAGGTGGTGGGGCTCACGGCTGTGCAGATGATAGCCATGGCGCTGTATCGGCGATGCCGTATGGGTGAGGGCTGCTCGATCGAGATTCCGATGTTCGAGAACATCGCCAAGTTCGTTCTGGAGGATCACATGTACCTTCAGACCTACGAGCCTCCGTTGGGAGGCACAGGGGATCAACGCCTCCTCGACCCGCTTGGAAAACCTGCGCCGACCAAGGACGGGTGGATATGCATCTCGGCCAATACGAACAAGCAGGTATTCGCGCTTTTCGAGGCGATTGGCTGCGCGTATCTGAAGGACGATCCGCGCTTCTCAACGATCGCGGCGCGCTTCGAGAACGTGAAGGCCTACTTCGCGCTGCGCAACGAACGTCTCAAGGAAAAGACCGCGGCGCAGTGGCTGGAGACCTTCGATCGTGCCGGGGTGCCTGCGATGCCCTACAACACGCTCGAGGATCTCTTGCTCGATCCACATCTGACTGACGTCGGGTTTTTCGAGCTCAAGGACCACCCCACCGAAGGCAAGATCCGCAATATCCAACTGCCGAACCAGTGGTCATGCGGCACTCGCAAAGAGTGGCTGCCTGCGCCGAAGATCGGGCAACACTCCGTCGACATCCTCCGGGAACTTGGGGTTCCGGCTGATGAGATTAAACAGATGATCGCCAGTGGGGCCACTATCGACGGGCGACCGGGCACCACCGCGGCAAGCCAAGTCTCGACCTGAGTCAGGCAATTGGACCTTACGCCCACTGGCGCGGCCCGTCGACTCGGAGCCAATTGGAAGCGCAGAGAGTTCTGCACATCGCGCGGCGCGAGAAGTCCATCGTCTCGCAGATACGATCGCCCACGGTCGGGGCTACTGTTACCAACCGGAATACTCAGGGCATTGGATCTTCGGGCACATACAGGCTAAAGCTTGGGGCTGGTCTCTACGACATGAGCGTCCTGTGAAGAAAAGATCCCCTGGGCCGCCGCCTTGCCCACGTTACGCAGCGTCTGTTCCACCAGCCCCAGATAAGGGGTACAGATCGAATGCACCGCGCGGACTTCACACGCTTCAGAGCCGCCTGCTTGAACTCGGCCGCGTATTCACCCTTCGGTGTCTTGAACATCTTCCCCCGGTGGCCACCTCATATTCCCCCACCTTTGGCCGGGTCAAATTCCCCTACCGCGGCGAACGGACAGGTGGGGGAATGTGAGGCGGCCACCGGGGGAAATGGACATATTATTGAGTAGTATGTGCTGATCCACAATCGGCGCAGAAGATGGACAACGTCCGGACAGACGAAGTCTTCTCATGCCAAATAACACGACGGGGTTGTTCACCATGAACGAAGAACAAACCGATCACGGATCAAATCGGCAGAAAATCCTGATCGAGAAAGCTGGTCCGGTGACGACCATCACCATTAACCGTCCGGAGGTAAAAAACGCGCTGGACCTCGAGGCGACAGTCTTGCTGGCAGCGGCGTTCCGCGAATTCGAGAGCGACCCCACGGCCAAAGTAGCGGTACTGACAGGTGCCGGCGAGGCCTTTTGCTCAGGTGCAGATTTGAAGGAAATGGCGACCGGCGTGCGTTACGAGCCTTGGGCGGGCAGTGAAAACGGGCCGCTGCGCGAGCCCCTGACCAAACCTGTGATCGCAGCAGTGGCTGGCTATGCCTGCGCCGGGGGCCTCGGGGTTGCGCTCTGGTGCGACTTGCGCGTGGCGGAAGAGAGTGCGACTTTTGCGGTGCTGTCGCGACGCTTTGGAGTGCCAATGAGCGATGGCACAACAGTTCGCCTGCCGCGGTTGATCGGCATGAGCCGCGCGCTCGACATGCTTCTCACCGCGCGCAAGATCGGTGCGCTTGAAGCGGAAAAAATCGGACTGGTCAACCGGGTGGTGCCCGATGGGCAAGCCCGGCGCGCAGCAGAAGAATTGGCCCGGCAGATCGCATCTTTTCCCGAGATCGCGATGCTTTCGGATCGGCGTTCCGTTTATGAACAGGATGGGGCCGCGATGGAACTCGCTATTGCCCGGGAAGCGGAGCTTTCGGTTGCGGCGCGGCAGCTTGAGGCGGAAGTCGGAGCCAAAGTCTTTTCATCTGGCGCTGGCCGTCATGGGAGGATCGCGTGAAGGCCGTTGTCTGTCGCGGCTATGGGCTGCAGGCGGCAGCGGTCGAGGACGCTCCTGAGCCGCTGATGCACCCCAGGGGTGTGCGTATCCAGATCCGGACCATCGGCGTCAGCTTTGCAAATGCGCTCGTGATCGAGGGCAAGCACCAGAATCGACAGGTGCCACCCTTTACACCCGGAACCGAGGTTGCCGGTACGGTGCTGGAGTGCGGGTCCGAAGTCAGATTGTTCCGGCCGGGTGACCGCGCGGTCGCCGGGCTGAAGTCCGGCGGTTTCGCGGGGCAGGTGGTGGCGGAAGAAGACAATGTGTTCATGCTGCCAGCGCAAGTCGATTTCGCCTCCGCGGTCCAGTTTCCGACGATCTATGGCTCTGCCTATGGCGCATTGAAATGGCGTGCGCAACTGCAGCCCGGCGAAGTATTGCTGGTGCATGGTGCGGCAGGTGGCAGCGGCCTGGCTGCGATCGAACTTGGCAAGCAGCTCGGCGCGAAGGTGATTGCCACGGTCGGGTCCGCTGAAAAGGTGGCGGCGGCGAAAAGCCACGGGGCTGACATTGCGATCAACTACCGCGAGCAGGATTTCCGCGAGGTGGTGCTCGCCAATACCAACAGTCGCGGCGCCGATGTGATCTTCGATCCGGTCGGAGGCAGCACTTTCGACCAGTCCTTGCGTTGCATAGCACCGGATGGCCGCATCATCCCGATAGGCTTTGCTGGCAACTCGATACCGCAGATCCCGGCCAACATCGTCCTCGTGAAGAACATCACCGTCATCGGACTCTACTGGGGTTATTACATGGGCTGGGCTAAGCAAGCACCGCCGCCGGGGACCGCCACCAGAGTGCGCGCTGCGTTCACAGAGATGCTGGATTGGACCGTGCAAGGAAAGCTGTGTCCGCAGACATGGCGAGAATATCCGCTCGCGGATTTCAGGCAGGCACTGGATGCGATCGGCTCGCGCGAAGTGATCGGCAAGATAGTGATGATTCCTTGATGTGGTGTGGGTACGCGCGTCAGCGGAGATGGCAGAAGTAAGTTACATTGCAAGCACATTCGTTAATTTGAAAAAATGGAAACGGAGCTTACCAATGAAAAAACTGCGCAATATTTTCGCGCTGGCCCTGCTGACGGTGTCCGCCGTGGCGGTAGAACCGGCACTGGCGCAGTATCCCGAGAAGCCGATCAAGCTGATCGTTCCTTATTCGCCGGGTACCGGGACTGACATCGTGGCGCGCTATACAGCCAGGCGGCTTGAAGGCGCTCTCGGTAAACCGGTGTTGGTGGAAAATCGGGTCGGCGGCAACGCCATCATCGGCGCGCAAGTGGTAATTGCTTCCCCGGCAGACGGCTACACGCTGCTGTTCGCTGCTAATGGCCCGGTGTCGACCAACGTCGCGTTGTATGAAAAACTTCCCTACGATCCCACGCGCGACCTGATCCCGGTAGCGCGTTTGGCTTTGGGTCCGATGGGTCTGTTTGTCCCGGCCAACTCGCCTTACAAGTCCGCGGTCGAATTTTTCGACGATGCGAAGAAGCGTCCCGGACAGTTCAATTATGCCAGCGGTAGCGCCACCTATAACCTTGCGACCGAATGGTTGATGTCGCTGGCTGGCACCAGCGCGAAAGCGATTTCCTACAATGGGGCTGGACCGGGCCTAATCGCCCTCGCGGGCGGTCAGGTGGATTTCATGCTCGCCGACTACAGCGGCGCGCTGCCGCTGATGCAGGGAGGCAGGATTCGCATGCTGGCGGCTGCCACCGACAAGCGCCTGCCGGGCCAACCCTCGATCCCGACCCTGCAGGAGATCGGTTACAAGGAATTCTTCCTGATAGCGTGGTGGTCAGTTTTTGCGCCGGCCGGCACTCCCAGGTCGGTCGTTGCCACTCTTGAGAAGACGCTGCTGGATATCTATGGTGACAAGGACGCGGTGGACTTCCTTAGCAAGAATAACTACATCGACTTCCGTGGCAGCGCAGAGGAGCTGCGCAAGTACCAGCTGGCTGAAATCCAGCGTGAAATCCGGCTGGTGAATCAGTTCAAGATCCCCAAGCTGTGAGCGGCTGTCGAAAAGCGCCACTTTCTCGCTGCTTGGGGTAAATACTGACTGAAAAAATGGCGACGCCCGGCGGGCGGGCGAAACGGTAGCTACTTCCGCCAAGCCGCACACCGAATCGATGAATTGCTTCCTTGATAAACCGGTGAACAGCATGGCGTGGGCATTGCAAGCTTCCGGCCTGCAGGACATCGTTGTCACGCGGCTGGTTCACGGCGTGTTGCAGATTGCATTCAACTGCCCCGCAGTGCGCAATACCCTGCGAACAGCGACTTTGCACGAACTGGCGTTCGTGCTCGAAGCAGCCGACCGCGAGAGCGAGGCCATGGTGGTCGTGATCGCGGGCGCGCCAGCGGTGTTTGCGGCCGGCGCCGACCTGGAAGAGTTGGCAGCGCTTGGCAGCGAGGCCGCGCTGGCGGATCCGCGTCCGGCCCACTGAAAGGCAATCTATGCGTTTTCCAAGCCGCTGCTAGCGGCGGTGGATGGCCACGCATTGGGAGTCGGCTGCGAACAGGCCTTGCTGACGGATATCGTCATCGCATCTGAAGCTGTGCGTTTCAGCCAGCCAGAAATAAACTTCGGTTTCATTCCCGGTGCCGGCGGAATACAGCGGCTGATCCGTGCAGTGGGCAAGCCGCTCGCAATGAAAATGGTGTTGACCGGCCGGCGAGCCGCTGAACGACGCCGCTGCGGTTGCTGCCGGGCTTGCTGCAGAACTGACGCCGCCCGGTGAGTGCCTGCCACGGGCGCTGCAAATCGCGGCCACGATCGCCGGCAAAGCCCCGCTGGCGCTGCGGGCAGCGAAATAGACGGTGCGGCTGGCGTACGAAACCCGCCTTGAACAAGGTCTGCGGGAAGAGCGTGCGTTATTTTGTTCGCTGATGGACAGTCAAGACAAGAAGGAGGGGGTCGCCGCTTTTCTTGAAAAGCGTAACGCAGTATTCGTGTGCCGATGAGCAAACGGGCTGGTCTCAGGCCAGGAAGGCGTTTACGCCAAAGGACGCGACTTCGGCCGCGATGTGCTCGCGGTTCTGCTCGGTCTCCCGTGGCTTCGGACGGTACCAGCGTGAAGTCCAGTTCAGGCACCCAAGCAAGGGCTTGACAGACAGGCGGGCATCGACCTGCCGGAATTCCCCGGTCCTGATGCCTGCCTCGATCACGCGCGCATAGAGCAACTCATTGCTGTCGCGCAACTCGGTGATGACGCGCATTTCCTCGCGCGCTTTCGCGGTGGTCCTGCCGCTCAGGTGCAGTTCGAGGCCCTGCGCCGCCACTCGGAGGTAAGGCAGTTGTCGCATCATCAGCATGGTGTGGGCATAAGCCATGCCTTAGATTTTGTCGGCGCGACTTGCGTCGCTCGACGCGAACGGTTCGATTGCTTCCCGCGTCAATTTCATCGCCCGCCGCTGCACTGCGAAGAATAGGGCTGACTTGCTTCGATAGTGGTAGCAGACCAGACCCTTGGTGGCGCGGTAGGTTTCACTGATGTCATCCACCGACGTAGCGGCGAATCCCAGCTCCATGAGCAGCGATGCTGCCGCATCAAGGATAGCCAGCGGCTTGTCAGCGGCACCAGGTCCGGGCGCCGCCGGTTCTGCGATGGCTGCTGGTTGCCGGCGCGGCAAAGGAGACGGGATTTCTGTTTTTGGTATGAGCTGTTGATGGCTAGCGGGGCAGGAAAGTAGTCGATGTGAATTCTGATCGGATTGCATCGCCATGCTGGTCCATTGCCGGCACCGGGCCGTAGCTGCGCGGCTGACCGCGGAACTGGTAGGGAGGCGCGGCCATGCTGGCCTGGCCGCCTGCGGTATCCACCGTAATACGCCGCAGGTGAGGATGCCGGGACAGTTCCGCTACCGTATTGACTGAAGCGTAGGCAATCTTCGCCCTGGCCAGTCGGAGGCGCACCTCCTCCACGTCGAGCCCAGCCAGCACCACCGACACTTCCGCTTCCAGCGCCGCCCGGTTTTCCACTCGCTGGCGATTGCTCGCAAACTCAGGTCGCGCCGCAAGGTCGGGGCGCTGCAAGACCTCGGTGCTGAAGCGTTGCCATTCGCTGTCGTTCTGGACGCCGACCAGAACCTGTTTGCCCTGCGCGACGGAGAACGCGCCGTAGGGAGCGATGGTCGGATGGGCAAGGCCAACACGCGGCCATACGGTTCCTGCATAGTCGTAGTGCAGCAGGGGCACGTTCATCCAGTCGCACATGGAATCGAAAAGCGAAACATGGATGGCGCTTCCTTCGCCGCTCCTTTCGCGTCCGAACAGGGCCTCCAGAATCGCTGTGTGCGCATACATGCCGGTGCCAATGTCGCAGGCGGAGACGCCCACCCGCCCTGGCGCCTCACTGGTGCCGGTGACCGATGCGATGCCGCTCTCGGCCTGGACCAGCAGGTCGTAGGCCCGGTTTCCGGCATACGGGCCTTCCTCGCCATAACCTGTGATGTCGCAGGTGATCAGCCGCGGATTCAACTCGCGCATCGAACGCCAGCCAAAGCCGGCGCGCTCCGCCGCGCCCGGACCCAGGTTCTGGATCAGCACATCGGCGCGGGCAATCATCGATATCAGCAGCGCCAGGTTTTGCGGCTGGCTGAAGTCGAGAACGATAGATTCCTTGCCGCGATTGAGCCACGCGAAGTAGGTGCTGTCGCCATGCACCACATTGTCGTAGCCGCGGGCGAAGTCACCACCCAGCTTTTCAATTTTGATCACCCGCGCGCCAGCATCGGCCAGGCGCGAGGAGGCGAACGGCGCCGCAGCTGCCTGCTCAACGGCAATAACAAGTAGCCCTTCAAGCGGCAATGCCATACAAATCTCCAGTGGTAAAGGCAAGCAAACAGGCAACCGGCTACCTGAACTTGCTGCGAAGCGCGCCACGCCAGAAGGTCTGCTGGTGGACTCCAATAATACTGAGTAGCATCATGGTCGCTGAGGTGGCAGTCAACCGTATTGCCTGCCCCTTTCGCATGTCGCAATGGAGAGACTGTTGAATAATTTCGACTTCCTGGATTGGCCATTCTTCGAGGACCGTCATCGTACTCTGGCGCGCGCGCTGGAGGCCTGGGCCAGCGAGCATATCAAGCCGGCGCAAGTCGAGACACGCAATGCGGTCGATGAGGCCTGCCGCTCGCTGGTGCGGCTGCTGGCGCACGGTGGGTGGCTGCAGCACTGCGTGTTTGGCGACAGCGCCGGCGCAGCAGACACCCGCGCGATCTGCCTCGTGCGCGAAACCCTGGCCAGCCATTCCGGACTTGCGGACTTCGCCTTCGCCATGCAGGGCCTGGGCTCGGGCGCAATTTCCCTGGATGGCACGGACCAACAGAAGCAGCGTTACCTACCGCGTGTCGCCAGTGGCGACGCGATTGCCGCGTTCGCGCTGTCGGAGCCGCATGCCGGGTCGGACGTCGCTGCCATGCAGTGCAGCGCGCGTCAGGAAGGGCAGGAATTTGTCCTTGACGGCGAAAAAACCTGGATCTCCAACGGTGGCATCGCCGATTTCTATGTGGTGTTCGCCAAGACTGATCCAGCCGCCGGCACCAGAGGCATTTCGGCCTTCATCGTCGATGCCGACACGGAGGGGCTGGAGATCGCCGAGCGCATCGACGTCATCGCGCCGCATCCGCTGGCGCGCTTGCGCTTTACGGCGTGCCGTGTCCCCGCTTCGCAATTGTTGGGTTCGTCGGGCCAGGGATTCAAACTCGCGATGCGCACGCTCGATATCTTCCGCACGTCGGTCGGGGCCGCCGCACTTGGTTTCGCCCGTCATGCATTTGCCGAAGCATCGCAGCGGGCCGTGAGCCGCAAGATGTTCGGCCAGGCACTGGGGGATTTCCAGATCACGCAGCAAAAGCTGGCTCAGATGGCTACTGCGATCGATGCCTCTGCTTTGCTGGTCTACCGTGCCGCCTGGCTGCGCGACTCAGGCAAGACCATCACCCGCGAAGCCGCGATGGCAAAGATGACTGCCACCGAGAACGCGCAGCAGGTGATTGATATGGCGGTGCAGATGTTTGGCGGCGAAGGCGTGCGCAGCGGCACGCCGGTGGAATCGCTGTATCGCGAGATACGCGCGCTGCGAATCTACGAGGGGGCAACCGAAGTGCAGCAGCTGATCATCGGTCGCGACATCATGAAGAACCTGCAAACAGTGCGCTCCGCGTGAGTGCCGCAACCATCCACAACGGCGAATCGATCAAATGAGCGGTCCGTTAACTGGCTTGCGCGTCATCGACGCCACAAATTTCCTTTTCGGACCGATCGCAACGCAGATGCTGGGCGACATGGGCGCCGACGTCATCAAGGTCGAGCCGCCGGAAGGCGACCCCACCCGCAAGATCGGGCAATCGCGTAGCGCTTTGATGGGTTCGTTCTTCCTCAACGTTAACCGCAACAAGCGCAGCATTGTCCTGGACTTGAAGCAGGAGGCGGACCGGCAGACGCTGCGGACTCTGCTCGGGACGGCGGACGTATTTGTGCACAACATGCGCAGTACGGCGATAGACAAGCTTGGCCTGTCTTATCAGTCGCTGGCGGCAGAATTCCCGTGTCTGGTCTATGCAAGTGCGCAGGGCTTTGGAAGCGGCGGGCGCTACTTTGACCGGCCTGCCTATGATGATGTGATACAGGGATACAGCGGAATTGCCGGTCTCAATGCGCGCATGACCGGCGCCGCTTCCTACACGCCCATGCTGCAAACGGACAAGTTGTGCGGCGTGTTTCTGGCATTTGCCATTGCTGCTGCACTGACCTACCGGGAGCGCAGCGGCAAAGGGCAGGAGGTCCAGGTGCCGATGTTCGAATCCATGGTTGCGTTCAATCTGATGGAACACATGGCAGACGGCGTCTTTGCTGCTTCCGGCCAGCCGGATCCGATGTATCCGCTGGGGTATTCGCGCGTGTTCGGTCGCTTCCATCGTCCACTGCAGACCAGGGACAGTTTCATTTGCGTGATCGCGAATACCGATGCACAGTGGAAGCGCCTGTTCACCCTGTTTGAACGGGCGGAATTGCTGGAAGACCCTCGCTTTGCCGATATCCGCAGCCGGATGTCCAATATCGATGCTCTGTATGAAATCGTCGAAGGCGCACTGCAGAACCGGACCACGGCCGACTGGATGGCGCTTCTGAGCGCATCCGATATTCCTGCCAGCCCGGCCTACGACCTGGACGGGCTGCGGCTTGATCCGCACCTGGCAGACGTCAACTTCTTTTCAACCCAACAGCATGACAGCGAGGGTGCGCTGACTTTCCCGGGCATACCAATCCTGATGTCCGACTCGCCTGGGGAAATCCGGCGCGGCCCACCAAGGTTGGGGCAACACACGGATGAGATTGTCCGGGAACTGAGCCGCTAGGACCTGCAGACGCTGGAGCGGCAGCTCTGGAGCTCGATGCCCTCGTCGGTGAAATTGATGCTGGACTTCAGCGCCAGCAGCGGCGCCCGCGGCTCCTGAGTCCGGGCACGAGACGCACGCGCTCGCATGTACGAGATCTATGCCTACGGCAACGTCGACACCCTGACCGGGGTGATCACCGGGCGGGACAGGCGCAGCGCCGACCCCGTGCTGCGCCGCTACGAGCGCGTCTGCTTCGAGAAGCAGTACCCGCGTGCTGGACCGCGTGGGCGCACCGATGGCCTGCCTGCTGCATCCTGCCCATCCGCTGATGCAATCGGTAAGCGACCTTGTGCTGGAGCCCCACCGCAACAAGCTCAAGCAGGGCGCCGTGCTGGTGGACCTGAGTGACATGGGCTTGACCCCGAAGGTGATGTTGATCATCGACCACTCGGTCAAGGAAGGCGGCGACCCCCTGCATGTGGTGTCACGCCGCATGCAGTTCGTCGAGATCGACCCCAAGGGCAGCGCCATCAACGCCGGCTGGGCGCCTCACCTGGATCTGGAACCGCTGGCGCCAGCCGACATGGCGCTGATCGAGGATGTGCTGTCCGCCCCGTGGATCGCCAAAGACCTGGAGCAGGTGGCTCTGGCCCACGCCTCGACGCACCTCGTGCCCGAGCACTTCGACGAAGTCCGTGCTCGCCGCGAGAAAACCGTCGACAAGACGCTGGCTGCCGTGCAAGAGCGCCTGGTCAAGGAGATCAACTTCTGGTCCGACCGCTACATCAAGCTGCAGGACGACATCGCCGCCGGCAAGGACGTGCGCCTGACGCTGGAAAACGTGCGCCGCACCATTGATGACCTGACCGCCCGCCGCGAGTCGCGCGAGAAGGAGTTGCTCGCCATGCGCCACGTCATCTCCTCGCCTCCCCGGGCATCTTTCGGGCGTTCATCCGGCACGATCGCGCCGAGCCGAGTGAACCTGGGGACGCCACGAAGCGGTTGCAGCGCGAAGTCCTGCGGCTCGACTGGCATCTGCGTGCCGATGGTGGCGTGAACCTGCATGGTTTTGCCTGGAAGCAGGATGGACGCGCGGACGCTCGTATCCACGGCATCGTGATCCTTTCGCCAGGTCGCTTCATCGATCCGGTGCCGGCGATCAACCCGGCGCTCGTACGCGTGGGTGCCTCCGCGCAGGCTCAGCATTAATG
>Ga0105046_10010220_pt1 | contig 14626 bp, 5 predicted proteins | sample MAT03_FD_78385 | JGI IMG/M metagenome (GOLD analysis project Ga0105046, IMG submission 78385) | Freshwater microbial communities from Lake Fryxell liftoff mats and glacier meltwater in Antarctica - MAT-03 (megahit assembly) | ecosystem: Environmental > Aquatic > Freshwater > Ice > Liftoff... | reverse complement strand
CAAGCTCGGCGGCGAGGTGTTCATCCTGCTGCTCGAGAAGCATTTTGGAACATGGAAAGTCGTCGGCGTGGCTCGCTGAGCATCAGCGGGCAGGACATGGCGCAGGGCTGTCCTGTATCATTTCGGTCATGGCTGCCCCCAAACCGTCCGCGCAAGCGCTTCGGATCGACCGCTTGAGAGTCGAGAAGTTTCGCTCGCTGCGACACCTGGCGTGGCCAAAGGACGGAATGGGCTGGGGGAAGACGATCCCCGACATCGTCCTGGTGGGCGGCGCGAACGGCAGCGGCAAGACGACCTTGCTCGAGATGTTGTTCGGGATCGTCCGCTTCGTGGTCGACGCCAGCTCACCGGACGATCTCAACGGGGATGCACTCGCCATGCTGCCCCGCGGCGCCGAGCTCGTCGACATCTCGCTGGCCGTGGGCAGCCAGCCGCATGACCTGACCATCAGTTCCAGGACTCTAGTCGAGGTCCCACTACGCCGTGGCGTGTGGTCGATCTGGACGCCCGTTCCGGACGAGACGGAGAATCCTGAATTCCCGAGTCGCGAGGCCGTTCAATCGGAGCGACAGGTCTTGACCCGGATGTGCAGGCAGCCCGAGGGTCCGAAGCTGCTTTATTTTCCGACCGATCGTGCCGTGACCTTCCCCGCGACTCGCTTCAAGGGTCCTGGCAATCGCAGCGGTGATCTCGAGGCCGCCTACCGCTATCGGGCGCCCAAGGAGTGGATGCAGTCGATCGAGGCCATCCTCTACGATGCTCGCTGGCGCGACCTCAACGCGAAGGAGCGTGGAAAGGCCGGCGCGGGCCACTTCGCGGCGTATGAGGCCACGATGCAACGCTTCTTCGGCGAGACGAAGCGGTTCGCGTGGGACGAGGAGGGTGTCCTGCACGTGCAAACACGCGACGGGACGCTGCATCCGCTGGACGAACTCAGCAGCGGTGAGAAGCAGATCCTGTTGTTCGGCGCGGAGTTGCATCGGCGGTGGACCCCCGGCTCGCTGGTCTTGCTGGACGAGCCGGAGCTACATCTTCATGACGCCTGGCTGTCCACGCTCTGGAGCTTCCTTCGTGAGTTGCAGCGAGAGCGCGGGGGTCAGGTCATCATTGCGACCCAGAGCAATTATTTGTTCGGTCTGGGGGAGCCAGGGAGCCGCGTGATCCTGGGGAGGGCGCCCTAGATGGATGAGCGGGCGATCGGACAGGAGCTCGAGCGTGACCTCCTACGGGCCGCGGCGACCGGCAAGGTCCTGTACCTCGAGGGCCCGACCGACCTGGTCATGCTCGTCGGTCTGCTCGGCGGCGATCCACCGAACATCATCCCTGAGGAGGGGCTGCCGCTGGACGGCGTCTGGGTACGCGGCCTCTCCGGGAGCAAGGCGGTGGAACAACGCATTCATGTGGCGGATAAGGTCGCGTTCCGTGGCGTCCGTGGGATCGTCGACGGAGACGGCCGTGGTTACGAGGCGCTCGCCGCCAGCTTCGATCCGCCCTTTACCGGACCCTTATATAAATGGAAGGCATACTGTCTCGAAAACCTGTTGGCTCAGTGCGGTTGGCCGACGGACTGGGGACCGACGCCGGACTGGCGAAACGTCCTCGGTGCGTACGCGCCGTACGCCGCCCTGAATCAGGTCGTCACCGCGGCGCAGGAGCGCTGGCTCTCCCTGGGGGTGGCGAGGTTCGGGAGGCCGATCCTCCATCAGCCAAGGCGATCCGCGGACGAGATCCGTAATCATCTGCGTCTCGATGGATCGAAGCTGAGGGACCTCGGCGAATTTGTAGCGATCTTCGATGCTGAATTGAACCGCTGTGGTACGGCACTTGCGACCTCGCTGGAGCACGCGCACGCGCTCGTCAACGGCAAGTGGCTCGTGGAGGTGCACGCGGCCGAGGCCACGCACAGCAGCCCCGAGCACTGTCGTCGGGCATGGGCAAGGCACGTCGGTCGTACGGGAGGCCACCCCGAAGTCATCGCCTGGTGGCGACGATTCCTGGCGGCCTGACTTCGGGGCTGAGGCCGCTCAACGCACGCGCTCGGGCAACACGACGCGAAACACCGAGCCCCGGTTGACGCTGCTCTCGACGTCGATGGTGCCGCCGAGCATGGAGCAGAATCTATCGACGATGGTGAGGCCGAGGCCGGTGCCGCCGTAGCGGCGGGTGGTCGAGTTGTCGGCCTGCTGAAAGTCCTCGAAGAGGCGGGCGATCTGGTCCTGGGGGATGCCGATGCCGGTGTCGTGGATGGCGAACTCGAGCACATAGAATCCACCGAGCATGCGGCGGCTGACGACCAGCTCGATGCGGCCCTTGCGGGTGAACTTGGCGGCGTTACTGAGCAGATTGAGGAGGATCTGGCGGACCTTGGTCTCGTCGGAGATCATGGTCTGGACCGCGGGGTCGATGCGATGTTGCAGCAGATTATCTCTGGCGGCGACCAGCGGGCGGGCGGTATCGAGGACCTGGGCGAGCATGCCGTGGACGTCGAACTCTTCGAGGTCGACGCCCATCTTGCCGGCCTCGATCTTTGACAGGTCGAGCACGCTGCTGATGATGCCGAGCAAGTGGTTGCCGGCGGTGCGGATCTTTCGCAGGTCGCCGGCGCCAGGGCGGCCCTGGCCCTCGTCGAGCAGGATCTCGCTGTAGCCGATGATCGCGTTGAGCGGGGTGCGCAGCTCGTGGCTCATGTTGGCCAGGAAGGCGCTCTTGGAGCGGCTGGCGGCCATCGCCTGGTCGCGCGCGTTGATGAGGTCGAGGTTCATTTGGCGCATGCGCTCATCGGCCAAGGCGCGCTCGGTGACCTCGCTGATGAGTACGACGTGGTCGCCGCCCTCGCGCGCGAGCGCGTGGCTGTGGCCCGTATAGGTCAGCTCGAACACCTGGCGGCCGCCGGTCGGGGTCGGCAGATCGACCGTGATCCGGCCGAGGTGCTGGCCGACGCCGCAGCGCGGGCACGGGCTCGGAGCGGGCGGCGGCGCGAGTGAGCGGGCCTGGACCCACCAGTCGGCGAGGTCAGGCCAGGCGGCGGTCATCTGGCGCAGGGTCGGGCTCTCCTCGCCGAGGCTGTCGTCGTCGCGCAGCAGGGCGATGCCGATGCCGACGCTGCGGGTCGCGTGCTCGAGCAAGCTCGCCCGCTCGCGCACGGAGGCGGCGACCTGCACCTCGAGCGCGGCGGCGCGGGCGGTCTCGAGGCCGATCGCGATGTGGTTGGCGATCGACACCAGGATCTCGACGTCGTCGGGGCTGAAGGCGCCGCGGACCAGGCGATTGTCGAGGTAGACCACGCCGACGAGGCGGTCCTTCATCACCAGCGGCGCCGCGACGACGCTGCGCAGGTCGTGTACACGCACGCTCTCGGCGGCCGCGAACGGGCCCTGGGTGCCGCTGCTGAGCACCACGGGCGCCCGGGTCTGGCGCACGGCTTCGACGACCGTGCGGCTGTAACCGGCGAGCTCGTCGAGGTCGTGGCCGTGCAGGTCGCGACCGGCCCGCAGCTCGAGCGCGCCGTCCCCGGCGCGGGCCAGGAACAGGTAGGCCCGCTCGGCGGCGAGGATGCGGACCAGCTCGTCGAGGGCGACGCGGGCCTGCTCGGCGGGGGTGCGCACCGAGGCCGAGGCGACGCTGAGCTCGAGCAGGGCGTCGAGGTGGCGGCGCAGCTTGAGGGTCTGCACGTCGTCGAAGCCGCTGGCGGCCGAACCGACGCGGGACCCGAGACCCGCGAGGCCGAGCTCGACGCGGATGAGGTCGACGCGGGCGTCCCAGCCGTGTTGTTGGGCGAGCGCGAGGGCGAAGCGGGCCTCGCGTTCACCGGCGGCGCTACGGCCCTGGGCCACGAAGATGCGGGCGCGCAGGCGCAGGACCTCGAAGCGCAGCCACAGGTGATCGATCGCCAGCGCCAGGGTCTCGGCCTCGGAGAGCAAGGTCAGCGCGTCGCCTGGCCTTCCGGACAGCCAGGCGTGCACGGCACGGGCGGGCAGCAGGAAGCCGCGCCAGATCGGGTGGTCGGGGGCTTGTCGCAGCTCGTTGATCGCGGTCTCGAGGCGAGCCAGGGCCTGGGCACGCTCGGCCGGGCTGGCGCGCAGGACCTGGGCTTGCCGCGCCTGGACCTGGAACGCGTAGAAGTAGCGGGCGTAGAACGACACGCGGTCGGGGTGCAGACCGAGGCCGCGGACGTGGGCGATCGCGGACTCGATCGGCTCGCCGAGCTCGCCCTGCTCGACGTGGTAGGCGAGCGAGAGGGCGACCATGATCGTGTGCCAGAAGCGGTCACTGGGGCGGGCGGTGAAGAAGGCCCGGGCGCGGTCGAGGAACAGCGCGCCGCGGTCGCCCTTGCCGAGCATCGCCATGATCGCGGGGACCATCGCGTGCAGCACGGCGAGTTGCTGCTCGCGCTCGCGGCCGCGTGAGGAGCTGCGCTCCTCGATCTGGGAGATCGCCCGGTTAGCGAGATCGAGGGCCTCGCGCGCGTGGCCGCGGCTCCACAGGCTGACGCACAGGGTCTCGGTGCCGGTGATGAACCACCACGACTCGAGCCAGCGGGTGTCGTCGCGCAGCACCTCGCGCAGACCCTGCTCGGCCTCGGCGACGCGGCCGCAGAACTCGTGGGTCCAGGCGGCGTAGAGCTTGACGCGGGCGAGGGTCGCCGGGTCGCCGACCTGCTGGGCCATGCGCAGGGCCCGGGAGGCCGCCCGGGCGGCGCCGCGGCGGTGGTCGAGGGTGCCGAGCAAGATCGCGTAGAGCGAGTCGGCGCGGGCCTGCTCCGACGAGACGCCGAGGCGCGCGGCGGGTCGCTGCTGGCGGAGCACCAACTGTGCGAACACGAGGTCGCGCATCTCGAAGTAGAGGATCCGGCCGGCCTCGTCGTGGAGCTGACCGAGCAGGCGGTCGCGCTCGCGTCGCTCGCCGGTGGCGCGTCCGTAGCCGATGCCGGTGATGCGCATGATCGACGCGATCATCCACGTCCACAGGGTGACCAGGAAGTCGCCGAGCTGGGCCCGCGGCAGCGCCCCGCCGACCGCGGCGAAGGCCCGAGCGATGTCGACGAGGGCGCGCTCGTTCTCGAGGTCGTAGAGCCGCACCCGGGCCTGCCGCCAGTGCAGCAGCGCCTGGTCGAGCGGCGCGGTGCGGACCGCCAGCGCGGCGTCGATGTGTAGCTCGGCCTCGGCGAGCCGACCGGTGGTGCTACACACATCGGCGAGCGCGCTCTGCAGCCGCGGCTCGATCTCCAGGCCGTGCTGCTCGGCGACCGCGTGGGCCTGATGCAGCGCACCATAGGCGTCCTCGCTCGAGTAGTCGGCGAGCGCGGCGAGGCCGGCCGCGGTGCACGCGGCGACCATGCGCGCCGGGTCGCTGCGGTCGCCGGCCTCGTAGTGCCGCGCGCGCGCGTAGATGTCGGCGAGCGGGGTGGCGTCGCCGCGGTCGAGGGCGAGGGCGACGCGCTGATGCAGGGCGCGGCGGGTGGCGTCGTCGATGCCGACCCACAGCGCCTCGCGCACGCGGTCGTGGACGAACACGTAGCGGCCGGCCTCGCCGCGCTCGAGCAGGCGGGCGGCGACGGCCTCGGTGATCGCGGGGTCGATCGCGTCGCGCGGGCGGTCGGCGACGGCGGTGAGCAGGTCGAGCGTGAAGCGGCCGCCGATGATCGCCGCGACCGCGAGCACGGCGCGGGTGTCGGCGCCGAGGCCGACCACACGGTCGACGATCAGGCGCAGCACATCGCCGGGCAGGCGCAGGCCCTCGAGGCCGTCGGCGTCGAGGCGCCAGCCGCCCCAATGCGGGCACAGCAGGCCGGCGCTCTGCATGGCGCGCACATATTCGCCGACCGCGAGCGGGCTGCCGTCGCTGCGGGTGACGACCTGCCGCACGATCTCGGGGCCCGGTTCGCCGCCGCCGAGCAGCGCCGAGACGATGCCGCCGACGGACGACGCGTCGAGCGGTGGTAGCTGGACGCGGGCGCCGAGGCTGGGCCCGATCTCCCGCAGGAAGCGCTCGCTGGTGCCGCTGCGCAGGGTACACAGGCACAGCAGCGGGGCCGCGGCGACGCGCCCCGCGAGGCCGCGCAGGACCAGCAGGCTGCTCTCGTCGATCCACTGCACGTCGTCGACGACCAGCAGCAGGCCGCCGTGCTGGTGGGCGAGGGCGATCAGGTAGTCGACGATCGCGCCGTGCAGTTGGTCGTTGGCCTCGGCACCGGCGGGCGCGGCGGGCTCTGTCCTCGAGAACATGTCCTTGAGTTCAGGACAAAATTGCAGGAGCAGCCCGCGGCGGTCGCCGGCGGCCTCGTCGAGGCGGAGGCTGGCCTCGGCGCAGGCGCCTGGGGACAGTCGTCGCAGGCGCCGTACCAGGTCGCCGAAGCCCTGACGCAGCGCGGCGAACGGGGCGGCGTCGTTGTGCTCGCAACTGCCGGTCAGGATCAGCGGGGTGGCGCGGGTCGGCAGCGGGGTCGCGTGGGTGACCAGGCCATGCATGGGCCGACCGGGCACGAAGGTCGCCGGACGAAACAGGCTGCCGGGGATCGGCGTGACGCGTCGCGGCTCATTGCGCGTCGCTGGACCGGGCTGGGTGGCGGCGCCAGGCACGGCGTCGAACAACGCGCGGATCAGGCGGCTCTTGCCGCTGCCGGCCTCGCCCTCGATCGTCGCCAGGCCGCCGAGGCCGCGCAGCGCCCGGATCCACAGGCCCTGGAGCTGCGCGAGCTCGGCGGCGCGTCCGACCAGCGGGGTGTCGTCGCTCGACTCGCGGGTGTCGTCGGCGGTGCCGAGCAGCGGCGGTTCGCCGAGGCGGTCGACGCTGGCGAGGTCGGCGGCGAGCCCGGCCCCGGTCTGGTAGCGATCGTCGGGGTCCTTGGCGAGCAGACGCGCGACGATCGCAGCCAGTCCGCGCGAGCAGCCAGGCACCAGCTCGCGCAGGTCGGGCGGCTGGACGACGGCGTGCATGCGCAACAGCTCGCTGACTTCGGTGAGCAGGAAGGGGGGGCGTCCGGCGACGCACTCGAAGAGCACCGCGCCGAGCGCGTAGAGGTCGGCGCGGCCGTCGAGCGGGCGGCGTAGCATGCCGGTCTGCTCGGGCGCGCTGTACAAGAAGGTCCCGGCGACCTGGGCCGGATCCTCGATCGTGTGCGCGTGGGTGGCGAAGCCGAAGTCGATGATCTTGAGGCCGCCGGCGTCGGCGAGCAGGATGTTTTGCGGCTTGATGTCGCGATGCACCATGCCGCGGCGATGGATCTCGGTCAGCGCGACAGCGACGGTGTGGCCGATGCGCACCGCCTGCGACTCGGGCAGTTTTCCGCGTGCGAGCAGCTCGGCGAGCGTGCGACCGGCGACGTACTCCATCACCAGATACGGCTGGTCTCGCACCTCGCCGACCTCGAGGATCTCGACGAAGCAGGGGTGACGCATGCTCGCCAGCGCGGCGGCCTCGCGGCGGACTTGCACGGCTTGGGCCTGGACCTCGCCGCTGGCGACGCGGCGCAGGAGCTTGACGGCGACCAGACGGTCACCGCGACGCCCGCAGTAGACGATGCTTCGGGCGCCCTGCCCGATCTCCGTTTGCAGCTCGATGCCTGAAATCTCGATCACGTTGGGCGCCGACGACATGATCACCCAAGGCCGGGCCAGGCGAAAGTCGCCCGCAGACCATCGTTTGCGCGGCATCTGCGGGCGCGCGCGAGGTCGCACGGTGCGCGAAGGGGGGTCGCGGAGGGTCCCGGGCACACGCAGGGGGCCCGGCGAGCCTGGACAGCGCGTCATGCTTTCAGATAAAAGCGCCAGGTCATGGCTGATACACATCTCGCACAAATGTTCTTCGACCGTGCCCGGTCTGGTGGTTCGGAGGCGGCGTACCTCGTGCGTCAGGGGGCGACCTTCGCGGAGGTGACCTGGACGCAGGCAGCGGACCGGGTGCAGGCGATCGCCTCGGGCATCCTCAAGGAGATCCCGCTGCAGGAGGGCACGTGCGTCACGATCATGGCGAACACGCGGCTCGAGTGGATCCTCTGCGACTTCGCGATGTTGTCGCTGGGTCTGCGGACGGTGCCGATCTACGTCAGTCTGCTCCCGCCGGAGGTCGGCTACTTGCACGCGGACACGGCGGCGCAGCTCCTGGTGGTCGAGAACCGCGAGATGCTGGAGAAGGTCCGCGCGACGCGCGAGGGCTTCACCTTCTACGACAAGGAGTACGCGGGCTCGACGATCAAGCTCAAGCGCTGCATCGTCATCGATCCGACCGGCTTGGCGCCGGCCGACGACTGGGAGAGCCTCGAGCAGGTCGAGTCGCGCGGCCGCGCGGCCTTGACGGAGACGCAGGTCGAGCGTGACCGGCGGATGGCGGCGATCAAGCGCACGGACGTCGCGACCTACACGTACACCTCGGGGACCACGGGCGAGCCCAAGGGCGTGATCCAGACGCAGGACAACATGTTGTCGATCCTCGAGAACGTCGCGGACGCGCAGCTCTTCACCGACCGCGCGAAGGTCGGCGGGGCCTTCTTGTTCTTGCCGCTGGCGCACTCGTTCGGTCGCATGGTCGAGTTCGGCGGGGCGTTCTACATGACCAAGGTCGTGCTCAGCTCGATCACCACGGTCGCCGAGGACCTCGGCATGGCGCGTCCGGGCTTCTTCCCGGCGGCGCCGCGGGTGTTCGAGCGGGTCTACGGCAAGATCATGACCGGCATCGCCAGCGCGCCGCCGATCCGGCAAAAGCTGTTTCACTGGGCGATCGGCGTCGGCAAGCAGACGATCCCGTTCCGCCAGAAGGACAAGCCGCTGCCCTTCGGCCTCGGGCTCAAGTTCGGGCTCGCGGACAAGCTGGTGCTGTCGAAGATCCGCGGCAAGCTCGGCATGGACCGCATGCACGCGCTGATGTCGGGCTCGGCCCCGCTGCCGCGCGAAGTGGCAGAGTTCTTCGCCGGCGCGGGGCTCGTCATCCTCGAGGCGTACGGCCTGACGGAGACCTGCCCGGGCCTGACGACCAACCGCTTCGACGACTGGCGGATCGGCACGGTCGGCCCGGCGATCAAGGGCGTGCAGTTGCAGCTCGCCGCAGACGGCGAGATCCTGGCGAAGGGGCCGAACGTGGTCTCCGGCTACCTCAACCGCCCGGAGGCGACGGCGGAGGCGTGGGACGAGAACGGCTGGTTCCACACCGGCGACATCGGCGAGCTCGACCCGGACGGTCACCTGCGGATCACCGACCGCAAGAAGGACCTCATCAAGACCAGCGGCGGCAAGTACGTCGCGCCGCAGAAGATCGAGGCGCTGCTCAAGACCAGGCCGATCCTGTCCGAGGCGGTGGTCATCGGCGATAATCGCAAGTACTGCGTGGCGCTGGTGACGGTCGACAAGGAGAAGCTGGCCGCGTGGGCCCAGCGCACCGGCAACTCGCCTGACTTGCATGCTGAGGCGGTCCAGAAGGAGATCCAGGGCTACCTCGACGAGGCCAACAAGAGCCTGGCGAGCTTCGAGTCCGTCAAGTACTTCCGCGTCATCGACGAGGAGTTCTCGGTCGACAATGGCCTGCTGACCGCGTCCTTCAAGGTCAAGCGCAAGGCGGTGTCCGCCAAGTACAAGGACCTCATCGATTCGATGTACACCGGTAAAGAGAAGCCCTCGGCCGACTGAGCCGACCTGAGCCGTGAATGTCCGAAGGGACATGCCCGTACGGGCATGTCCCTTCAGTCATATGACCACGTCTACTTGAGCGGGCGGTCGACGGTGCCGAGCTGCACGAAGGCGCCGTCGTGCATGATGACGAACGGGCGCTCGTCGAACTTGAGGCCGCCCTTGCCGTCGTGCTGGACGACCTGCAGCTTGCCCATGCCGTAGCCCATGGGGCCGCGGCTGTAGTAGTGGGCGGAGAGCTTGTAGGGGAAGGCGGCCGGCTTGCCCTCGATGGCGAAGCACTCGGGGCCGTAGCCGGTGGTGACGTCGGCGTAGAGCTCGCCGCCGGTGCGCAGGTCCTTGCTGGCGTAGTAGGCACGATTACCCTGGCCGTCGTGGATGTGGAAGTCGACGTCGTTGGCGTCGGTCTCCCAGTTGAGGACGAAGCGCAGGGAGGGTTTACTGGCGGGCTCGAGCTTGAGCGGCTCGAGCAGGGAGCGCACGAGCTTCTCGCTGGTGGGTTCGGCGGCGATGCGCGCGGCGGCGAGGATCGTGATGTCTTGCTGGAAGATGCGGTCGACGCCGACGAAGCGGCCGCCGGGGCGCTCGGCGGCGAGGCCGGCGAGGATCGCCGTCAGGGCCTCGGCGTGGCGGCCGGCCTTGGCGAGCGCGTAGGCGAGGAGGCGGTGGCTCGCGGGGTGATCGGGGCGCTGCTCGACGGCCTTGGTGAAGGTGTCGATCGCGAGCGCGAGGCCGTCGTCGCCGATGCGCTCGAGGCGGGCGCCGGCGTAGCGACGCAGATCGGCGCGGCTCGGGAACAGGTCGATGATGGACCCGTAGGCGCGGGCGGCCGCGTCGGGCTGCTTCATCGCCTCGTGGATCTCGCCGAGCGCGAGCAGGGCGAGCACGTCGCCGGGGTCCTTGACGCGCCAGGCCTTCGCGCGCGTCAGCGCCTCGTCGAGCTTGCCGGCCTTCACGAGTTCCATGACCTCGCTCATCTCGCCGTCGTAGGGGGTCTTCTGGCGGCGCTTGGCCTCGGCGGCCTGGCGGCGCTCCTCGGCGGCCTCCTCGCGGCGCTCGTTCGCCTCCTCGCGGCGCTCTTCCGCAGCGTGCTGGCGGGCCTCGCGGTCAAACACGCCGTCGCCCGGCTCGAGCACGAAGGGATAGGTGACGATCACGGAGCCGCCGCCGTCGGGCTGCGGGAAGGTCCAGCGACGGACCGAGTGGGCGACGCAGTTGCCGACCGCGGGATCGGCGAGGGTGGTCTCCTGGACCACCGCGGAGGGCACCCTGCCGGTGCCACCGATCGTGAACTGAATGGCGACGCGGCCTCTGAGCCGCGGGTCACGCGCGAGGCCCTGGTTGTAGCAGTAGCGGACCTCGTTGATGTGGGCGCGCACGATGCGACGGATGATGTCCCTGTCCATCGCGCCCTGGACCTCGGCCTTGGCCTGGCGCACGGTCGGCACGTTGCGGCCGCGACCGCCGAAGCCAGCGCCGGGGCCACGACCGTAGCCAGAGCCGGAACCACCGCCGCCGCCCCTGCCGACGAGGTCAGTGTTGCCGAGGCCGATCGTGCCCTCGCCGGTGCCACCACCACCGCGGCCGGTGCCGACCAGGCCGAGCCCGCCGACGCCGTAGGCCTCGCCGATCTCGGTGCCGGTCAGGCCGCCCCACACGTCGGCGTCGTCGTTGCCGACCGCGAACGCGCCGCCGTACGGCGAGGCGAGGAAGTGACCGCTCTCCTGCTGCATCACGCCGAGGATGCCGGCCTGACGCGCGGCCATCTCGGGGTCGAAGCTGCGGGCCATCTGCGGGATGACGTCGTTGGTGGTCGGCGCGTCAGCGACGGCGGTGCCGCTGCCCTGCGCGAGCATCGGCGGGGTGGCGCGGCGATTTTGCAGGGTCACGCCGCTGCCGTCGACGGTGAGGATGTCGGTGAGCGCGTTGCGATCGATGCCGAAGCGAGCGTAGTCGCTGTCGGTCTCGAGCACGAGCAGCGCGGTGAAATCACTGAGCACGCGAAAGCGGGTCGAGAGGTCGATGATCTGCCTGCGGAAGGCCTCGCGGGTGTCACTGTCGCTGGCCGGCAGGCCCGAGCGCAGGCTGGTCAGCCGCTCGATGCGGGCGCCGACCCAGGCGCGCTCGAGCAGCGGACGCTCGACGTTGGTGGTCGGGACGGTGACGTCGATGCGGTCATCGCCGGTGAGGATGACGCGCATCGCTGCGGTCGGCGGGAGGTCGGCGTAGACGAGGGCCTCGTCGCCGGGCTGGAGGCCGACGATGGTGTCGGGCCAGGCCCAGTTGGCGCCGGGGATCGTGACCTTCATGTCCGGCAGGGTGCTGCGGCCGAGCTTGCTCGTCACGGTGTCGACCGGGAGGCGGGCGTCGAGCACCACGCCGCCCTGGGCGAGCCCGGCGCTGGCGATCTGGCGCAGCACGTCGGCGTCCTGGATCCCGCCGTCGATGATCGCGTCGATGCGCTTGACGCCGCCCTTCGCCAGCGCGAGCGCGGCGGCCTTGAGCGCGGTGAGCTCGGCGTCGCCGGCGGTGCTGATGCCGTCGGAGAAGATCAGCACGCGATGCAGCGCGGGCGCGTCGTCGGCGGCGACGGCCGCGAGGGCGCGCTCGAGGTCCGAGGCGCCCATGGCCCCGCGCTCGACGATCGCGGCCAACTGGGTCTTGCCGAAACCGCTGGCCTTGCCGCGGTAGATCTCCTGCGTGGTCTGATCGAAGGCCACGAGGCGCAGGTCGAAGTCACCGGCGGCCGCGAGGCTGCCGAGGATCTCATGCAGGCGGGCGACCTGTGACTCGAAGCCGAGCGCCCGCGAGGCGCTGGTGTCGAACAGCACGGTGAGGCCCTCGATCGGCGCCGGCACGGTGTCACCGACCGCGGCGACGCGGGCGACCGCGAGGTTGTCGTGGCGTAGGCCCATCATCGAGAAGCCGCGGTCGTCGAGGACCTCGAGGTCCTGGTCGGGGGTCCACTTGCTGCGCTTGAGCTCGATGACCCGGCGCGCGCCGGTGGTGGTCGCCAGCGAGGTGGTGACGCCGGCCGGGGCCGCGCTGGGCTCGTGGAGGATGACGCTGGCGTCGAGCTCCTCGAGCTCGGGCAGGCCGCGCAGCATGAGGCGATAGGGCTCGGCGCTGCTCGGGAGGTCCTGTGAGTAGGCGACGATCAGCTCCTTGCGCTCGCGCGGGAGGATCGGGAAGACGCGCGCGCTAAATGAGTTGCCGGCCTTGTTCTCGAGCAGCGCGGGGTCCTGCTTGCGGTGCAGGAAGTCCTCGTAGGCCCTCTGCGCGGCGCGGCGCTCGACGACCTCGCCCTCCTGGAACGCGCCGTGGACCTTCATCGAGAACCGCGAGATGGCGGCGTTGGGCGGCATGTCGATCTCGAAGCGGCCCTCGATCGTGCGGTCGGTCGGGTTCTCGAACACGAGGTGCAGCTCGGTGAAGGCGAGCGGCTCCTCGACGACGGCGCGCGCCTTGAACGAGACCAGGCGCAGGCCGGTGCCGTCCGAGGCGGTCAGCGAGACCGGGGCGCGGCCGGCGTCGCGGTCTCCGGGGCGCAGGGTCTGGCGCGGTAGAAAAGTCGGCGCAGGCGCCGGGCCGTACTCGGCCTCGGGGTTGTTGGCGGGCGCCGGCTGGCCGCCGTCATTGGGGTGGGTCGGGGTGCAGGCGGCGGCGAGCACGGTGGTGCCGACGAGATAGCTACATGTACGAAGGGACATGGCCGGAGGGACCTTTCTGAAGGGACAGGTCTAGAGCGGGCGAGCGAGCTTACCGAGCTCGACATAGGCGCGGTCCTTCATGATGATGAAGGGCCGGTCGTCGAACTTGAGCCCGCCGCTGCCGTCGTGCTGGACGATCTGCAGCTTGCCCATGCCGTAGCCCATCGGGCCGCGGCTGTAGTACTGGGCGACGAAGTTGTAAGGGAACGCGGTCGGTGTGCCCGGGATCGCGAAGCACTCGGGGCCGTAGCCGGTGGTCACGTCGGCGAACAGCTCGCCGCCGGACTCGAGCCGCTTGTTCGAATAGAACGCGCGCTCGTCGGTGTTGTCGATGATGTGGAAGTCGACGTCGTTGGCGTCGGTCTCCCAGGTGAGCACGAAGCGCAGCGAGGGCTTGTCGTCGGGCGTGACGCTGATCTTGTCGCCCTCGCGGCGGATCTCGGCGGCGTGGGCGGGGTCGGCGGCCAGCCAGGCGGCGAGCAGCAGGCCGGCGTCCTCGCGCAAGATGCGGTCGACGCCGAGGAAGCGGTCGCGCGGGTAACTCTGCTGGTGGCCGGCGGCGATCGCCGCGAAGGCGTCGGCGTGGCGCCCGGCCCTGGACAGCGCGAAGGCGTAGAGGCGGTGGCTGGCGGGGTGGTCGGGGCGCTGGTCGACGACCCGCGCGTAGTTGTCGATCGCCAGCTCGAGCTGGCCGAGGCGCTCGAAGCGACCGCCGACGTAGCGGCGCAGGTCGGCGCGCGCGGGGAACAGATCGATGATGGACCCGTAGGCGCGTGCGGCCCCGAGCGGGTCGCCGGCGGCCTCGAGCGACTCGCCGAGGGCGATCAGCGCGAGCACGTCGCCGGGGCTGTCCTCGCGCCAACGCAGCGCCAGCGCCAGGCCCTCGTCGATGGCGCCTTTTTGCAGGAAGGTCATCACGTCGTACATCTTGCCGTGGTAGGGGCTGCCCTCGCTGCGGCCGAGCTCGGCCTCCTCGGCGGCGCGCTCGGACTCGCGGATCTTCTCGTCGGCGGCGCGGCGGGCCTCGAGCACGGCCTCCTCGGCCTCGCGGATCCGCCGGCGCTCGGCCTCGCGGGGGATCTCCGCGATGCGCTCGCGCTCGGCGGCCGCGCGTCGCTCGGCGTTGAGCCGGTCCTGCTCGGCCTGGGCGGCCTGCTCCTCCGGGGTGAGGGGCCGCGGCACGTACGCCGGGACGCGGCTGCCGTCGGTCTCGAGGATGAAGGGATAGGAGATGATGGCCGCGTTGCCGTCGGTGGGCTTCGGGAAGGTCCAGCGACGGACCGCGACGGCCATGCAGTT
>Ga0105046_10010219_pt1 | contig 14628 bp, 9 predicted proteins | sample MAT03_FD_78385 | JGI IMG/M metagenome (GOLD analysis project Ga0105046, IMG submission 78385) | Freshwater microbial communities from Lake Fryxell liftoff mats and glacier meltwater in Antarctica - MAT-03 (megahit assembly) | ecosystem: Environmental > Aquatic > Freshwater > Ice > Liftoff... | reverse complement strand
GGTGGCGAAGCCATCCTGCGTGGGGTCGAGCGCGAGCCACACACCGAGCGTCAAAAGCGCGATGCCCACCACGACGGGAACGAAGATCGCGCTGACACGGTCGGCGAGGCGGGCGATGGGCGCTCGGGACCCCTGCGCCTGCTGAACGGCCTCGACGATGCGAGCCAACGCCGTTTCCTTTCCGGTCCGTTCGACGCGCATCACCAGAGCGCCCGTCTGGTTGAGCGTCCCACCCACCAGGGGAGCACCGGCGGACTTGTCGACCGGCAGGCTCTCCCCGGTCAGCATCGACTCGTCGACGCTGGAGACGCCGCTCACGACCGCACCATCGGCGGGGACACGCTCGCCGGGGCGAACGACGAGGGTGTCGCCGACCCGGAGCGAAGCGACCGGAACGTCGGCCTCGAGCTCGCCGCGCAGCCGATGCACGGTTTGCGGAACGAGCGCGACGAGACCGCGGACCGCCTCGGAAAGGCCGCGACGGGACCGTGACTCCAGCCACTTTCCCAGCAGAACGAAGGAGATGATGGCGCCCGAAGCTTCAAAGTAAACGTGGGGGCTTTGGCCGTGCATCCCGTGCGGAAAAAGGCGGGGCGCGACGACCGCGACGGCGGAATAGCCAAACGCCGCGAGCGTGCCGAGCGCGATCAGCGTGTTCATGTCGGCAGAGCGGTGTTGCAAGGCCTTCCACGCCAGAACGGGGAAGCGGCGGCCCGGCCCCAGGAGGACCAGCGTCGCGAGCAAGAGGGAAACCCAACGGGCCGCCGCGCCGTCGGTTCCAGGGATCAGCCCATGCGACATGCCGATCACGAAGAGCGGCAGTGTCAGACCTGCCGAGACGAGCAAATCTCGACGCAGGGCGTGTTGTTCACGTCGCCCCGCCCGCTCCACGGCGTCATCAGGCGTTTCCGCCGCGCCCCCATCGGTCGTGACAGTCGCCTTCGTGACGCCATAGCCCGCGCGCTCGACGGCCGCCGAGAGTGCCGCGACATCCGTGACGGAGTCGTCGTAGGTGACGTGAGCTCGCTGGGTCGCGAAGTTCACGGTCGCCTCGCGTACACCCTCCACTGTGGTGAGTGCCTTTTCGACGTGGCGCACGCAGGCCGAGCAGGTCATGCCTTCGATCGGCAGATCCGCCTCGATCGGCTGAGGGGTCGCGGTGCTCGTGGGGAGCGATTCAGCTCGGGTGGTCATGGCAAGTGGTCCTCCAGAGCCGGCATGGTCGCGGCCCTCGGAGGTAGAGACGCTGGGCCTGTGCTGCGATTACAGGTCGAGGTGTGAAGCCCGGGGTGGCTCGCCGACTGTAACGACGCCGCGGTAGGCGCGTCAGCGTTGGTGAGGCCCCGCTTCCAGCCACTCAAGGAGACCATCGAGATGACCATGACCCAAGAAACCCTGCTGCAAGTCGAAGGCATGACCTGCGGCTCATGCGTGCGCCACGTGAGCGAGGCGCTTCGCCACGTCGGTGGCGTCGCCGACGTCGATGTTCGCCTGAAGGAAGGGCGCGTTCTGGTGCGGCACGGAGACGATGCAACCCTCTCACAGCTCGTCGATGCCGTCCGGGAGGCTGGTTACGAGGCGCGCGAAGCAGCCTAACGAGACGGCTGAATGGGGGCTGAACGGCGCCTACGTGGCCGTTCAGTCCTCCCGTTGAAAGGGTGCGCGTCAGTGCTCGACCGGGCTGGGTCCGCCGATGGGCTCTGACCCGGCACTCGAGCCGGTCATCAGGACCAGGCGGCCTGCCAAGAGCTGCTCCATCTCCGCGCGGACGGTCCAATAGTCCCGGAGGGACTCGACGTATCCGCGCCCCGCTTCGATGTGGTCCCTCTTGACCATGAGCAGCTGAAAAATTCCGGTGTTCATCGCGTTGAACTGGAGCTGCGTCTGGTCGACCAGACGCTGACGGAGGGGTAGCAGGGTCTGTCGATAGAAGATGGCCTGCTCCCGAGCGTTGCGCAGGCGCGCCGAGCCGGTGCGAGCGTTGGTCCGGATCGAGATGCCGATGCCGCGGACGCGAGCGCGAGCCGCCGCCATCATCGAGTCCGCCGCCGCCGACTCGCCCTGACCTTGGTAGAGAAGCGGGATCCCGACGCCCACCTGGGGACCCAAGCCCCAGCCTTCCACGCTGTCTTCACGCTCGATCGTCACGCCACCGCGAATCTCAGGAAACCATGCCCAGCTCGCCAGATCCGCGCGCCCAGCGGCCGCTGCGTACCGGGCCTTCCACGCCCGAAGGTCAAGGCTGCGCGCGACAGCCTGGCGTTCCGCATCTGCAAGGGGCAGCTCGCCGTCCGGTGGCTCAGCAAGCCGCTCGGGCACCTTTGTCTGCATCGACTCCTCGCCGAACAACCCCAGAGCGAGGGATAGGCGCTCACGTGCCGCCACCTCGTCCACCTCGGCGCGAGCCACCTTGAGACGGGCCTCCTCGAACAGCGCTCGCTCTGCAATGGCGTCGACCGAAGGCGAGTTGCCCGCATCGAAGATGCGTTGAGCCGCGTCCGCGCTTTGCGCCAAGGCAAAGGCGGCGCTCCGCCGAAGCTCGAGGATCTGTCGAGCGGCGGTGTAGGCATAGAAGGCCCGCTTACCTTCGAGCGCGGCATCCATGGCCATACCCGCTGCGTCCACGCTGGCGGCGTCCAGCATGCGAGACGCTACCGACTGGTTTGTAGCCAGCCTCAAAAAATGAGTGATGTCGATCGTCGCGCCCAGCTCCACTTGAGGTTTTCCTCGATGCCAATGCACTGCGGCACTGGCCTCTGGGTTGGGAAGTCGTAGCGCACTCACCAGTTGAGCCCGTGCGACACCGAGCTCAGCGAACCCGACATCGACCGCGGGGTTGTTCAACACGGCAAGCCGCGCCGCACCGTCCGCCGTCAGGGGGCGCGACAAGATTTCTCGCCGAAGCTTGGCCGTTTCCTCGTCTTCCGGTCGATCCCGTCGGATCCCGGTGCGCTCCGTGATGAGCGCCTCCGCTTCGTCCCGCCCCGCTCCGCTCGAGACGCACGCCGGCAAGCCGGCCAACGCGAGGATGGGAAGGAGGGCGATGACGGGCCCGAAAAAGAGTTGGATCGTGCGTCGGATCACGAAGCGGTCCTCACGGCTTCGAGCACCCACATCTGGTGTCCGGGAGGCATTGTGCTGGGCGCAGGTGGCGCGGCTGGCGGAGTCGAAGCCGGCGCCTTGGCGGGCGGAGCCTTCGTAGGCGGCGGGACCTTGGGCGGCAGTGCGCTCGAAGGCGGCGCTCCGTGTCCGGCGTGTGGACGGACCGCCGGCGGCCCCGAGGCTGACGGAGCCGAAGGGGCGACCGGCGGCGGCATGGCGTGCCCGGCGTGCGGATCGGTGGGAGTCGAAGCAGCTGGCGGCGTGCCCATCTTGTGGCCAGCATGCGGATCGACCGGAGGGGAGCTCGCGGGCCCGTCCGACGACGAACCCATGTGGTGGCCCGCATGAGGGTCCACTGCGCCAGGAGTCGCGTTTGGAGCCAGCGCGGAGGGATCAAACCCAGGGCGGAGAATCCCGGATCCGGTAGAAACAGGCGCGGCCACGACCGCGGGGTCGGCGGCCGTACGCGCCACGTCGGCATCGGTCCCTACGCAAGCTGCGAGGGCGGCGAGACCGCAGCCGAGTGCCGTGATCTTTGCGGCCACTTTCGCCATGGGGCTCATCGATGTCCTCACTTCTTCGCCAGATCGATGCCGTCCGCAGCGAGATCCGCAGCCGTTGCCTTCTCGGCCAATGTCCCCGGAGGGTTCTGATACCAACCCGGATCCACGTCGTAACTCTTCAAGTTCTCGCGGACCTTGAGGATCGTGAACATGCCGCCCATCGTGATGGTGCCAAACTGGCTGGCACCCCCGACCATCGGAATGCTGTTGTCGGGGACCGGCATCTTCATGTCGGCCATCTCGCCCATCCCATCTTGCCCCATCGTCATGTAACCAGGCAGCAGGCGCTGCACGTTGTCATCGAGCTTGCCTGCCTTGACACCGAGCATGTTGGGATTGCCGTGCCCCATTTGATTCATGACGTGATGGGTCATATGACAGTGAAGCGACCAATCCCCTGGGGCATCGGCGACGAACTCCACGTCTCGTGTGCTTCCGACGGAAACCAGCACGGTCGTCTCCGGTCGCTGGGCAGACAACGGGGTCTGCCCGCCGTCGGTTGCTGTCTGCTTGAAGTAGTACCCGTGAAGATGGATGGGATGGTGGTCCATTGCGCTCAGGTTTCCGAAGCGCAATCGCACTCGGTCCCCCTTCTTGACGATCAGCGGGGCGGTACCGGGGAACGCCTTGGCGTTGATCGTGAGCACGTTGAAGTCATTCATTGCATTGGGGTCAGGCCTCGATGCGCCCGGCGCGATCTTCCACTCGCTGAGCATCATCGCAAAGTCACGATCCACCCGGTAGTCGGCGGTCGGGTTGCGCGGGTGCAGGACGATGAGGCCCATGAGGCCCATCGCCATCTGGGTCATCTCGTCGTGGTGCGAATGGTACATGAACGTTCCGTGTTGGCGGAACGTGAATTCGTACTTGTAGGTCTCGCCTACGGGGATGGCCTTCTGGTTGAGGCCCGCCACACCGTCCATCCCGTTGGGCAGGAAGATGCCGTGCCAGTGCACGCTGGTTTTTGCGATGAGGTGGTTGGTCACGTAGATGCGGACGCGATCACCTTCGACGGCCTCGATCGTCGGTCCGTGGACGCGCCCGTTGTAGCCCCAGCACTTCGCCTTGAGCCCAGGCGCAAACTCGTGGTCCACCTCCTCGGCGACGAGGTGAAAGACCTTCACGCCGCTCACGATCTTGAACGGCAAGGCAGCGCCATTGGGCGTGATGACCGGCCGGTAGTCCTTGCCGGGGAGGCCCGGCGGCAAGCTGGGGGGATTCGCCTCACCACCGCTGTAGCTCGCTTCCCAGGCGCGCCGCGCGCCACTGGGGCCTTGCGCCGCCGCTGCGCTTCGCGCCTGGAGCGCGAGTGCCCCACCACCTAGCAGACTCGTGAGGAGGGCATCTCGTCGGCTGACCATGCCCGTCTCTAGGCGCTCATGGCACCAGACGTGACCGGGTTTCGCAGCGCCAAGTACGCTGCTCGAGAAGCGACGAGGTCACACTTGTTTGGACCTGTAAGCCCCGCACCGAGGAGCAGCAAGGCGAAGGTCACTGCCCCGGAACCACGAGGGTCCCGGCATCGGTGGGCGTCACGAGCTCGGCAGCGCTTCGCTCCCGGTGGGTCATCCGGTAGAGCACCGGCAGGATCACCAGCGTCAGTAGCGTCGAGGAGAGGATCCCTCCGATGACCACCGTGGCGAGAGGCCGCTGCACCTCGGCCCCCGTGCCCCTGGCGAGCGCCATCGGAATGAAGCCCAACGCCGCCACCAGGGCGGTCATGAGCACGGGGCGCAGGCGCGCGATGGACCCGTCGTGAACCGCGGAATCGAGCGATTCACCCGCGGCGCGCTGATTTTCGATGAAGGTCACCATGACCAGACCATTGAGGACCGCGACACCGGAAAGGGCGATGAACCCTACGGCGGCGGAAATTGAGAACGACAGACCGCGAATCGCCAGCGCGGCGACTCCGCCGGTCAATGCCAGTGGCACACAAGAGAAGATCAGCAGCGCGTTCTTGATGCTCCCGAACGATGCGTAGAGCAGGCCGAAGATGAGCGCGAGCCCGACTGGCACCACGATGGCCAGGCGTCGCCGCGCTGCGACGAGGTTCTCGAACTGGCCGCCCCAGGCGATCCACGAGCCCGCGGGCATGGCGATCTCGGCGTCGATGCGCTCCGCGGCTTCGGCGACGAAGCTGCCGAGGTCGCGACCGCGCACGTTGGCTTGCACCACGACGCGTCGCTTCCCGTTCTCGCGGCTCACCTGATTCGGCCCCTCGACGATGGAGATCTTGGCGAGCGATCCGAGCGGAACGAACCGTTCTTGCGTATCGCCAGTGCCGGCGTCGCCGGGCAGCGGCACCGGCAGGCGCCTCAGGGCATCGAGGTCCCTGCGCATCTCATCGGGTAGACGCACCACGATTGGAAAACGGCGATCACCCTCGAAGAGCGCCCCCGCCTCCACCCCGCCCACCGCGGTCTGAACGACGGCATGCACATCGTCGACCGTCAGGCCCAACCGCGAGATGGCGTCACGGTCGACGTCGAGCGTGAGGACGGGCAAGCCCGATACCTGCTCCACCTTCACGTCCGCGGCGCCCGGCACGCGGCCGAGCAGGTCGCCGATCTCGGTGGCGGAGGCCAACATCGCATCGAGGTCGTCTCCGAAGACCTTGACCGCGATGTCGCTGCGCACACCGCTGATGAGCTCATTGAAGCGGAGCTCGATCGGCTGCGAGAACTCATAGCTCTGCCCGGGGAGGGTCGAGACGACCTCCTCCATCGCCTCGGCCAGCTCCTCCTGCGAGCTCGCCTTCGTCCATTCGCTGCGAGGCTTGAGCATCACATAGGTGTCGGAGACGTTCGGGCCCATCGGATCGGTTGCGACCTCGGCGGTCCCGGTGCGTGCGAAGATCTCGGAGATCTCATCCGGGAAGGCTTCTTTCAAGCGTTTCTCGAGCTTCTGCTGCATCGCGACGCTCTCGGCGAGTGAGATGGAAGGTACGCGCGCCGGCTGGATGGCGAGGGCACCTTCACTGAGCTTCGGTGCAAACTCGCTCCCCAGTGACGATGCGAGCGCAATGGCGAGAAGGAGGATCATGCCCGCCGCGATGACGACCTGCACCCGCATGGCCAGCGCGACGCGCAGGACCGCGTCGTAGCGTCGCTTCGCCCAGCGGATGATGACGCTCTCCCTCTCCTCTACCTTCCCGCGGAGGAGGATCGCAACGAGTGCGGGAACGAAGGTCATCGATAGGACCGTCGCGGCGGCCAGAACCAGAACCACGGTCTGCGCCATCGGGCGGAACATCTTCCCCTCGATGCCGGTGAGCGTGAGGATCGGCAGATAGACGATGGCGATGATGATCTCGCCGAACATCGTCGCTTTGCGGACCTCGCTGGAGGCCTCGCATGCGAGCTTCAGGCGCTCCTCCAGGGTCAAGAGCCGCCCGCTGCGCTGTTGCTCCTCGGCGAAGCGTCGAATGCAGTTCTCCACGATGATGACCGAGCCGTCCACGACGAGGCCGAAGTCGATCGCACCGAGGCTCATGAGGTTGCCGCTCACGTCCAACTGCACCATTCCAATGGCCGCCATCGCCATCGACATCGGTATGGCCAGCGCGGCAATGAGGGCAGCGCGGACGTTCCCGAGGAGGAGAAGCAGGACGAAGAGCACCAGCGCCGCGCCTTCGATCAGGCTCGTGCCGACGGTCTTGAGCGTGGCATCCACCAGGTACGTCCGGTCGTACACCGTGCGGACCTCGACCCCGGCGGGCAGGGTCTTCTTGACCTCATCGAGCCGCTCGTGGACGCGCCGCGCGACAGTGCGGCTGTTCTCGCCGACCAGCATGATGGCGGTGCCGATCACCACCTCCTTGCCGTCTGCCGTAGCGGCGCCGGTACGAAGCTCTTCGCCCGGGGCGACGGTCGCTACGTCGCTCACATGGATGGGCGTGCCATCGTGCACCCCGACGACGATGCGAGCGATGTCCTCCTCCGTCCGGACCGCGCCGACGCTGCGCACGAGAAGCTGCTCTCCGCGACTCTCGATGTAGCCGCCGCCCGCATTGCTGTTGTTCTTCTCGAGGCCCGCGGCGATGTCGCTGAAAGAAAGTCCCCGCGCCACGAGCTTCGAGGGGTCAGGCGATACCTGGATGATCCGCTCGAAGCCGCCGATCGAGTTGATCTCGGTGACACCAGGCACGGTGCGGAGCTGGGGCTTGATGAGCCAGTCCTGCACGACTCGCAGGTCGGCCGCGGAGTAGGGCGAGCCGTCCGATCTTCTGGCGTCGGGCTTGGCGTCGACCGTCCACATGTAGATCTCGCCGAGGCCCGTCGCGAGTGGGCCCATCTTGGGCTCGATCCCCTCGGGCAGGGCGCCCTTGGCGCTGGCGAGGCGCTCGGCGACCAGCTGGCGCGCGAAGTACACGTCGGTGCCGTCTTCGAAGACGACGGTCACCTGCGACAGACCATACCGCGAAAGGGAACGGACCTGCTCGACCTTGGGCAACCCGCCCAGCACACTCTCGATCGGATAGGTGACCCGACGCTCGACTTCGAATGGCGCGAGGGCCTTGACCGACGTGTTGATCTGCACCTGGACATTGGTGATGTCGGGCACCGCGTCGATGGGCAGGCGGGTGAATTGGAAGGCGCCGATCGCAGCGATCACCAGCGACAGGGCGATGACCAACCAGCGTCGGTTGATGCTGAAATGAAGGATCCGGGAGAGGAGGTGCATCATGCCGCGCGCCTCTCAGTGCTCATGCGTGGCAGCGCCCTTGCCGATCTGCGCCTTGAGCGTGAACGCATTTTTCGACACGTAGCGCGCATTGGCGGGCAGGCCGGCGGACACCTCGCGCGCGCGCCGACCTTTTTCGTCTCGCCCCTGTTTTCCCAGCTCGACCGGGCGCGCCTCGAATCTGCCGTCCTCCTCGACGAAGACGACTTCGTGGTCGCCCAGCCGCTGGATGGCGTCCTCGACGATCACCACGCTGGCATCGACGCCGCCCACGACGAGCTCGGTCGTCACGAACATGCCCGGTCGCCACGATGGGGCGGGCGTCTTGAGGACGACGCGCACCTTTGCGGTGCGCGTTCGCTCGCCGAGAGTCGCCTCCACGTACTCGACGTGGCCTTCGAGCGAGCCTTCGAATCCGTCGCTGCGCACGTAGGCGCGCTGACCCTTCTCGATGCGCCCGATCTCCTTGGCGTGCGCCGTCGACTGCACCCATAACGTCGACAAATCCGCAATCGTGAACGCTTGGGTATCAGCGGCGAGAACCTCGCCGATCGTCACGTGTTTTTCGATGATGGTTCCGGCGAGAGGCGCAATGAGCGCCAGACCACTCCCGCTCGACCGCGGGCCGGCCCCGGCGGAGAGCTTCTGCATCGCGCTGTTCTTGTCGATGCGCGCCTCGGCCAGCGACTGCTTGGATGCCAGGTACTCCTTTTCCGACGAGATCTGGTCCTTGAAGAGCTTCTCCACCCGGTCGTAGTTGGCCTGGGCGAGCTCCAGCCTGGCCTGGGTCGCCAGTGCCTCCTGTTGCATGCCCGCGACCTCGCGGCTGTCGAGCAACGCCAGCACGGCGCCCTTTTCGACCTTGTCGCCGAGCGCTGCCTTCACCTCGCGCACCGCACCCGGCGTTCGCGGCGTCACGTGGGCCACCGCGTCGGCATTGAGGGCGACCTGGCCCGGCAGCTCCAGGGTCACGTCGACGCGACCCGGCCCCGCCGTCTCCATCTCGAGTTGGGCATGGGCGAGCTGCGCTTCGGTCAGCTTCACCGTCGCGATGTCGACGTGGGGCTGATGCTCGGAAGCGCCGTTGTCGCCCTCGCGCGCTTTGCCTTCGCCGCCATGGGCATCCTTGCGCTCGCCAGCATGCTTGCCCTCGCCTTCGTGCTTTTTTTTAACTTCGTGCTCGCCATGGCCTTCGCGCTCGCCCTCGGCACGGGCTGCACGCGGCGAGATGTGACGGTCCACCGAGATGCTGACGACCGACGTCGTCACCACGCCGAGCGCGAGCAGCGCGCCGGTCATGATGGTCCGCGTTCGCGGCGTCGGGCCAGCGGACGGGGGCCTTCCGAGCTCGACGCTCATGGCGCCCACCGGCCTTCGAGCAGGAGAAGATCGATCTTGGCGCGGGCGTGGGCGAGCTCGGCGTCGATGACGCCCAGCTCGCTGTCGAGTGCCTCGCGCCGAATGAGCAGCAGCGCCGGCAGATCCGACTCGCCGGCGGCATACGCCCGTTGGGCACGCCCGACGATCTCGCGCGCCTCGCTCGACGCGGGTCGCGCCTCCTCCAGCGCCCGCGCCGTCGCTTCCACCCGGACGCGAAGGGCCGCGATCTCCCCCCGCACGGTGCGACGAGCTCCAGCGACTTCGATCTCGGCAGCGCGCGCTTCGCCGCGTGCCGTCGCGACCTCGGCGTCGTTGATCCCATAGAGCGCAAACGGGATCGACAGGCCGCCGGTGATGATGTGACCGCCGTCGTCGAGCTGATAGTTGGCGATCAGCGACACCGTCGGTCGCTGTGCCGCTTCCTCCAGCGCAACGCGGGCCACGGCCGCCGCGCGCTGCGCCTCGGCCAGGGCTACGGTCGCCGGCTCGCCGACAGGCGTCGCCGTCGTTTCGATTGGTACGAGTGGGCCGACGGCGTCGGCCGTCTCCCCCTCGGGCAAGGCGAGGACGGCGGCCAGCCGCAGCGCCAGCGAGCGCGCCTCACCTTGCAGCTGGGCGGCCAAAGACTTCTCGCGCGCGACCTGAAGCCGCACCAGAGCCACATCATTCTCGGCCACTTCGCCTGCCTCTTTGCGGCGCTTGGCGCTCGCCGAGAGGGCCATCACCAACTCCAGGCGCCGCGCGAACACGTCGGCCCGGGCCTGGGTCGCCAGGGCTTCGGCGTGCAGCGACAAGGCCTCGTGGAGGGGGAATAGCGCCGCCTTTCGTGCGCTTGCGACCGACGCTGTGGCCTGCGCTTGGGCGGCCTCGATGCGCGCGGCCCGCTGCCCAAAGATGTCGACCGGGACCGCGACGGCAGCATTGAGGGCGAACGTCGTGACGCCCGGATCGATACGAGGCCCGGCCTGCACCGATAGTGATGGATTCTGGGTCGACAGGACGGCTGCCTCGCTCGCCGCCGCTCGAGAGCCCTCGGCCCGGGCGCGCGCCGCGCTGGCCTCCGGCGCACGTGGAGCGAGCCTCGCGATGTCGGCGCGACTGAGGGGTCGAGCCTGCGCAGGCGACGAAAGCGCGGTGAGCCACCCCATTGAGGCGAACGAAGCGATGGAGACGAAGGAGGCGAACATGCGAGCTCGCCGCGGGCGAGCGGTGGCCGAAGGCCAGCACCTGGTCATGAGACGATCTCCGTGCGAGACGGCGTGCGGCGAGCACGCCTCCCGAACGCGCGACGAAAGGGCGCGCGCGATTCGAAAGAAGCGACTACGTCAGCTTCAGGAGCGTCGCGGAGGTCGGTCGAGCGATGCGGCGCGACGCGCGGGCCCGTCGATGGCCAGATCGCGCTCGAACGTCAGATCACGCCAGGCGCGCTCGCCGATCACGAGCGGCGAAGGGGGCACGAACGGGGCTGCGCCACACGCGCAGTCGGTACACCCGGCCGGACAGTCCTCGCCTTCGCCTGCGTACGCCGAGGTTGCTCGTAGCCCGACGTCCTGCTCGTCCTCCGAGGATTGGAGCTGGTGCGGCGCGTGTTTGCCGTGCGTCTCGTCCTTGCTCTCGAAGGTGCGCACGTCGCCCCTCGCGCCCGGATGAACGCAGGCGATCTCGACGCCCAGAGCCTGCAGCGTGTGCTCTCGCCCAGCGAGCACCAGCGCGATCCACGCCACCATCACCAGCGTCATCCAGCGCGCGAGGCGACGGGCGACCCGCGCCGGCGAGCGTGAAACGATGGGTGACCCACGGGACACGACGGTGAGTGTTTCGTCGGCTCGAGCTCTGGTCAATCCCTGCGCGCTCTTACAACCTAGGTGCAAGTGGGGGCGGGGCTCTCGCCTTGCCTCGACTTGGATCGCCGTCTATTTCTGCTCCCCATGAAGAGCTTCTCCTCGGCCTTGATCCTCGGCGCTACGGGCCTCGCCATCCTCTCGACCGCGGCGTGCGGCGACGACACCGAGAACTCGTCGACCGGCGGCGGTGGCGGCGGGACGCCGACGTCGAGCGCGTCCACCGCGACCTCGTCGCCGACGAGCTCGTCCGGCAGCAGCAGCGATGGCGGCGGCACGCCGTCGTCGAGCTCCTCGTCGAGCAACGGCGGCGCAGGGCCGGGCCCCACCAGCACGGGCAGCGGCGGAGACGGCGCGGGCGGCACCGGGCCGGTCGGTGAATTCGACTGCAGCGCGCCGAGCGGCGACCTGCCGGCGCTGGCAACGCAAGACGTCGTGACGGTCAGCGGGGTGCCGCTGCAGATGCGACAAGCTCCCGGCGACAACAATACGATTTACGTCGGAACGCAAGACGGCCGGATCGTCATCGTCCGTGACGGCGCCGAGCTGCCCACGCCGTTCCTCGACATCAGTGACCGCGTGAGGTCGGGCGGCGAAGAAGGCTTTCTCGGCTTCGCATTCCACCCGGACTACGCGACGAACGGTCGGTTCTTCGTGAACTACACCGCCGACGAGGGCGGCGGCGAGACCTACGTCGCCGAGTACACGGTTTCGGAGGACCCCGACCTCGCGAACACGACCGAGGTCGGACGGGTCATCGAGGCGCCCGCCTACGAGGGGAACCACAATGGTGGCGCGATCGAGTTCGGCGCTGACGGCGCGCTGTGGGTCTCGGTCGGCGACGGCGGCGGTTCGAACGATCAGCAGTGCCTGGCACATGATCTCGATGCGCGCGCCGGCAAGATCCTGCGCGCCAACATCTCGACGCCCGGCACGTACTCGGCAGCCGAAGGGAACTTCCCCGGCGCCGACGAGTACGTTTTCGACGTCGGGGTTCGCAATGTCTGGCGCATGAGCTTCGATGTCTGCACCGACGACCTCTGGCTCGCCGACGTAGGGCAAGGCGCATGGGAGGAGGTCAACGTCCAGGCTCCCGACGACGGTCCGCAGGACTTCGGCTGGAGCGCGCGCGAGGGCGCGCACGGCTTCAACTCGGGCTGCCCCGCGCTCCCCGGGCCTTACGCCGAGCCGATTCTCGACTATGACCACGGCGAGGGAAACTCAATCACTGGCGGTTACGTCTATCGCGGCAGCGCGATTCCGGCACTGCGCGGCGCCTACATCTTCGGCGATTTTGGCAGCGGAACGGTTTGGTCGACGCGCTACGCGCCTGGCGACGCGACGCCCGTACAGAAGTCGGCGCTCGCCGGTCTCGCGCAGGGGGGCGGCGGACTGGTCTCCTTCGGGCAGGACAACCGCGGCGAGGTTTACATTCTGCTGGGCGGCGGCGCGATCCGCCGCATCGTCGCCGCCGAGTGATCGCGATGCTGACGCTCTACACGCTCCCTTCCGCGTTCGATCTGGTGAGCGTCAGCCCTTTTTGCACGAAGCTCGAGCTGTACCTGCGCATGCGGGATCTCCCCTATCGCGCCGTCTTCGGTGATCCGAGGACGGCGCCGAAGAGAAAGATGCCATACGTGGAGCACGGCGGCCGCGTCATCTCCGACTCCCAGCACGTCATCGACGTGTTGGAGGCAGACCCGGATGCGTCCGCGATTCCTCCGCTCGACGGCTGGCTGGATGCCCGTCAAAAGGCGGAAGGCCACGTCCTGCGGCGCGCGCTGGAGGAGGGCTTCTACTTCATCACGTTCTTTACGCGCTGGTTCCACCCGGCGTCGTGGGCGCGTTATGCGCCCATCTATTACCCCTATCTCCCCAAGGGGCTGGGCCGCTTCATCATGCCGATGCTCCGGCGTGGGGTGGGCAAGACGCTTGCGGCGCAGGGGACCGGTCGCCATAGCGCGGCCGAGATCTACGCAATGGGCGAACGTGATGTCGCTGCGCTCTCTGCCATCCTCGGTGAGCGCACGTTCGTGCTCGGCGAAAGCCCGTCGACGTCCGACGCGACGGCCTTCGCGTTCCTCTCGAGCTCGCTCGATTTTCCAGTGACGACGCCGATCACCGAGGCGATCCGATCGCACCCCAATCTCGTGCGCTACCACGCCCACGTCCGCCGGGCGTACCTGGCGGACTGGAAGCCGGTCATCAAGGACGGCGCGCGAGGCTGAGCACGGGCTGCGGGCAGCGGTCAGTTCGACGGGCGACCGAACAGCACGCTCGGCTTGCGCGCCGCGCCGAGCACCGCCGCCGCCCGGACCGCCGATTCGAACTCCCACGGCAGATCGTAGACGCCGCCGTGGATCTGTTGCGCGCGAAGGGCTCGGGCGCGCGTCTCGGGAGGTTCGGCGCAGCGGGTCGCCGAGCCGGGGGCATCGGGATTGAGCACGTCGTGCAGCATGAGCAGCCCGCTCAGCGCGCGGGTCGTCGCCGGCTCGAAGATGCGCACCCCGAAGGCTGGTGCGCCGGCGAAGGCGGCGAGGAACAGAGGATGGGACAACGAACGCGTCGCGGTGATCCCAGCCACGTTGGCCGACACGGTCACCGGCTTCTTGTCGCCGTCGTGGGGGCCGAGCCCGAAGGTCGCCAGCGCCTCGGCGCTCGCGATCTTGGTGAGGTACTGCGCCGCCTGGTAGCCCGCGCCCTGGATGGACATGATCGCGCGACACACCGGCGAGCCTTCCGAGCCGTAGTGCCCAGGCCCACGCACGATGCGACCCAGCTGCAAGGCGCGTTGCCATAATGGAGGCGAGGCGCGGCGCGCCCCCTGCACATTTAGATCTTCGCGCTGCATCTCGCCGGGCGAGGTGGGCGACACCAGCATCGACACCGATTGCACGACGTCGGTGCCGAGGCTGCGGACAATGGCGTCCATCGCGCCAGCGACGCGCAGCTCGCGGCTGGCGCCCGCGGCGTAGGCGAAGAGACCGACGTGCACCGGGCCCGCCTCGGCGAAGCGCCGGATGGATGCCGCGACTGCGCACGGATCGCGGAGCAGG
>Ga0105046_10010218_pt1 | contig 14628 bp, 17 predicted proteins | sample MAT03_FD_78385 | JGI IMG/M metagenome (GOLD analysis project Ga0105046, IMG submission 78385) | Freshwater microbial communities from Lake Fryxell liftoff mats and glacier meltwater in Antarctica - MAT-03 (megahit assembly) | ecosystem: Environmental > Aquatic > Freshwater > Ice > Liftoff... | reverse complement strand
TTTCAATTGGACCCCCTTTGTTTGTCCTTGCAACCGCTCCGCCCGCCAAGCGGGGCGCCTGATGGTGGTGGCCCACCATGGCTTGAGCTGGCCTAACTGTCATGCACCGACACTGCAGCACCCTTGATGATGAAAGAAACTGTTCGGTTGTGCGGTTTCCCGGAAGCGAAGGCTGCAAAAACTTTGGGCCATGGACAGGGACATTAAAAGGGGCCACCGGGCAAGTCCTGACGGTCCGTTGAATGGAGGTACTCCCGGGCGACAACACCCATAGGAGTGTAGTATTTTTCGTCAAAATAGCGGCCATTTGGTTGGCGGAGACCTATCGTTTTTTTACCGGACAAGGCGCGCGTCCCGGCCCACATTCTTTTCACGGCCCCGGCCGGTCTCCACCAGCATGCCGTGACACGGCCACCTCTTCGCCAAGCAACCCGCGCGGCCGCAGCACCAGCGTTAGCGCGATCAGCACACCGATGAGCGCCACCTGCAAGGCGGCGGCGCGCGCCTGTTCGGCTTGTGGTGTCCCCTCGCGCTCAGCTTGCAATCCCAGATGCGGCAAGATGCGATCCTGTCCCCGCCGAGTCTGAGGATGGAAACAACGATCTTGAGCTCGCCAGTGCCGTTCAGCCAACGCTCCATGTCGAGTGAAAGCGGTGCCGTCGCGCAGGCGGTCTTGAGTTTGAGAACCACCTGCCCCGGGCTGTTGCATTGCACGCGCTCGTTGGCCAGCGCTGGGCGCGTGATGGTCCGACACAGTTGTTCCAGCCGCTGGCGCTCCTGGGCATTGCAGCGCACGGCCGGGTGCAGGCTCAAACCCTGATGGTTGGCACACAGTGCCTGGGTGAGCACCGTATCGCGCGGCATTGCAGCTTGCACCGTGAACATCTTGTGCCCGGCGCGTGGGCCCAAGGCGACGCGCCTTCGCCATGGCCGTCACCGCAGCTCTGAGCGGGGGGTTCGGCGTTGGCATTCGAGCGTAGAACCAGGCGCGAAGCCGTAGACTGTGCTTCTGGCACGGCGAGGCGAAGCAATGCAGTTATACGTCTGAAGGCGCATCCGTATCAGGCGCCGCCGCGGAACAGCGAGAACCCCCAGGCCGTGAACTTGAACGGCAGGTGGTAGTGCTGCGCGGTGTCGGCGATGTGAAAACGGTAGGGCACGGTTTCCAGAAACGCCGGCGAGGGCAGCGCGGCGCCCTGGCTACGGTAGAACGCGCCGACGGAAAAGCGTACTTCGTAACCGCCAGCTGCGATGGCTTCGCTCATCAGGGCCGGGTGTTGCAACTGGCCATTGACCCCGATGTGGCCCTCGGCCAGCGCGTCCCCCTGGGGCTCGCCGTCGGGGCCGAGGCGGAGAAGCGTGACCCGCAGTCCCGTGGCCACGCGGCCACTGGCCACGTCCACGCAATGAATCGAAAGTCCTCCGCTCATGATGGCGCCCCGTGCCTCAGTTCAGCCTGGCGCCAGAGGCTTTGACGGCTGGGCCCCAGTCCGCCACTTGCTTGGCCACGAAGTCCGCGAACTCGGGCTGGCTCATCTTCTGGGTGGCAATGCCCATGTCATCCAGCCGCTTGACGATATCCGGGCGGGCAACCACCTCGGCCAGGGCTTTGTGGACCTTGTCCACGACGTCTTTCGGCACGCCGGTCGGCGCGGAGAGCCCCAGGAAGTTCTCGGCCACCAGCTTGGGGAAGCCGGCCTCGAACACGGTGGGCACGTTGGGCGCCATCGCCATCCGTGCGCGTGACGTGACCGCAATGCCGACCAGCTTGCCGTCCTTCATGAAGGGCACGTTCTGCGTTAGCGTGTCCACCGCGAACTGCAGCGTGCCGCCCAGCAGGTCGCTGTGCATGGGGCCCGAGCCCTTGTAAGGCACGTGTTCCATGTTCAGACCGTATTGCTGCTTGAACATTTCGCCGACGATGTGACCGATGGAGCCCACACCGCCCGAGCCGTAGTTGACCGGCTTGGTCTGCGTCTTGATCCAGGCCACCAGTTCCTGCATGGTCTTGGCCGGCACGGAAGGGTTCACCACGAACACATTGGGCACCGAGCCGATGTAAGCCACGTGCGTGAAGCTCTTGATCGGGTCGTAGGGCGACTTGTCGAGCATGAACGGCGAGATGCTGATCGGCGCGGTGTTCGACAGCAGCAGCGTGTAGCCATCGGCTGGCGCCTTGGCCACCTCGTTGGCGCCAATGGTGCTGCCCGCGCCCGGCTTGTTGTCCACGATCACCGGTTGCCCCAGCTTTTCCGTCAGGCCGGGCTGCAGCAGCCGCGCCACGATGTCCGACGAGCCGCCCGGCGCAAAAGTCACGATGATCTTGATGGGTTTCTGCGGCCAGGCCTGCGCATGGGCGCTGGTCGTGGCGATTTGCAGCAGCGTGGCCGCCGCGGTGGCAAAGAGAAGGTGGCGTCTGGAGGTCATGGCAGGTTCCTTGGGACAGTTGAAACAGGGGAGGGCGGGGAAGAATGGGTTGTATTCGGGGTGTCACGCACGGCGCATGCCAGCCGGCCGCGCATCACTTCGCAGACCTGACCCAGCGCAATCGGAAATTCGAAGTCCAGCTCGTGGCGCAAACGCGCTTCGCCGGTCAGCAGCACGGACTCCAGCGAATCGTGCAGGCGCAGCGCCGCGATGAAAGGGAAGTCAAACCGGGCCTGGTAGGCGCGGTTCAGCGCGCGCAGTCGGGCCACGGCCTGCGCGCTCAGGGCCATCAGGCCCAGACGTGCCTGCTCGGCGCTCGAATCGGGCGTCATCGTGCCGGCCACGGCTTCCCGACCGGCCAGTTCGGGGTGCACACGTAGCAGGGCGATCTGCTCGGGCCGCGCGGCATCGTGGATGCAACGGGCCAGAGCCTCGTACAACCCATCGAAGCAGGCGAATGGCGCCTGCGTCCAGGCCCGTTCCACCACCCACTGCGAATGCTCCACCACCCCGCCCAGTCGGGCCACAAAGGCCGTGTGGTCCAGCGCCTGGAGCGCCGCGATGGACAGTGGATACAGGCTGCTGGCGGTCGGCATGGAGGGCAGTGTGCAGGCTGTGTGCGTTGCTGTCCATCGCATAATTAAGCATGTTCCATTCTGATTTTTGCAACGCATGGCCGCCCTGAACTCGCCCCTGCACCCGAAGGCCCTGCGTTATCTGGCCGCCGTTGCCCAGCTCGGTTCGGTGCAGGCGGCCGCCCGCGAGGTCTCGATCTCGGCGTCAGCCATCGACCGGCAGATCCTGATGCTCGAAGAAGACCTGGGCGTGCCGCTGTTCGAGCGGCTGCCGCGCGGCATGAGGCTCACGGCGGCGGGCGAGTTGTTGCTGGCGCTGTCCCAGCGCTTGAAAACTGATCTCCGCCGCACGCTGTCCGACGTCAAGCAGCTGCAGGGTGTCAGCCAGGGTCAGCTGCGGCTGGCGGCTATGGACAGCCATGTGAACGGCTTTCTGCCAGGCTTCATTCACCGCGTGGCCCGGGAGCATCCCGGCATTGTTCTGGAGGTGGACATCGTCAGCACCGACGAGGCCGTGCGCTGCCTCACCGACGGGGCGGTGGATCTGGCCATTGCCTTCAACCTCAAACCCCAACGCGAATTGCACCTGGTCTGGACGGCTGACCTGCCGCTGGGTTGTGTGGCGGCCTGCGGCCATGCGCTGGCAGCCTGCAGGCAGGTCACGTTCAAGGACGTGGCGGCCTGGCCCCTGGCGGTGCAAAGCCACGCGCTGGCCATCCGCCGCTACCTGGAGCGCCGCCATAGCTGGCTGCTGCAGGAGGCCCGGCCGCCGCTGGTGACCAATTCGCTGCAACTCGTCAAATGCCTGGTCAAGAGCGGCAGCCATGTGGCACTGACCTCCGAGCTGGACGCCGGGCCGGAGATTCTGGACGGTAGCGTGCGCTTCATTGCGCTGAGTGACAAGAACGCCCAGCCCCAGACGATCGGGGTGGCCATCAGCGCCAGCCGTTCCATTCCGCGCATTGGACGCATCGTGGCCGATCTGCTGGCCGAACATGTGGCAACGTATCTGGCCCAGGTGCGCCAGGCCGGGGGCTTGCCCTGCGGGCCGGGACGCCCAATCGATTGCCTCTCACGCACCAAGGGACCGCCTTCGTGAGTGCCAATCAATTGATATCACATAATGATTGCATTCATTCAAGTGCGAGCTACACGTTGATTGCATGGGGGATGCATGGTGCACAACGTCGGGTACGACTTCAACGACAGCGTGTTGTCGACCGGGGCGAGCTACTGGGTGAAGTTGGAGCAGGCGTGGTTGCGCAAGGGTGAGGACGCCGTACGCTTCTGAGCTTACGGTCGAAAGCCTGTCCCGACCTCAAGCCATGCGGTCGATGCGCACCGCCAGCACCACCGACGTGGTGGTCTTGATGACGCCTTCGAGGTCACCGATCTCGTCGAGCAGCGCGTCAAGCCGCTGCGTCGACTCGGCACGCAGCAGCGCCATGTAGTCGAACTCGCCGCTCACCGAACTGAGTTGGCGCAGCTCGGGCAGGCGCGTCAGACGCTTGATCACGTCCCTGGACACTTTGGGCTGGATGCTGATGCCCACAAAGGCCTGTACGCCGCGCTCGGAAGACTCCACGCCAAGCCGCACCGTGTAGCCGATGATCACGCCTTCCCTTTCGAACCGGGCCAGTCGCGCCACCACGGTGGTGCGGGCCACGCCGAGTTTGCGCGCCAGATTGGCCGTGCTTTCACGCGCATGCGCCTGCAACAGGACGAGCAGATCGCGGTCCAGTTTGTCCCTGGGGCTGCCCACACGGGCGGGCTCGGCCGGGCTCGGCTGGCTTGCTCCAGCACCACTGCGGGTCGTCATGAAAAACTCCTCGATCGGACGATTGGCATCAATGATCGGACGATACGTCATTTGCTCGCGCTTTTTCGTCGAAATCGTGCTTTCTTTCGTCACGTGTATTGCCTAGACTGAGCGCTACCTTTACTGGAGCTGTTCATGAAAATTGCATTGCTGGGAGCCGGTCATATCGGCCAGACGATTGCTCGACTGCTGCACGGCAGCGGCGACTACCGGGTGACCGTGCTCGACAAAAGCCAGTCGGCCCTGGCCCGGCTGGCGCATGAGGGCATGCCGACCGTCGTCGTCGATACCGAAGACATCGCAGCCTTGCAGGCCTGCATCGAGGGTCACGACACGGTCATCAACGCCCTACCCTATCACTTGGCGATCGCCGTCGCACGGGCCGCCCGCGCGGCCGGATGCAACTATTTCGACCTGACCGAAGACGTCGCTGCAACCAAGGAGATTCAACGCATAGCCGCCGGCGCCAGCGCCGTGTTCATGCCGCAATGCGGCCTGGCACCTGGTTTCATCGGCATCGTCGCGCACCATCTGGCCAAATCGTTCGACACGCTGCACGACGTGAAGATGCGCGTCGGCGCGCTGCCCGCCTTCCCGACCAATGCGCTCAAGTACAACCTGACCTGGAGCGTCGACGGCCTGATCAACGAGTATTGCCACCCATGCGAAAGCATTCACGACGGCAAGACCATCGAGGTGCTGCCGCTCGAGGGTCTGGAACACTTCTCTCTTGACGGTACCGAATACGAGGCCTTCAACACCTCGGGCGGTCTGGGCACGTTGTGCGAAACACTCGCCGGACGGGTACGCAATCTGGATTACAAGACCGTGCGCTATCCGGGACACCGGGCGCTGATGACGATGCTGCTCGACGACCTGCAACTGAAGAACGACCCCGAGACGCTGAAGGACATCATGCGTCGATCGATGCCCGCGACGATGCAGGACGTGGTGCTCGTGTTCGTCACGGTGTCGGGCATGCGCGACGGCCACCTGGTGCAGGAGGTCTTTGCACGCAAGATTTTTGCCGACCGCAACGAGACGGCGCCCCTGTCTGCGATATAGATCACGACCGCCGCCGGCATTTGCGCCGCCGTCGACATGTTGCGGTCTGGACAACTGCCGCAGCAGGGTTTCATCCGCCAAGAGCAGGTGCAGTTGCCGGCGTTTCTGGCGAATCGATTCGGCAAGGCCTATCAACAATCGCGCCAGGTGGAATCCATCGGCTGACCAAGGGAGCAACACAATGACAACAAACCAGCTTCTGAACACCTTGGGCGTCGACGCGGCCGCGCACAGCGGCGGCAACCTGCCGGTGCACTCGCCGATCGACGGCGCACTGATCGGTGCCGTACATGCGGCGACGCCAGCCGACATGCAGGCGACCGTCGGCCGCGCCCACGCCGCGTTCTTGACCTGGCGCCAGGTGCCCGCGCCGCGACGCGGCGAGCTGGTGCGCCTGCTTGGTGACGAGCTGCGCCGCCACAAGAGCGAGCTCGGCCTTCTCGTCTCGCTGGAGGCCGGCAAGGTCACCAGCGAAGGCGACGGCGAGGTGCAGGAGATGATCGATATCTGCGACTTCGCGGTCGGTCTGTCACGCCAGTTGTGCGGGCTGACCATCGCCAGCGAGCGCCCCGGGCATCGCATGATGGAGCAATGGCTGCCGCTTGGCGTGGTGGGCATCATCAGCGCCTTCAACTTTCCGGTGGCGGTGTGGTCGTGGAATGCGGCGCTAGCGCTGGTGTGCGGTAATGCGGTGGTCTGGAAGCCGTCCGAGAAGACGCCACTCACGGCGCTTGCCACCCAGGCCATGTTCGAGCGCGCGCTGGCGCGCTTCGGCACTGATGCGCCGGCGCATCTGTCGCAAGTTGTCAACGGCGGCGCGGCGCTCGGCGCGTCGCTGGTCGAAGACCCGCGCGTCGCTTTGCTGTCGGCCACCGGCAGTACCGGCATGGGTCGCGTGGTGGGCCCGCGCGTGGCCGCGCGCTTCGGTCGCAGCTTGCTGGAGCTGGGCGGCAACAACGCCATCATCGTCACGCCATCGGCCGACCTGGAGCTGGCCGCGCGCGGCATCCTGTTCGGCGCATACGGCACGGCAGGCCAGCGCTGCACCAGCACGCGCCGCGTCATCGCGCATGAAAGTGTGCACGACGAATTGGCTGCGCGGCTGGAGCGCGCGCGCGCCAGTTTGAAGATCGGCAATCCGATGGAGCCAGGCTGCCTGGTCGGCCCCCTGATAGATCGCAATGCCTTCGAGCAGATGCAGCGCACACTCGAACAGGCACGCGGCGAAGGTGGCGCGGTGAGCGGCGGCGCGCGTGCCCTGGTCGATCGATATCCGAATGCCTGGTATGCCGAGCCGGCGTTGGTACACATGCCTGCACAAACACCGGTCGTGCGCCGTGAGACCTTTGCGCCAATCCTTTACCTGCTGCGCTACCGCCAGCTGGACGAAGCAATCGCGCTGCACAACGATGTGCCGCAGGGCCTGTCATCGGCGATCTTCACGAATGACTTGCGCGAGGCAGAGATTTTCCTGAGCGCGATCGGCTCGGACTGCGGCATCGCCAACGTCAATATCGGCACCTCGGGCGCCGAAATCGGAGGCGCTTTCGGCGGTGAAAAGGAAACCGGCGGCGGCCGAGAGTCGGGTTCGGACGCGTGGCGCAACTACATGCGCCGCGTCACCAACACGATCAACTATTCGGGCTCGCTGCCGCTCGCGCAAGGCGTCAAGTTCGACGTCTGACGCAGCGCGGTCACGGCGCCCGCGACTGCGCAACAGGCGCGATGGCGCTGTCATGATCCGCATCGGCGGCGAGCAGCGCTGCAATCGACACCGGCCGCGCTGGCCAGCGTGCGCCCTGCAACTGCGCTGCGGCTGCGTCGTTGGACGGATCGGCAAGCGTCGCGACCCATTCGGCACAGAACCTTCCCTGGCAGGCACCCATGGCAAAGCGGCCGTTCAGGCGCAATTGGCGCGTCGTCGGCGCCGGGCCGAGGATGCGAAGGTCATCAATTGTTCGCTGCTCACACCGGCACACGACCGTGTCACCGGGCAGCGCGGCTAGCCGCTGCAGGCCATCATGGGCAAAAAGCTGGGACAGCCGCGCCTGGGCGCGCCGCTCGCGTGCAACAACCCCATCCTGCCCGGCGGGCTCCGGTCTGCCTGTCAGCACGGCCGCGAGCGCCATGCCGACCTGCCGACCATCCGCCTCGGCGGCGCGCGCACCCAGCGCCTCCCGGCAGTCACCGGCCAGCCTGACGATCAACCCAGGCGCGGCGCCCGGGCCGTAATCATTGCTGGCAATACCATCGTGTAAGCCGACCTGGTCGCATGCCAGCCGATGCTGTTCCTGCCCCGAATCCACCGTCACCCTCAGCCGGCCGACCGGCGCGGCCTCGATCCGCGTCACATGCGCGTTGGTCAGCAAGGGAACCCCCGCCACACGCAACCGCGCGAAGCAGGCCAGCGCTTCGGCCAGGTAGGACGGTGGCAAGCCCAACGCACGCCACGGACGGCGCCATGGGTTACCGGCCTCCACAATGGCGACTGGCGGTCGACCCAAGCGTACCAGCAACGCCCCGACGGCCAACAGCAGCGGACCGGATCCCGCCAGCACGATCTGGCCAGCCGGTGCCTGTCCGGTCATCTTGATGCCTACCTGGATGGCGCCGGCGGTCATCACACCGGGCAACGTCCAGCCGGCCCGTGGCTGCACCCGCTCCCGGGCGCCGGTACCCAGCACGACTGCGCGCGGTGTCATCCACTGCGAGCAGACGCCAGAACCGTCCGTCAGCAGCACCCGTCCGTTGACGTCGACGCCACAGTAGCGTGTGTTGCAGCGCAACTCGACCAGCGGCGCCACGCCCGACAGTCGCGCCATCACGCGCGTCCAGGCCGCATCCACCGGCATGTCACGGGACCCGGCGTCCTTGCCTCTCGGCCGCTGCCGGTATTTGGAACCGCCAGGTGCCAGCGCCTGGTCGACCACCAGGACCTGCACCCCGGCCCGGCCCAGCGCCGTCGCTGCGGCCAGACCCGCGACGCCGGCGCCGACCACCAGCACGCGCCCGGCGTCAGCGGTCACTGCAAGGCCCTGTTCGACAAGGCTGCAGTCGCAACCCGGGCCGGCAAGGCAACAGACAGGCCTCTGTCACACCTAGCACCGCATCGAACACCAGACAGCCCTGGCATTGACCAATGCCACAAAACAAGCCGTGGCGCAGGCCCGACGGCCCGGTCCCGAGGTCGTGCACACCCGCCCGCGCCAGTGCCAGGGCAGCCGTGTCCCCATCCTGGTATGGGATCTCGCGCTCACCCCAGAAAATACACGGAGAATCCACCCGCGGCTCCTTGCGGCCGATCACTGGCGCTGGCATGGCTTTGGCCGGTCGAGCCGGAACACCGACCGAACCCGCGCACGGCTGCGCCCTCATGCCGGAACCAGCTCTGCATGCTCGAAACGCGCTGGCGACAACGCGCCGATGTCTGCGTGCACGGCTCGCCCGGCCACCATGGCGGCAACCTCGCGCCCTACCAGCGCCGACAGGCAGATGCCGTCGCCTTCGAACCCGGTGGCGACCGCGACCCGCGGCAAGCCCGGCACCCACCCAACCACCGGCAAGCTATCGACAACGGCGCATCGGACCCCGGCAAATGCACGTATCACCCGGCGCCCGGACAAGGCGGGGAACGCGGCCACGGCGCGCTGCAGCAATTGCTGCAGCAACACGGTATCAATGCGCGCTGCATCGCCATGCTCTTCCCGGCTGCTGCCGATCAGGTATTGACCCGTGACCAGTGGATCGATCACCACGGGCAACAATCCGGGCGACTGCAAGCCTGCGGTCTTGGAAACCAGATATGCCGCCGCTGTCAACGCGCCAGGCAAGGGCGCATGCCCGGCAGTTTCGCGGTCAGTCACGAGCAGTTGCCCGGTACGCGGCCGCAATGGCAGCAAAGGTATGAGCGAGGCGCTCGCCACACCCAGCGCCACCACGGCCCACGAGGCCCGCAGATCGCCTTTGGACGTGCGTATGCGTAGGCAGTCTCCGTCCGGTTCAATACCGTCGACCGCAAGCGGCCATTTGCATGCGATCCGCGGGTGCGCAAGAAACGACTGCGTCGCGGCGTAGCCCAGCATGTGCCCCTCGCCGCCGATCTCGATCAAACGGCGCACGTCCGGCCCCAGCGGCAACGGGATGGCGGCCCGGTTGCGGTGATCCGCCACAACCCGCGCCGGGCCGTCGAGCGCGCGCAACTTGTCGACCAGGGCGTCGAGCGCGGCTTCTTCCAGCGCGTGCGAAGCGAAGAAATAGGCCGGCCGATAGTGGAATATTCCGTGCAGCGGACCACCCGAACGGGCCAGAGCACCGCAGTAGTCAAGTGCGTCGCCAGCCAGTTGCGCCAGCACGCCAGGACGCTTGCTGGCAACCGAAACAGCACCATCCGACGCGCCAGACGCCTGTGCCGCGGGCCCGCTGCGGTCGACGACACAGACCCGCAGGCCATCGCGCGCCAAATGATGTGCAATCGCCGCGCCCACGATGCCGGCGCCTGCAATCACCACGTCGAAATCTGTACCGGAGTGCAAAAGCGCGTTCCTCGAAGGGTCTGAAGGCAGCCATGCTAGTCGCTCGCGCCACCCGCGGCAACGCAAAGAATCTTGATATACATACAAAAAATGTGATTTAAGCGGCCACATTTCTCTTGATGCAACCCGGTTAACACAATGAAATTTATATGTTTGGAATTATTTCTTGTGTTGAGTGACACCGGGAAAGCCGCTAGAGTCCCCTCACCCGTCATCCGGCACGCAACCAGCAGGCCGTGAAGCGGGCCCACCCTGGCTCGTGCAAGAGCCGGCACTCAATGAGCCAGACGGAGGCATATTCATGCGATTCAAGAATTTTCTGCGGACAGTGCTGCTAGTACTGACATGCGCGGGCGCGGCTTCAGCAGCCATGGCACAGGCCAGCAAGATCGACGAAATCCGAGCGCGCGGTTCGCTGCGCATTGCCGGCATCTTGAACGAGGATCCGTATTTTTCCAAGGACCCGCGCACTGGCGAATGGCGCGGGTTTGCAGTGGAGATGGCGCGCGACATCGCGACCACCATGGGGGTGAAGCTCGAAGTCGTCGAGTCCAGCTGGGCCAACTCGATCCTGGACGTACAGTCCGGCAAGGTGGACCTCGCTTTGGCGTTGACGGCGTTGCCGGCACGGGCGCTGGCGGTGCATTTCTCGTCGCCCACCTACTACAACAGCTTCGTCATCATCTCCAACAAGGAAAAACTCAAGGGCAAGACCTGGGCCGAGCTCAACAACGCGGCCTACACCTTCGCCGTCGACCTCGGATCGTCACAGGACCAGATCACCAAACAGTATCTGCCCAAGGCCAACGTCCTGCGCTTCAAGACGCGTGACGAGGCTGTCATCGCGATGACATCGGGCAAGGCCGATGCCGTCGTGAACACCGTGCTCAACGGCGTGGTTATGACGAAAAAGAACGTAGCGCTGGGCACGGTGTATGTACCCAAGCCGACGCTGTCGTCCCCGTCGGTGATCGGCTTGAATTACAAGACCGACGAAACCTGGAAAAGCTTCATCTCTGCCTGGGCTGACTACAACCGGCGCGTCGGCAACAACCAGACCTGGATCGTCAATGGGCTGCAGCCTTTCGGCGTCACGCTGGACAACCTGCCCGAGGGTTTCGAGGTCAACTAAGCGCAATCGTCCCGGTGACAATCATCCTGGGCGTGTGCGTGTGAACGTGCACGCCCTTTCACCATCTGGCCGCGCCCCCGCGCGCAGGGAAGTCCAATGACCCCGTACAAATGGGATTTCTTTACGGTCCTGCAGTCTTTCGACCTGCTGTTGATGGGACTTTGGACGACCTTTCAATATACGGTGGGCTCGGTGCTGATCGGCATCGTGATCGGCTTGATCGCCTGCTTCATGCGGCTGTCGCCGCGCCTGCCATTGCGGGTGCTGGCCCGTGCCTACCAGGAACTGTTCCGCTGCACGCCGCTGCTGGTACAGATCATGTGGGCCTACTACGCTTTGCCGATGCTGCTGGGCATCACGATCTCGAATACCGCGGCCGGCCTCATGGTGCTTTCGCTGTACGTCGGCTCGTTCTACTCAGAGATCTTCCGCGGCGGCATCAATGCCGTGGACCGGGGTCAGAGCGAGGCCTCGCTGGCGCTGGGGATGTCGCGACTGCAGGTGATGAGCCATGTGGTGCTGCCGCAAGCGATCAAGAAGATGTTGCCGGCGTTCATCAACCAGTCGGTCATCCAGGTGAAAAACACGTCGTTGCTGTATGCCATCTCGATCGCCGAACTCACCTACATGACGGCGGTCGTCAACAGCGAGACCTACCGGCCCATGGAGGCCTACACGCTTGCCGCCGTGATGTACTTCGTGCTGCTGTTCCCGCTGACGCAGATCACCGACCACATCGAGCGAAAGATGGCGCGCAGCGACTGATTCCAGGCCGCGCCTGAACGCCCCACCTTCCATGCCAACAAACCCCAGCCCCATCCTGCGAACCCAAGGCCTCGAGAAGAATTTCGGTGCCCTCAAGGTCCTCAAGGGCGTCGACCTGGACCTGACGCCTCGCGACGTCGTGGGTGTCATCGGTCCGTCGGGTTCAGGCAAGTCGACGCTGATCCGCTGCCTGAACTGGCTGGAGACGCCCAGCGCCGGCAAGGTGTATTTCCATGGACGCGAGGTGACCGGACAGTTTCGAACCGCCGGCAGCACCGTGGGCACCGGGGAACTGCGGCGCAAGGTCGGCATGGTGTTTCAGCACTTCAACCTGTTCCCGCACCTCACAGTGCTGGAAAACATCGTCAAGGGTCCGGTGGTGGTTCTGCGCGAGGACCCCCGCGAGGTACACGAAACGGCGCTGCAATTGCTCGCGCAGGTGGGACTGTCCGACAAGTGCAATGTCTACCCGAATCACCTGTCCGGGGGGCAGAAGCAACGCGTGGCAATTGCACGCGCGCTGGCCATGCACCCCGAAGTCCTGCTGCTCGATGAAGTCACCAGTTCGCTCGACCCGGAGCTGGTGGCCGAAGTGCTGCAGGTGATTCGTGGTCTGGCAGACAAGGGCATGACGATGATGATCGTCACGCACGAGATGGGATTCGCCGCCGATGTTTCGAACAAGATCATCTTCATGGAAGCGGGCCGCGTGATCGAGAGCGGCTCGCCGCAAAGCGTACTGCGCGCACCGGAATCGGACCGGCTGAAGGCCTTTCTGACCCGTTTCCACGCGGTGTGATCGATTCACGACGCACAACGCAACAGGCCGACCATCAACGCCTGTCGTCGACTGCACCTGCGGTTTGCCGTGGCGAGCGGCGACCTTGCGCAAACGGCTGTTGCGAAAGAAGTGTCCGGTCAGCCGCGTATGGGTGTTCACGCGTTACCATCCAATCACCTGCCATCGACCCGTCGCCGACCAATGGCCACCAGACCCAGCGCGCCAAAGATAGACATCTCCCTGCTGCAGACCTTTCACCTGGTGGCCAAACTGGGGTCCTTTTCGGCCGCATCGCGCGATCTGAATATTTCCTACCAGTCTGCCGCCAATCACGTGCGGCGTCTGGAGCAGGTCTATGGCATGCAACTGCTGCATTCCGAGCGGGGTTCACGCAAGGTGACGCTGACTCCGCAGGGGAAGGCACTACATGCGTCGCTCGGGGCGGAACTCGAGATCATCCTCTCGCGCATCGATATCCTTCTCGACGGCGCGCGATCCGTGATCCGAGTCGGCGTGCCGCAGGCGTTGTTCCACCACTTTTTTCCGCGCATCCTGGTCGAGTTCCGCCGCACGCATCCCGCCATCGAACTTGCCTTCTTCGAGCGTGACACCACGCTCGCGCAACTGATCGTCGATGGTGCGCTGGACGCCGCAGTGAGCGAGCGCCACCTGGAACAGGACGGCATCACGCAGCACCTGCTGGGCGAATACCACCTGAGCCTGATCTACCCGCGGGCCTGGGCGGCTGACATGTCGACGCCGGTGACGCTGGATGACTTTGCCGAACGGCTGATGATCACCTATGAGCCCGGGCAAACCATCCGCACCCGCGCCATGGACTACCTGGGCCTGCAATTCGGCCATGCGCCGCTGGTTTCGGCCTCGGCATCGGGCAGCACCAGCGTCGCGCAACTGGTACAGGCCGGGCTTGGCTACGGCGTGGTTCCCGGATGGTTGGTGCCCGACGGTGACCATGCGATCGGTCGGATCATGCTCGATGCGATCAAGCCGATGCATGTCTATTTCGCGCATACCGCCTTGCTGATGTCGAATCCGTTCATCCGACAACTGCAAGTGACCTGCGCCAGCATCATGGCTCCCGAATTCAGCGCCGCCGGCGCGTCTGACTGAGGTTCGCGCTGCGGCGCCCACGAGCGCCAAATGGTGTCGCAAGCCCACACCCCTCCCGCCATCTGGACCTGAGACAAGGAAAATGGCGGCCGTTTTGCCGCTATCAACCGTCCGATCTCCGGCCACACGCATGACAAGGTGTTGCCGGTCGGCAAGCATCCGATGCAGCTGTATTCGATGGGCACGCCCAATGGCGTGAAGGTCACGGTGATGCTCGAAGAGCTGTTGGTGCTGGGCCACACTGGCGCTGAATACGACGCCTGGCTGATCAAGATCCACGGGGAGTAGGATTTTCAACCGCCTCGTGCAGGCTGCTCGCAGCACCCTGGCTGTGCAGTTGCTGCACACGCGCCAGAGACAACATTTGTTGCGACAGCGCCGTAGCGCGCCGAACCGTGCCC
>Ga0105046_10010217_pt1 | contig 14628 bp, 10 predicted proteins | sample MAT03_FD_78385 | JGI IMG/M metagenome (GOLD analysis project Ga0105046, IMG submission 78385) | Freshwater microbial communities from Lake Fryxell liftoff mats and glacier meltwater in Antarctica - MAT-03 (megahit assembly) | ecosystem: Environmental > Aquatic > Freshwater > Ice > Liftoff... | reverse complement strand
TCGAGACGTTAAGCATCGCTCAGCGATGCCAAGACATCAGGGATAGCCACCGATTATACCTCCTATCACGTTATCAAATCGACTTCGATATCACCCGGGATCTTGTTTTTCATCGAAACGAATTCTTGCCACAGCATCCCAACGGATTGCGTTTTACCGCGTGGGATGCGAAAGAAAACGTGCTCGCCAAGCGTCAAGCCTACTCCGTTGGCGGAGGATTCGTCGTCTTCGAGGACGACAAAGATGAAGTCCACAGTGCATCGTTTGGTTCACCGATACCTTTCCATTTTTCAAGTGCAAACGAGCTCCTGGCAATCTGCAAATCAACCGGCATGAGCATCAATGATGTTGTTCAGAAGAACGAAAAAAGTCAGCGAAGCGAAACGGAAATCTCTGATTTACTAGACCGCATATGGTTCGTGATGGAACAATCAATTCAGCGAGGCTGTGAAGCAACCGGGATCTTGCCCGGTGGCCTTCGCGTGCCTAGGCGAGCTCGTGAACTTCTGCGGCGACTGAGCGAATCCGCTGGCCGAGGCGCTGATGCTGATCCGATGAGATCGATGGATTGGGTGACGCTTTTTGCACTAGCGGTCAACGAAGAAAATGCTGCTGGCGGACGCGTTGTCACCGCACCAACCAATGGCGCCGCCGGAGTCATTCCCGCCGTGATGATGTTCTACAAGCGTTTTATACCAGGAGCCGACACGAGAGGACTCCACGATTTCTTGAGAACGGCCGCTGCCATCGGATCGCTCTACAAACAAAATGCGTCTTTGTCTGCCGCCGAGATGGGGTGCCAAGGCGAAGTCGGTGTTGCATGCTCAATGGCCGCTGCAGGTCTTGCCGCCGTGATGGGAGGCACGCCGCTGCAGATCGAGAATGCGGCCGAAATCGGAATGGAACACAACCTTGGCCTGACGTGTGATCCTATTGCAGGTTTGGTTCAGATCCCCTGCATCGAACGCAATACGATGGGTGCGATCAAAGCCATCAACGCAGCAAGGCTTGCCGTACTTTACGGTGACGGGACGCATCACGTGTCACTCGACCGAGTGATTGAGACGATGCGACAAACGGGAGTCGACATGCAGTCCAAATACAAAGAAACCAGCCTTGGTGGTTTGGCTGTAAACGTCATCAACTGCTAACGATGCATGGAATCCGCAGTGATGACGTGCCAAACTAAAAGTCACAGCCACCGCCACAGCAACGCGGTGCACCGCAGCTGTCTCCGCTACTCACCGGTAAGTTGCGCATTGACGAACCACCTTGAACGGATGGTGACGCGGGTCGACTAAGCATCTTCTCAAGTTCCGATTCGCCACACTCAGGACATACGGGTTTTTCCGTTGAAGTTCGCAACAACAACTCGATCTGTTGATCGCAGGTTTTGCATTCGTATTCATAAATGGGCATGATGCTGTATCCAACGCAGGAAAACTCTGTCAATTTTTGTTAGTTTATCCATGCCCGCCAAAAATTCGAGCCAGCCTTCCCAGATGTCGCGCGAAGAATCTCGCTCCGTCGACAAACTCGCGATCGAGCAATTCGGGATGTCGGGTCTTGTTCTGATGGAAAACGCCGGGCGAAACGCTGCTGAGCTAATCCACAAGATTTGCCCTATTGGCGACGTTTGTATCTTAACCGGAAAAGGCAACAATGGCGGGGATGGCTACGTTATCGCCCGACATCTCGAGCTATCCGGGCGAGATGTTCGAGTCGTATCGGTCGTTCCGACAGATACCCTCACCGGTGATGCAGCAGTCAATTTTTGTATCGCTTCGCATAGCCAAATCCCGATCCAGGTCGCGACGGAGTTGGCGTTGTTGGCCGGAGCAATCGGCAAACCAGACATTTTGATCGATTGCATGCTTGGAACGGGTTCCCAAGGTGAACCACGCGAACCGATTCGATCTGCGATACGAATCGCCAATCAAATCGCCGCCATTCGGATCGCGATCGATCTCCCCAGCGGTCTCGATTGCGACACGGGAAATCCAAGCGAATCGACGCTTAGAGCGGAGTATACCCTTACGTTCGTCGCGCCCAAACGCGGCTTTAGCTCTCAGGCCGCGAAACCGTACCTCGGAACCGTCCACGTGCTATCGATCGGTATCCCCGCAAGGATGCTTTGGTCGCTGGACTCGGGTGAAAAACAGCCGTGATCAACCGCTCCTAGCATCCACCAGGAGGAGCTTCGTTTACGAAAAAGATGGCATCAGGGCTTCGCGTTTGCGACTTCCAGCGTTGGAATGACACCCATGAACGCAAGTAAGTCACTGATTTTCTGGAGCGAAAGGTTATCCAATAAACCGGATGGCATCACGCTGCTCGTGTTCGGCAGAACCTGATCCACTTGTGTTTCATCAATGCGAGTCACATTGTTCTTGGAATCGCGAACGCTAAGGAAACCTCGGCCATCCTGAGAAACAATGCCAATGTAGACTTTTTCGTCCATCATCAACACCTTCTTGCTCATGTATTGATCGCTAATCACATGGGATGGATACAGAATCGACTCCAGCACTTCGCGTCGCGTAAAACGCCTTGCGATCGAGGTTAACTCGGGGCCTACCGAATCGCCAACGTTGCCGAATCGGTGACACGAGGCACACTGCGCACTCTCATAAACTTTTCGTCCCATCTCGGGATTGCCAATTCGCCCGACGTTTGAGTCGATGTACTTTACCAATTCATCTAAGTCCCATTTGGATGGTTCTTCTGAATTCGCGATGGCGGCAGGGCGATCATGATACGTTCTTGCATACCAATCTTGCCAATAAGCCATCTTCACCTTGGTCTTGCCGGTTTTCTCGACCCCGGTCCAGTGCCGAAGAAGGTCGTCAACGGGTTGAATTGAACGGAATTCTGCCTCCGCTTTGACTCCAATAAGAATAAGTTGACGAAGTGCCACGGGGTCGTCCGTTGCGACACGTGCCGTCTTGAGTTGCTTGATGACTTCCATCGCATTCTCACCCTCGAGAATATTGAGGCTACGAACAAGGTAATCCCAATTTTCGCCAGAAGGCTGCTGTGAAAGTCCAATCGCAACGATTTCACGGCGCTCGGGGTCTTTGCGCCAAATCTCGCGGAGATAGTCCATCGACTCCTCATCGTTTGTCATCGACAACATGGCAACAACACCGGTGCGTAGTCGCTTATAGACATCACCCGTTAAATCCTCTTTGATGATTTTTCGATCGAGTTCCCGCAAAACCGCTGCCGTTTCTTCGTCCACCGGACGTGGCAACCGGTAGATCGCAGCCAATGCAGCATTAGGCCAATTGGTGCCCTGCTCAAGAATCGCGACGGCGTCCTCTTTCGTGAACGTTTCGGCGAAGTCTTTAGTGACTTGCATCAAGTAAAGTGGCAGTGAGCCTGAGCCCGCTTCCATGGCCGCAGATTCATAGTATTTAAGAATTTCAAATCGCTGAGGGGCCGTCCAGTCGTGCGACAGGAACTGCATGTACATGGCGACCACGGTTCGGTCAGCGCGGGGTGCGTCACTTCGAATGAACGCCAGCGCCCGTTCAGCAACGGAATCCGCATCCAAATAGGTTGCCAAACGAATCAGCTCACGATTGACTCGCGGGTCCCCCGCAGGGAACTCTTCGGCAATCTGATCGCGAAGCATTTCAACTTTCAAGGGCGAGATTTTACTTCGATGCAACGCTACCTGGCAAACGCGAAGTGCATCGACGAATTGCGCATCGGTGAGATAGCCTGTCATCAACTCGCTGCAAACCGCCAGAACTTCGACTGCCGTTTTTTCACTCTGATCGACGTTGATCAATGCAAGCGAGCCAAGGATCTGCGTTTTCGCATCCTCGCTTGAAAGCACTTCGGATTTCCAGGATTCGACGGGAAGTCGTTCGATCAGTCGACGGGCAACGAACGCCAAAGTGCGATCGTCTGCGCCAAGCAATTGCACAACGGACTCAGATGACTTTGGCCATTGTCGACTTCGCAGAATTGCTTCACATGCGGCTCGTTGAACCTTCAGATCAGGATCGGCAAGAAGTTTTTCTAACTGTTCTGCACTTCGCTTCCCTGGGTGCAGCCCCATCAAGTAAGCCGATTTTACCCTGACCGCTTCGGTCGGTGATTCGGATAGCTCGATGAGTAAGTCTTCACTCGGCACAGGACCAAACAATTGCATCAGGTCCATGGCCCGAGTTCGGTAGTGCGGAGGGTTATCGTCACTGTAAGCGACACCGGCAACCAGTTCGCTCCAAGAGTTACCGAGTTCTTTTTTTATCGCCGCGACTTCCTGTCGGCCCCACGCAGAGGAGATTTGCGGTTGGCGAATCGCCCTCGCGATGCCCGTTCCAAGATTGCTCATTCGTTCGGGAGTTTCACCGTTCCAAACGATTCGGTAGATCCCGCCCGCGGTACCGCGACCGCCAGTGCAAAAATACAAAGCTCCATCAGGCCCCACGGCCAAGTCAGTAACGTTGAGTGGTTGCCCTTTGAGGAATGTTTCTGTATCCGCGACAAAGCTCGAGCCTTGTGGCTTGATCTTCACCGCCAGAATACGCCCTTCGGACCAATCGGCAAAGAACATGGTATTATGGTAGCGAACAGGAAACTTGTAATGTTCATAGCATACCGCGCCAGTGGGACTGCCCCGTCCTGTGTCTGCTAATCCGGGCAGGCGATCGACATAGTATTCCGGCCAAGCCGCCCAGCCGCTCCGCCAACCGTACTCGCCACCTTCAGCAATATCGAAGATGGCAGTCGAACGAAACCAAGCCGTGTCGACATCGGACTCCATATCACTATCGTGAACGAAAATCCCACCGTCAGGATGTGTCGTAAGGTCATATGCGTTTCGAATTCCACCGGCGATCTTTTCCACGAGGGTGCCGTCGAGATTGACTCGCACGACGGTCCCACCCGGCGATTTCACTCCAACGGCATGTCCACCTGGATCCTCATAGCGTTCGACGAGATCTCCTTCATAGGAATCAACAAAGGTTTCGCCCGGGCTGTTTTTTGATACGACCTGTGTATGATTGCCAACACTGATGTAAATCATGCCGTCGGGGCCAAGAACTAATCCGTGTGGGCCGTGTTCGCCCGATTGCCCGATAAAACCGACAATCTTTTTGATGGTTTCTAGCGATCCGTTTCGGTCCTGGTCACCCAGACGATAAAGACCATCACCCTCTGGACCGATTCCCGTCACAAACACTTCGCCGTTGAGCGGGAGTATTCCCTGGCACGAAGTCACTTTCTCACAATAAGTGCGTACGTCTTCATGGACACCATCGCCGTCTCGATCAACGAGCAGTAGCAGAGGACCGCCTTCCTTCGACGCGATAATATGACCAAATTCGTTAAATGCGATGGCGATGACCGATCCGACTTGCGAATTGTTCAATAGCCTTTGGATGCTAAAGCCTTTCTGGATCTGAAATCGCTCCGTCTTTTCGTCGGATGATTCCACCAGTTCGGACGATTCAGGTTCGATCGATTTGTCGGGCGCTTTTGGAACCGTGCTTGGCGCAGTGCTCTTCCGTTCAAGTGGAGCGGTTTCGCCCCAAGTCCCGAGCGACTTAGAAGTACCCCATAGCGAGTCGTTAAAAAGAAGCGTCTGCCAAGTGTCCGATGGCTGAGTGGAACACTTCCATGATGGATCCGAATTGAAACTAAACCATTCGCCGCCATTCTTGGGCTGAACGTTCACACGAGCGGCCAGCCCGGCGGTGCTACCGGTCCGATTCGTCACCTGCACTGCGACGACATTGCGACCAACCGCCAGGTAATCGGTAATCGTGTAGTTGTTTGAGCCCTTTGACTTCTTGCCCGAGCCAATCTTTCGCCCATTTACGAAGAGTTCGTATTCATCGTCGGCAATAATCTCGATGGTGCCCGTCGCTTCGACTCGCAAGTTGATCGACTTGCGAAAATGAGCGGTTTCGCCGACAGGAACACTGCTTTTCGCGACTGAGCTAGCCCAAATCCATTGAGCCTCGGCTGCCAGCGCGGTCGTGGCTGGCCCAATGGCGATCGAGGATGTAACGCACGCGACAAAAAAGAATTTTCGATAGCCATCCATGGCGTACTTTCGCTCCGCAGACAAAGTCATTTTCGATAGACGCTTGTTCGTCGAACTAACGGGCCTTCAGACGGTTTCTGGCCCGGTAATTCGCTTAACTTGTTTTGCATACCAAAACCGTTAAGGCCATGGCAATGGACAAAATGTTGTCGCGTGCTCCCACGGTGGGTTTTGCTGCCACAATGACCGGGGCCGCGCCTTTAGGTGGCCTACGCAGCGAACCAGGCCAGGACTAAGTTGTTGATTAGGAGACAGATGACGACGCATGAACGAACTTGACCAATACGATTTTAAACTGCCACGGGAACTCATCGCGCAGCATCCGCTAGCAACTCGAAGCGACTCTCGATTGATGCTGGTGAATCGGCAAACGGGCGAGATCGACCATTCACATGTTCGTGATTTTACGAGGCATCTGAACCCTGGAGATGCAATTGTGCTCAACAATAGCCGCGTAGTCCCCGCAAAACTGGTTGGTTATCGGACTCAGACGCGTGGGCGATGGCAAGGATTGTTTTTGCGGGCTGACGATGTGACCGGCACTTGGGAAGTCCTCACCAAGACGCGGGGGGCATTGACCTCCGGTGAAACGATCATGGTTCAGGATCGTGGCGGCCGTGATTCGATGCTGCTCCGCTGTATCGCGAGAACCGATGATGGACATCTACTCGTCCGTCCCGAAGCGATTGATCAGTGGTCGCCGTTCGAGAGTGACCCGTACGCCTTGCTCGATCGTTTCGGAAGGATTCCGCTGCCACCTTACATTCGCGACGGACAAATGGTCGATGCCGACGTGAAGGACTACCAAACTGTTTTCGCAAAGGAAGCGGGTAGTGTTGCGGCGCCGACCGCTGGACTGCATTTTACCGAATCACTGCTTCGTGCCATCGAAAAGCGAGAAGTGGCAATTGCGAAGGTAACTCTGCACGTTGGAATTGGCACCTTTCGACCGATCGTGGCGCAGCGATTGGATGATCACAAAATGCACTTTGAAACCGGTTTCCTTGATGCCCAGACGTGCCAAACGCTGCTCAATTGCCGCGATTCTGGCGGTCGCATTGTTGCGGTCGGAACAACGTCGGTCCGAGTTCTCGAGAGTGCGGCGATACAAGGTCAAGGAAAACTGACACCCTGGTCGGGCGAGACGGATTTGTTTATCCGTCCAGGATTTCACTTCCACGGCGTTGACGCCCTGATGACGAATTTTCACTTGCCCAAGAGTTCATTGATGGTCTTGGTGAGCGCATTCGCTGGCAAAGACCTTATTATGAAGGCTTACAAGGAAGCGATCGAACAGGAATATCGCTTCTTTAGTTATGGTGATGCGATGTTGATCCATTGACTTATCCAGTTCCATGCCGTGAGAGAAAAACAAATACTTAGGATCGAGCGGGAAATAAGTGTCCGGTACCATTTGCCAGGAACTGGCCCTTCGGGTGCTTCGCACAAATGGTACCGGACACTTATTTCCCGCTCATTGCTTAGTTTCGCGTTGATCCACTTTTGACCCAAAAAATCCATGCCATCCGAAGAACAAATATTAGTGATCCCCACGTCCGTTATCGATGCGATCGGGACCATCAACGGCTTCTCCGAGAACGTCGATCAATTCCTAAAGCCGATCCTTGCCAGCGATCAACTTACATTTCGACCACGAAGTGAAATGGAAGCGGATCCTAACTTCAAACAGCTCATTCCTTATGTGATTTTGCAGTATAAGGATTCGTCGGGACAACCCTTTCTTTTCACTTATACTCGAGGAAAAGGCCAGGGCGAAGCGAGGCTTCATGCGAAGCGAAGCTTTGGAATCGGCGGGCATGTTTCCGCCGAAGACGCGGCCGGTGGTGCTTGTCCCTATGAAGCCGGAATGCGGCGTGAATTGGACGAAGAAGTGACGATCGGCTCCGATTTTCGCGAGTCGCGGATGGGCTTGATCTACGATGACTCAACCGACGTTGGCCGCGTTCACTTGGGAGTGGTTCATCTTTTCGAGCTTGTTCGGCCCGATGTGAAATCAAACGAGGACGATCTCAGCAACGCCGCATTTGTTTCCGTTAGCGAATTGCGAAAGGATCGAGATCGACTTGAGGTTTGGAGCCAGCTGTGTTTGGATAAGTTGTATAGATCCTAGTTTGTTTGGAAAGCGGTATTCAACAATATGATTTATTTGGATCATCATTCGACAACGCCAATGGACCCAAACGTGGTTTCGGCGATGTTGCCATGGATGACCCATCAGTTTGGCAACCCGCATAGCCGTACGCATGAGCTTGGCAGGCAAGCCGCCGCAGCCTGCGACGACGCGACGATGAGCATCGCGTCGCTGATTGGCAGTGAACCTCATTCGATTGTCGTCACTAGCGGTGCAACCGAAAGCAATAATCTTGCAATCGATGGCTTCGCCCGTCACCCACGACAGAAACGTCGCCACTTGATCACTGCGGCGACCGAACATCCTGCGGTGCTCGATCCGATCATGCGACTGGCGCACGACGGGTTTCGAGTGACCATTCTTCCGGTCAGGCCGCAAGGACATCCACAGTGCGGACAGATTGACTTAGACGAACTAAAAGCCAAGCTTGATGACGATACTGCGATGGTGTCGATCATGTGGGCCAACAATGAGATCGGCACCCTTCAGCCCATGGCTGAAATCGCCTCACTGGCCCACTCGGTAGGCGCCGTCGTCCATTCCGATGCCACGCAAGCCGTCGGGCGATTGTCCATCGACATGTCGGCCACTGACGTTGATTTGCTGAGTGCGTCGGCCCATAAATTCTATGGGCCTCGAGGTGTCGGATTCCTGGCGTTGAGATCAAAGCGACGTGTTCGATTGCGTCCGCTTGTCGAGGGTGGCGGTCAGCAAAATGGAGTTCGCAGCGGCACCGTGAACGTACCTGGTTTGATCGGGATGAAGGAAGCGTTGACGATCTGCACCCGAAACATGCCGATTGAAGCTGGTCGGCAAAGTGTCCTTCGAAATCATCTATGGCAACGCATTCAAGCAGCGTTTCCCGGTGTGTGTCTCAATGGCCCACCAATCCTTGACGGTATCGAAGACAATGAACTTCGGTTGTTCAACAATTTGAATTTTTCGCTCGCCGATGTCGAGGGCGAAACGATGATGATGGCGGCACCCAATCTCGCGATCAGTAGTGGTTCGGCGTGCAGCAGCGTCGATCCCCGGCCCAGTCATGTCTTGACCGCGATTGGGTTGTCCGAGAGCCGAGCTCGTCGAAGCTTACGAATAGGGATTGGACGCTTCACGACCGCTGGAGAGATCGACAGTGCCGTCGATATGCTGGTAAGTGCGTATCGAAAAGTGGTGTTAAACTAAGCCGAGCGGCAGAACGAAATCTACCCGCCCAGGATTTCAATCGGGAGAGCGAGGCTCCTGCTGAGCTTGGCTTTAGTTCGGCAGGAGCCTCTCCCTGCTGGTATGAACCAAACCGACGCTTGCTTACTGATCATCGCCAAGCCAATGGGTGACTTCGGTAAGAGCTTGGTCAAACTCTCCGGTGATCCGGCGCGTATACGTAGCCAGTTCACTGTCGCCGATGTAACCGATTCGCAACTCTTCATCGATCAGCTCACAGAGCGCATCAAGCCGCATTTCGCTCTGGCCGATTGCCCGTGCGGGCGACGAACAGGATGGGGCCGAAGTTACAGAGGTAGTGACTTGGTTCATGATAATTGCGTCGCTTAGTGACCAGTGAATTTGGCTTCCGCGTTTGGGAAAAGCCGGAGGTGCTCGCATTAGAGATTTAGGTCAATCCTCGACTCGACGCCAGGAAATAGGGATGCGCACGCGACGAGTTCCCGCGATTCTCGGTCGCATTGAATGGATTAGTTCGCATGCGATAGGTGCTTGCTCGATCGCCAAACCGGAAATCGCTGGGGATGGGTCGTTGAGCTTTGCAACCGTGGCGAAGGAATTCCCGGCTTTTTTCGAAAGATTGTTGATCTTGAGTCAAAATGGGAATTTTGTCTAAAGTTTCAGCGTAAATGGATTTTTGCCTAGATACCGATTAAGGATGACTCAAGTCATGGAACGGTCAATAACTTTGTCGCTCGCCGCCTTTGGCGTGGCTGCCGCGACCTGTCTTTCGCCCTCGTCAATCACATTGGCCGAGCAAGCGACCGCCCCCGCAGCCCCAGCGGTGCCTTCCGTTGTCGCAGTCGTCAACGCCGATCCGATCACCAGCGACCAACTGGCCAAGGAATCTGTCCGACGCTACGGCACCGACATCCTCGACAACATGATCAATCGCTATTTGATCCTTCAAGCATGCAATGCGCAGAATATTGAAGTGACCAATGCAGACGTAAGTGCTGAGATCTATCGAACAGCCGCCAAGTTTGGTTTGACGACGGAAAGCTATCTGCAGTTGCTTGAGGAAGAACGAGAGATTGCTCCGGATCAGTACAGTCGAGAAGTCATATGGCCGATGCTTGCACTTCGTCGCCTCGTAAGCGATCGGGTTCAAGTATCCGACGAAGAATTCAATCGCGCGTTCATGGCTAGATACGGCGAAGCGATGAAGTGCCGGATGATCATGGTCAGCGACCAGAAGCTGGCTCAGTCTCTGTGCGATCGCGTAAAGGCGGCCCCCGATGATTTTGGAGCGTTGGCGAAACAATATAGCCAAGACGAAGGAAGCGCTAGTGTACGAGGGTTGATACCGCCGATTCGCCGATTCAATGGCGACTCGCGGCTCGAAGAGGCTGCGTTTGCACTTGCAGAGAACGACGTTTCTGACGTCGTACAACTCGGTGACCAGTGGATCGTACTGCAGGCAGTGCGCCGCTTACCCGCATCCAGCCCTAACGCTCAAGCGATGCCAGCGATCCGTGACCAAATCACCGACAGCATTCGCGACGAAAAAATGAAGGAAGCGGCAAGCGAACTGTTTGCTGAACTTCAAAAGCAAGCTCGCGTCGTCAAGGTTCTCGGCGACGAAGAGGCGACTGCCAAGTATCCCGGCGTTGCCGCGATCGTGAACGACCAAAAAGTCACGGTTGCACAAGTCGCTTCGGAGTGCTTGAAGCGACACGGTAAGACAGTGATTGAAGGCGAAATCAATCGAAAACTTCTGACTCAAGCACTCAGCAAGATCGACAAATCGGTCACTCAAGTGGATCTTGACGCGGAAGTTGCTCGTGCCGCCAAGAGTTACGGATACGTCCGTGCGGACGGCACGGAAGACGTCGCGGCTTGGCTCGAGGCCGTCGTTGCCGATGGGGCTGCGACTGCCGACCTTTATGTTCGAGATTCCGTTTGGCCGAGCGTCGCACTTTCCAAGTTAGTCGAAGGCACTGTCTCCATTACAGAAGATGACCTGAAAGAAGGCTTCGATTCGAACTATGGACCACGCGTGGAGGTTTTGGCGATCGTCCTATCCGACCAACGCTCCGCTCAAAAAATTTGGGACATGGCCCGCAACAATCCAACCGAAGAATTTTTCGGTAATCTTGCGGAGCAGTACAGTGTTGAGCCAGTTTCTCAAAGCAACTTCGGGAAGGTTCCGCCAATTCGAAAGTTTGGCGGCCAGCCTGCGATTGAAAAAGAAGCCTTCGCGCTCAAGCCAGGAGAACTTAGCGGAATTGTTGCCACGGGTGATAAGTATGTGATCCTCCGATGCCAAGGGATGACTGAACCCGTTGTCAAGGACTACACCGCCGTTCGTCAGGAATTGATGACTACGATCCAGGAACGCAAGTCGCGTCTGGCGATGGCAAAAAAGTTCGACGAGTTGAAGGCTGACGCCCAGATCGACAACTTCTTGGAGGTTGCGAAGAAATCAAGCAGGGTCGCTTCTGCCAAGACGGGCCCTGTCGTGCGTTAAGAGAGATTGGGTTTGCCAGAACGTGGCGGCTTCGCTGCCGTCACGTTGCAAAACGGCCGAATTTCAGTCGCCAGCTTTAGGCCACTGAACTTCGGCCGTTTTTTTTGTGTCTTTCCGCGATGGATTGCCGGTTTATAGATACGCGATCGCAAGCGACGTATTTTCGTCGGCGAAATGGTCGTTCCCGTAATCCTCACCTAACCGTAGAATTTGATGATTCATTCCGCCAAACCTAGGCCAGCTTCGGAAAACGCCATGAGCGAACAATTCAATCTCGACGGACCTGCGATCGATGCTCCTATCGAAGACCCAACCCCGCAACCGTTCGAAGTTCGTTTTGCCAGCCGCGTTGATCGGCTTCCACCGTATATGTTTGGCCGTATCAACAACGCGCTTTACCAGAAGCGACGCGCTGGCAGCGACGTGATCGACCTGGGCATGGGCAACCCTTCTGATCCGCCGCAAGACGTTGTGGTGAAGAAGCTAATCGATGCCGCTTCGGATGAGGATAACCACGGTTACAGCAAGTCCAATGGCATTGTCAATTTGCGTCGTGAAGTCGCAAACAAGTACAGCCGAAAGTATGGAGTCAAACTCGATCACGAAACCGAGATCATCGCGTGCTTAGGAAGCAAAGAGGGTTTTTCTCACATGTGTCTGGCCATGATGGGGCCTGGTGATACTGCGATCATCCCGTCACCTTACTTCCCGATTCACATGTACAGCGTCATTCTTGCCTCCGGTAATGTTGTCGCGCTAGATGTTTCGGACCCGGAAAAATTTCTGTCAAACGTTGCTTATACGTGCGAGAACCTTACTCCGCGGCCCAAGATGCTGATCATCAATTATCCCCACAACCCGTCGTCAGCAACGATCGAACCAGATTTCTTTGTCGAAGTTGTCCGGCTGGCGAAGAAGTATGGCTTCCTGGTGATTCATGATTTCGCATACGCCGATGTTGCGTTCGACGGCTATCTGCCGCCCAGCTTTCTTTCAGCGCGCGGAGCAAAAGACGTTGGAGTCGAATTCACAACGATGAGCAAGGGTTACAACATGGCCGGGTGGCGTGTTGGCTTCTGTGCCGGGAACGCGGAAATGATTCGCGGCCTTGGGACGATCAAGGGTTACTACGATTACGGAATGTTCCAAGCGATTCAAATCGCAGCAATCGTCGCGCTTCGCGAGACGGAAGCAGCGGTCCAGGCCCAGTCCTTGATCTATGCGGGCAGGCGAGATGCTTTGGTCAGTGGATTACGAAGACTTGGCTGGAACGTGACGCCGCCCCGCGCGGGAATGTTCGTCTGGGCGCAAGTTCCGGAACCATGGCGCAGCTCGATGAGCACAATGGATTTCGCGATGAAGCTGCTCGAAGAAGGTGATGTCGCGGTCAGCCCCGGAAGTGGATTTGGTCCAGCCGGCGAAGGTTACTTGCGGCTTGCGCTAGTGGAGAACGAGCAACGGCTACGTCAAGCCGTTCGGCATATCGGCAAATGCCTTAACCGGGATTCCGCGAGCATCGCCGCAAGTTGATCGAAGAGAGCGGGTACTTCAGTGAGGCTCGCTGGCAACGAATTGAGTTCCTGCAACGCCTAACTTCGTCGCTGCATTCGTTCGATATCCGCTGTCACATTCCCTCGCTGTCGGTGCAACTCCTGCAGCGATTGACGCTCCTGTGCAACGACTTGTTCGGGGGCTCGGCTGACGAAACTTTCGTTCGATAACTTCTGCTCTTTGCCCGTGATTTGCTTCACGATCTGTCCCAGCAACCGCTCCAATCGGACCAATTCAGCTTCGACATCGATGAATTTTTCCAAGTCGACATGCACATCGATGCCAAGCGCTGCAATCGCCAATGGTGCATCGGTTTCAAATGCCTTCGCCTCGGGTCCCAACGAAATTAGTTCTGCATTTGCCATCGATTCAAGCAGCGGTCGCATCGGAGTCAGTAGATCCTTCGTCAATCTGTCACAATGAATGGACACAGGCACCGAGTCTCGCGATGGCACATTTTGGCTACTGCGAATTTGCCGAACTGCGCCAAGCACTTCTTTGAAAACGGAGAACTGTTTCTCAATGTTCGTATCTTGCGTATCGCGAACATCGACTTTCGGCCATTCGGATAGCATTACAAATCGACTCGCTTGGGTCGCGTCCTCAAGCCCGCGTTTCGGAGCCGCTTTTCCAAGGTGTGCCCAGATTTCTTCGGTAACGAACGGCATGATCGGATGCAGCAATCGCAGCAGCGTGTCGAGAGCATGAGCGACCATGGTCTGTGTTGCAGCTCGCTGTGATGGCTCAGACAATCGCGACTTCGCCATTTCAACATACAGGCTGCAGAATTCATCCCACGCAAAGTCATAAAGCACCCGAGCCGCTTCTGCGTATCGATAGTGATCGACTGCATCAGTAACCTGAGCCGTAACTGTCGCCAAACGACTCAGCAGCCAGCGATCTTCTAGGGGCAGTGTCTTTCGATCCAACTTGACGGGTGCGTAGTCATCTAGATTAAGCAGCGTGAATCGCGCCGCGTTCCAAAGTTTGTTTACGAAGTTTCTCGCGGTCTCGAACCGTTCACTCACGACGGCCCCTCGGGGCAATGCCTGATCCTCTTTGGTCTCCGCCCATTGAGTGGAAAAATCTTCTGAACAGCCAGGACAATGAATCCGCGGCAAGCTACGATTCTTCTTCGTTTGGTCAATCAATTTTTCGCAACGAGGG
>Ga0105046_10010216_pt1 | contig 14629 bp, 8 predicted proteins | sample MAT03_FD_78385 | JGI IMG/M metagenome (GOLD analysis project Ga0105046, IMG submission 78385) | Freshwater microbial communities from Lake Fryxell liftoff mats and glacier meltwater in Antarctica - MAT-03 (megahit assembly) | ecosystem: Environmental > Aquatic > Freshwater > Ice > Liftoff... | reverse complement strand
CCATCCGTCGTCGGTTTTCCGTGCCTGATACAGCTCGTAGAGCATGCCGTTGATCGGGTCCACGATGGTGGCGTGCCGGTCGCCGCCTTGCTTGCGGGTGTCGCGCTGCACGTCGTCGAGGGTGAGTTTCGCGTGCTTCGCTGAGCGGCGGAAGGACGCGGGCCAGCCCTCGATCGGCAGATTGTCCGGCACCGGAAATGGCGTGCGATCGGATTCATCGGGATACCCGGTAATCTTGACGGCAACCTTGGCCTGTGCGGGCGGCACGATCACATAGCCCATGTCGGGGTTGTAACGCAGCGGCTTTTCCGCGCCTATCGAAGCGACGATATTCTGCGAGTTTGGATGCACCGGCCATTTCGAGATGTCAGTGTTCCACGGGTTGTCGGGCGGAAAAATCTGGAGTGCCGCGACAATGCGGTCTGCCTCGGGCGTGTCGAACATCACCGGGCTGGTCACCGGTGGCATTGCGGGCAAGGTCCGGCTGCCGGGCGGGCGGTGGGCCGTGTTGGCATCGGCGGCGGGGAGTGACGAGACCGAGGCAACGGCGAATAGCGTGAACGCGACAAGTTTCATGGGTGGATCAAAACAGGAGCGCGGGGCGATGCACTCATTTATCGAATTGAAGAGGCGTTTCTGCGAAAGAACCACCACCCGCTCCGGGTGCGAATTTGCCTGAGCGCGAATCGGGTTGGGGGGCTGGGAGAGATGCACGACGGTCTGTTTTTTCGCTGCCGACGAGATCGAATCCGCCGGAAACGTTCGCATTGAGACAGGCATTCCGGTGAAGAACGATCTTGGGCGTTCGGTGCAAAAGCGGCCTGTTGAAATAGTCGGATATCCCTCACGCAAAGACGCGAAGGGCGCAAAGGCCCTCTGCAGAAGTTTACCATTGCGACCTTCGCGTGAGGCCATTTCAACAGGCTGACACGCGCGGTGCCGACGGGTTCCCCATTAACCTCCCTTCTGCTACCACGGTTCATCCCGCGCGAAATTGGTCCACGCCCCGCGCGTTCGAGTCCTCTGGATGAGCAGTGCATCGGCGCGCCGCCGAATGCCCTTGTGAGAAGATGCTCGGTTCCTAAGCTGCCGCGCTTTCTTCCTAAAAATGACTTCGCTCACTCCCGCCCACGGCCCTATCAGAAATTTCTTCACAATCATTGCGGGGGTCGCCGTTGCGATGCTCGGCGGATTCGTCCCCCGGGCGAGCGCGGCGCATCCGGCAGTCGAGCGGTTTGATGCATACGAACCGGCGAGTCTGCTCGCGGTCAGCAATGGTTCGATCGAGAAGGTGACGGTGGACGGGAAGCCTGTCCTGCGCTGGCAGATCAATGTCGGGCAGACCTCCGAGCTATCGCTGCGCCCGGAGCATCCTTTGTTTGACCGGCTCCGCTACTTCGACCGCCTGCAATTCCAGTTTCGCGTCGTGAGCGGCGAGATCGACGGACTGGGAGTCCGCGCGCTCGGCCATGTGTCTGGTGCGCGCCAGTTCAAGCAACACCAGTGGAACGTCGGCATCCGCACGACGCCAAAGGGCGTCTGGCACCCGCGCGACCTCGATCTCACGCGCCCAAACTGGTTCCCGTGGGACAACCCGGACGGCGAGGGGAATCAGGGTTATTTGATGTTCGATGCCATCGCCATCGGGGCGGACACATTGATCGAGCTGAGCGACGTGCGGCTGGCAAGCAGCGCGCTGCTGGTGAAGCCGTTCTACGAATTCCCCGTCACATGGCCGATCAAAACGGCCAACGCCGACGGGAGTATCACGTATCGCATGACGGTCTCGGTCCTGAATATCAGCGGCAAGCCCGCCGAGATCACGGCTCGCATCGCCTCGCCGCACAAACGGTTTCGTGTCGTTTTCGAAACGGACCGGATTTCCGCGAAAGCGAGTCAGCTCGTCGAGTTCCCGATCGCGGCGACCATGAGCAAGGCGGGCATCGAGGCCAGCCCCGAGCTTTACGCCGAGCCGATGCGCGCCGTCTTCAGTGCGTCCACCATTCCCGGGGCAGAGGCCACTTTTGAAATGACGCTGGTGAGGCCGCTCGCCGCAGGGCTGCACCGGCAGGTGGTCATTCCCGAGAGTGATGTGAAAGCCATCCGCGAGAAAATTGCCGCGGGCGACAAGGACTTCAGCAAGCTGGTGGAATATGACCGCACGCTGAAGGCTGCCGATGAATTTATGGAGAAGGAGCTGCGGCAGATCCCCGCGGGCCACCAGTGGCCGGGGAGCAATCCCGGCACCGACTGGGCGGTGGGGCAGGCGATGCCTGAAATTGTGAACCGCAAGACCGGCGCGAAGGAATATGGCACCAACCTGTCCGGCCTGGTCTGGAAGCGTTACCTCACCTATCCGGGTTACGCCTGCGAGAATCTCGGCCTGGCCTACCTAATGACCGGCGAGGAGAACTACGCGAAAAAGGCGGTGGAGTTGTTTCGCCTCTACGCGCAGCAATTCGGTGAGCTGCGGTGGAACCAGGCCTTCGAGATTCCGTGGCTGGCCGGGCACTCGATCCAGACGTCATCGCGCATTGCCTCCGGCGCCAGCTACGGCAGCAACATCTTCATGAAAAGCCACGTCCGGCTGCTCTCGATGATCGCGGATTCTCCCTCGTGGACCGCCGCGGATCGCGAACTGATCTACACGAACTTCGCGACCGGATACGCCGCCGAGCTGATGAAATTCCGCGGCGGCATCAACAACCAGACGGACATTTCCAGCCACAATCTCGCGCTGCTCGGAATCGTCTTCGACGACGCGCTCATGCTCTATCACGCTGCGGCGACGGATGCCGGATTGCTGGTGCGCATCGCGGACATCGACGGCGACGGCTTCTCCTCGGAAGGCCGGCCGATCGGCTACCAGTTTGCCGGCATGGCGGAATACCTGCCGGCGGTGGTGTATCTGGACAATGCGGGCCTGAATCTGCCGTTCGACAAGCGCAAGCTTCTTGGCGCGATGCGCATGCCGTACCGGCGCGCGACGCTTACAGGCTGGGCGCCGAACTGCGGTGACTGCGCGCGCGGATTCAAGGCGGGCCTGCAGCCGCTCGCGGCAAATTTGGTGGCGATGTTCCCCGACGAACGGTGGCTCCTCGATGTCAGCGGAAAAGGAACGCTGTCCGCGAAGATCCGCGCCTATCTCGGGGGGGTGAAAGCCGACCCGGACGCCTGGCGCAGTCTGCTGGAGACTGAGCCGACACTTTTCCCGGAGGCCGGCTTCGCCATCCTGCGCGCTGGCGCAACCGCGGAGGAGCAAATCATGGTGACCCTCGACTACGGTCGCGCGAACTATCACGTCGGTGCCAATCGCAACCAGATCTCGCTCGCGGCGTTCGGCGCACTCCTCGCGCATGATCCCGGCAGCATCTACAACCTCGGCAGCGGCGGCATGACCCGCACCACGGACAAGCAACTCGACAGCTTTGCGCTCAATCACACCATCGGATTCAATGTCATCACCGTGGACGCACAGGACCAGCGCCGGGCCATCGGGCGGCTGCTCGCATGGTCGCCGAAGCCGGAATACCAGGTGGCCGTCAGCCGGCTGGAAGGCATGTATGCCGGCGTCAATCACACGCGTGGCGTCGTGCTCACCGGGGGCGTGGTCGTGGTGCTCGATCGTATCGAGTCCGACGCGCCACACACCTACGACTTTGCGTACCACAATCTTGGCACACTCGAGATCGGTCCGGGCTGGGTCGCGCGCCCGCTGGACCAGCCGCTCGCGACGACGGCGAACTACGAAAACATCAAGGAACTCAAGAAGCTCAGCGGCGACGGACCGATTCATTTCTCGTGGGATGTGACGGAGCAGCACCCTGCCACCTCGCCCGTGCGTGCGGCTGGAGGAGCTGCGTTGAATCTTTGGCAGTTGCCTGTGAAAGGCGGCGAGGTCCATTCAGGCATCACGGGCCTGAACAATCCGAACCGCACGACGTATCCGGATCTCGCGCCCTCGCTATTCCATCGCGTGAAGGGGAAAAGCGCCGAGTTCATGACCGTGCTGGAACCGACCAAGGGGCAGTCACGGATCAAGACGGTAGAAGCCGCAGGGACCGGCGGAATGAGCGTCCTGTTCCAGGACGGCAAGCGGCTGACGTTCAACCTCGACGAGTTGATCAAGCAATTCCCCGCCCGGAACTGATACGATTTCAACAGTCCCGTTGCCAGATGGCGGCGCATGACTGGAAAGTAGCGTAGCTCTCGCGAGCTGCGCAGCACGAGGCATCACGTACGTAACCACCCGCGCAGATCGGGAAACCTACGCTGCTGTCCAGTCTCGCGCCGGGCGTGATTCGATTCGTGTCCAGAGCGACATGGTGCAGGTCGGGGCAGGCGCAAGGAGGGGCGCTTTGAGGCGCCCTCTGGCAGCGGTCGCTCGGCGCCGCTGCCCGCGATTGCCTGTAGCTGACGACGTAAGGAGGCGGGCATTGCGGATTGGAAGATCAGCCCGCCTCCTCACGCCGTCGGCTCGATGCGGCGCGGAGCGACCGCAGCGAGAGGGCGCAATCAAAGCGCCCCTCCTTGATCTCGCGCCACGCTTTCTTGGACCTGAAATGAATCACACCCTCTCGCGCCCTCATCTGGCAACAGGACTGGACCAGTCGCATAAAACGCACCGACGACCTGTGCTGGTGCCGCTCAGGACTGCGACGAAGAGCTGGTCTGCGCCTTTCGCCGGTCCAGTCAGTTTTGCTTCCCCGCGATTGTGCCCGGCTGGATCGGCACCGGGATCAGCGACTTGATGAGTTTGCCCGACGCCGTGTCCCAGATCTCCACCTCGCCGGTCTTGCTTCCGAGCGCGAGGCGGGTGCCGTCGCTGTTCAACGACACCGAGAGCACCGGGGCGGGCACCTTGGTGATTGCCAAAGTGCGCTTTCTCTTCTCGGTCTCGTAGATGCGAACTTCGGAGGCGCGGGTGGCGACGGCAAGCAGCTTGCGGTCGCCGCTCGTCGCGAGGGCCATCAAGGCGTCGGCCTGTGCCTCGAAGGCGCGCACGTACTGGGCGCGGTTGTTGACCGGGCGCGCGCCGTTGCCGGCGCCGGCGAGTTCCACGCCCGTGAGCGCGAGTTTGAAATCGTAGCCGGTGAGGATGCGCGCGTTGCCGCCGGAGATTGCGGTGAGCGGGTCGGCGGCGACGGCGTTGATGATGTCGGGCGATTCGTCCACGGAGCGGAGCAGGGTGCGGCTTTCGACGCTGCTGATTTTCGTCGTTTTGTCGCGGCTGCCGCTCACGAGTTGTTTGCCGTCCGCAGTGAAGGCGACGGCGGTGACCCAGTCGCTGTGCAGTTCGATCATGGTCGCCTGCGCCTTTGCGTCCACCGGGATGATGTGGATCGCACCGTTCGCGCCGCCGAGCGCGATGGTCTGGCCGTCGGGGGCAAAGTTGCCTTTGAAAAAAGTGTCGGTGCCGATTCGGCGGACGCCCTGCTGTTTTCCGTCGGCGGGGTCGAAGAAAATCACGCCGCCAAATTGCTGCGGCGAGCCGCCGGCGGCGGCGAGGCGTTTCCCGTCGGGGCTGAACTCGACGTGATTGATGATGTCGAAGGCGGTCGGCAGGCGGCGCGGCGCGGTGTCGTCGTCCACGTTGAAGATGACCACTTCGCTCCGGCACGCGGCGGCGACGGTCTTGCCGTCGGGGCTGATGGTCACGCTCGAGATTGCGGGCGCGCTCGTGTAGGCGCTCGGAATCACGACGGGCGGCACTTCGGATTTCGGCGCGGCATCAATCTTCGCGCCCTGCGCCACCCAGTCGCGCAGGAGCTTCACCTTCGCGGCGGAGAGCGGCGCCTCATTCTCGGGCATCTCCGGCTTTTCGCCGCTGACCTGCGTGATGAGCAGGCTGTCGTCGGGTTTGCCCGCGGCGAAAAGCGCACCGGTCTTTCCGCCCTTCATCAGCGCGGCGACATCGTCGAGGCGCAGCTTGCCCTTCGTCTTCTGCTCGCTGTGGCAGCCGACGCAGTGGCGTTTGAAAATCGGCCACACGTCGCGCTGGAAACTCACATCGGCACCGCTGGCCGTCGCGAGGCAGAGCAACGAAAAAATCGCGGCGAGGCGGCGCATGGTCAGTGCAGCATCGTGAAGTCGCGGCTGTTGAGCAGCGCCCACATGAAATCCTGGACCGCATCGGCGCGCTTGTCGGCGTAGGAGGCGATGAACTTCTTCGCGAGTTCGCGCTCGGTCTCGATCGGACGGCGTGCGAGCGACCACAGGTAGAGCTGCTCGACTATAACGTCGTCGCTCAGCTTTTTCGCGAGCAGCAGCGCAGGCCGCCCGGCGGGATTTGTGAGCCGGTTGAGGATGGACTGGCCGTTGATGAAGTGGAGCGCCTGAAGCATGTTCGTGCTCAGGTCGCGCTCGCACTCGCACGCCTCGGTGCGCTGCGCCTTTCCGAAGAGCGAGAGGAAGCTGCTCGTCACATTGCCATCGGGCAGTTGCGCGGCGGTGAAGCCGGCGGGTGCGCCGCCGAAATTTTCCTTCACGCCCGTCGCCTGCACAAGCGAATCGAGCAGCGCCTCGGCGGGCAGGCGGCGCGGGATTGCGCGGGAGAAATTCAGGTCGTCGTGGCCGTTGGTTTCGTTCGGCACCGAACTGCGCTGGTACGTCTGCGACGCGACGATGGTGCGCATCAGGTGGCGCACGTCGAATTTGTGATCCACGAAATCCTTCGTGAGGGCATCGAGCAGCGGTGCGTTGATCGGCGGGCTGGTGGAGCGCAGATCGTCCACGGGGTCGATGATGCCGCGGTGAAAAAAGTAGCTCCACACGCGGTTCACGAGGCTGCGCGCGAAGTGCGGATTCTCCGGCGCGGTCAGCCAGCGCGCATAGTCGGCGCGCTTGTCGGTGCCGGCTTCCAGCTTCGGCTCGGCGCCGCCGAGATAGCGCGGCGGCTGCGGCTTCGCGGTGCGCGGATTCATCGAGGGACCGGCCGAGAGATTGACGAGGATTGTCTTCGCATTCACCACGCCGGAGAGGCGCGGGTCGGGCTTCGTCGTCACCTGGTTGAAGAAGCTGTGGACGCCGTAGTAGTCCGCCTGCGTCCAGTTCTCGAACGGATGCGGGTGGCAGCGCGCGCACAGCATCCGCACGCCGCAGAAGACCTGCGTGGCGCGCTGAAGCGTGTCGTCCGTGTCCTTGCTCACGGAGAAATACGCGGCTGCGGGATTGTCCATGAAGCTGCCGCGCGCCGTGAGGATCTGCCGGGCGAATTCGTCCAGCGGCATGTTGCCCGCGACTGCGGAACGTATCCATTCGCGGAACGCATAGACGGCGGGATCACTCGACGTGTTGCGCGAGTTCTGCAGCAGGTCGCCCCACTTGAGCGACCACCAGTCCACGAATTCACCGCGCTGCATCAGCGCATCAATCATCTTCGCACGCTTGCCCGCGTCCTTGTCCGCGACGAATGCGAGCACCTGCTCCGGCGTGGGTTGCACGCCGATAAGATCGACGGTGGCGCGGCGCAAAAAGTTTTCATCGTCCGTCACGTCGGACGGCTTGATGCGCAGGTCGTTCAGCTTCGCGATGACGTGCTTGTCCACGACGTTGTCCGCAGGCGCCGGCGTGGCCACGAAGCCCGTGTCCGGCGGGAGCACGATCAGATTGGCGACGACGAAAATCCCTTCATAACGCGCGACGATCGCCGTCTCGCCGAGGTCGGTCACCGAGACGAGGCCGACGTCATCCACCTTCGCCACGCGCTCAATGTTTGCGCTGAAAATTCCGGTGCGGGAAATGTCGCGCTCCGTGCCGTCGCTGTATTTTGCAATGAGCTGAAACTGCTGCTGCGACTTCGGCTGCACGACGACTTTTTCCGGATGAATGCTCACAGAGACGAGCTTCGGCAGCGTGGGCGCGTCGTCCTTTGCCCCCTCGGCGATCCAGCGGCGGAGCGCCTCGTGCATCTCGGTGCCGTGATCGATCTTCACGCCGCCCTCGTGCGGCAGATCGCCGAGCGGCTTGAGCAGCAGCAGACTGGCTGGAGTGTTGTGGCGGTTGATGCGGCGCTCGGAAAAATCGTCGGTGAGCGCGAGGTAGTCTTTCTCCGCATCGGCGCCGCGCAGCGAGAGCTTGAAGCCATTTTTCCCGAGCGAATACCCGTGGCACGCGCCCGCATTGCAGCCGCCCTTCGAGAGCACCGGCATCACGTCCTGCCGGAAGCTCGTCCCGGTCGGCTCGGCGGGAAGCTGCACGTTCACGTTCACCTTCGCCGTGTGCCCGCCGGCCTGCACGGTGATGACCGTCTCGCCATTCGCCACAGGCTGGACCCAGCCGAGCACATCCACGCGCGCGACTTTTTCGTTGCTGCTGCTGAAAGTCGCGCCGCCGGTGAGGTCCACATCGTAGCCGTCCTTGGTGCGCGCCTGCACGAGCAGCGAATGCGGGCGCTGGAGATGCGTGAGCTTCACGGACTGCGGCGTGATTTGCAGGTCGCCGGTGAGGTCCGCAGCGGTGGAGTTCAGCCACGGCAGCAGGACGCAGATAAATGCGAGGAGGTGTTTCATGTTGAAATTAGCTGGCGGGCTTTGGGTCCGGCTTCGGGTCGGGAGGGATAACTTTCATCGTCACCTCGGTGTCGCGCGTGCGGACTTGGACGGTGCCGTATGGCTTCCCCGTCGCGGAGATTTTCACACCGGGAAACTCGCCCGGCTTGAAATTGGCCGGAAACTTGAGTGCGAACTTGAACTGCGTCGCGTTGCCTTTGACGACCAGCGAGGCTGGCGCGGTCACGCCTGTGGGCAGACCCGCGATGGCCAGCGTCACATCGCCCGTGGCGCCTTCGACCCGCTCGACGGTGCCGGAAAGTTCGAGAGTCGCGCCGGTCTTCACGTCGAGCTTCACGGGAGCAGGCGGATTCAGTTTCACCACGATCGGATTCACCACGGGAATTTCGCGCACTGGGGTGAATGCGACGGCTTCGACGGTGCGGCGATCGCGCTTCAGCAGCTCCGCCTTGAAGGCGATCTGGTGCGGAATCTCGGGCAGTTCCGTCGGCACGAGGAGTGGGAATGCGACTTCGTTCTTCGCCTGCTTTGCTGCGTCCTCGGCGGCTTTCCTTGCCGCGTCGAGAGCGGCTCGCGCGAGTTCCCTCTTCTTCGCGGCAGCGTCCTGCGCATCGCCTGCTTTGCCGGCAGCGACGGCTTTCTCCGCGGCGGCGAGCGCGGTCTCGGCAGCGGTGAAGGCGTCGAATGCCTTCTGCGCTTTTTTGTCTTCCTCGATCAGGACGGCGGCCTCCTCGCGGAGCATCAGCTTGGGGTCCACCGCGCCTTTGGTGAATTGCCGCGCCTGGCTCGTCAGCAAGGTGAGACGCACCGGGCCGTCGTGACCCGGCGGACGGCTGCACGTCACGGGGAGGCTTGCCTTGCCGGTGAGCGGGATCCGTTTGCTGTCGGCGGTCTTGCCCCAGCCGACGTCGAATTGAATTGCCGATTTTACCGTGCTGGCGAGTGCGAGGTCGCTTTCGAGCCACGGCTGGAATTTTCCCAACTGCGCACTCTCGAAACGGGCGGCCACCTCGCGGTCCTTGGCGCGGCCCTTCAGCGTGGCGATGACCGGGTCCACCGGCTTGTCGCTCAGCACCGTCAGCAGAGTGGCCGTGGCTTGCGCGGGAATTTTTTCGCCGGAGATCTTCACGCCTTCAGGCAGGTGGTCGAATTGCAGATCGATGGGGCCGTCGTATCCGTCGCGCCTTGCCTCGACCTTGAACACGCCAGCGCGGCCCGGTTCCAGCGTATGGCTGTCCTCGATCATCGTCAGCGAAAAGTCGCCGGATTTTTCCGCGGCACGCGCCGTCACCTGCATCCGGTAGATGCAGCGCGGGCCGCCGTTGCCGTTCACGTCGCGCACGACGGCGACGATCTTCGTGATGTCCTTCGGCACTTTGTACGTGAGGCGCGCATCGGGGCTCTTGCCATCGTCGTCGTTGATGGCGAGACGCGCGCCTTTGGGATTCCGCAGTTCGAGTTCCGCATCGATAGGCGAGCCTAGCGAGTCGGCGAAAACCTGGATGTCCACTTCCGTGTCCGGCTGCACGGTCAGTTCGTAGGCATCGTTCTCGCCGGGCTTGCTGATGCGTCCGTTCACCGCGACCGGTAGCGCGGGGAGCGACTGTGGCGCGGAGCCTGTGCGCTCTTCGACAAGTTCCGGTAGATCGCTCAGCCACACAGCGGGCTGCGGACCGCTGGAGTTTGCAGGCTCGGCCCACGACGCGGGCACTGCGCGGCCCTCAGCATTCGAGGGCAATCTCACCGTTTTCGATTCGCCGTCACGTCCCACGAGCTGCACCTCGGCGGACGCGCCGCGCTGGATCGTCGAAGGAAAGGCGAGGTCCGCATACGACCACTGGCCGATCTTCAGGCGGAAATGCGCGGGCGTGGCGGCTGCGAACTGGAGGTCGTTCAGCGTGAGACGGTATTCACCGTCGGCTGGCAGTTTTGCCTCGATGCGCGTGTCGCCGCGCAGGGCGGTCATTGGGAGGCTCCACTTCACCAATGCATTGCCCGGGCCGTAGAGTTTCAGCACCGGGCGCAGCTTGCTCTCGATGCGCTGCGCTTCGATTTCGCAGATGATCTCCTGCCCTGCCCTGCCGGGGAAAGTGACCTCGCGCACCTGGCTCGCGGCGATCGTGCCGTGCAGCGCGACCGGGAGGGACGCGACCTTTTCCGCGAACGCTTTCTGCGGCAGCGCATCCGTGGCGAGGACGCTGCGCGCGGAAACGCCGCTGTCTGTCACGAGCCACCAGTTTTCCAATCCCGGCTGCGAGCCCGGCGCCAGTTCGATCTCCAGCGCGATGCGGTTGGGCTTTGCGCCGTCCTTCAGCGTCTGTCGGGCGATGCGCGCCGTGGTGAGCAGCCGCGGATTCGGCAGCAAATCGGTGCCCGTGATGACGAGCGTGGTGGGCTTGCCGATTTGCAATCCACGCAGGTCCACGCTGGTCACGGCTGGCGGCGCGCTGTGCAGCGATGCAGCGCAGGCGAGCAACATCAGGACATGCAGCGCAAAATTCGCGGTCATCCGTGAGAGGCAGAGGTCCGGCGCGCGGGTAGGGTAGGCGTCCCGCCTGCCGTGTTCCGCGTCTCGCGGAACACTCACGGCCGTCTTTGTGCATGGCCACGCCGATAGAGGTCCGCCGGGTGCTGCGCGGGACGCCCACCCTGCCCAGATGGCGCGCGATCCGCAGGCCAACGCTCCCGCTGGTTTCGAGTTCATTGGAATCACTCTGCCTGTCTGGATGCGTCAGGAGAACAACTCGCGAATCGGCTCCGCCTCGATGAAGCGGACAGGCCGTCCGCCCGGCCCGGGCAGCATGGTCGTTTCGAGATCGATTCCCATTGCCTGATAGATGGATGCCACGACCTGCGGCGGCGTCACCGGACGATCATGCGGTGCGGCACCGATCTTGTCCGTCGAGCCGATCACGCGTCCGCCGTGGATGGGACCGCCCGCGAAAAAGTTCGTCCACGCCGACGGATAGTGATCGCGTCCGCCCTTGGGGTTGATTTTCGGTGTGCGGCCAAATTCGCTGATTACGGAAATGACCGTCTCCTCGAGCAGGCCACGCTGCTGGAGGTCTTCGAGCAGCGCGGTAAATGCGAGGTCGAACTGCGGGCAGAGCACATGCTCGTAGTCGGCGTAGGTGTTGTTCAGACTGCTGCCGTTCGCGTGCATGTCCCAGCACGAGATGCCGAACACCGTGTCGAACTGGTTCACCGTGACAAACCGCGAGCCGCGCTCGATGAGCCGGCGCGCCATGAGGCAGCTCTGGCCGAAAGTATTCCGCCCGTAACGATCGCGCAGCTTCGCCGGCTCCTCGTTGAGATTGAAGGCCTTCTTCGTCTCCGGATTGGTGAGCAGATTGAACGCACGCGCGTAGGCCGTGTCGCGCTCCAGCGTGCTGCCCGTCTCCACGGTCCGCTGCAGACCGTCGATTTCCTTCAGCAGCGTGCGCCGCGCATCGACCCGCAATTCATCCTGCCCGGCGCGCGTCTCGAGATCCGCCACTTTGAAATCCGCCCGCGCCGGATCGCTGCCGAGGAAGAACGGCTGATGCGCGCTGCCGAGATACGCGCTCTCCTGCCCGTGCGGCGTCGAGGTGCCCGTGTTGCCGATGCCCGCGGGCAGCACGATGGACGCGGGCAAATCGCCCTTCGGTCCGAACACGCGCGAAATCACCGAGCCCATGTGCGGCTGCTTGTTCGCCGAGTTGAAATCATGCCCGGTCATCATCCAGCGCTGGCCATTTTCGTGCGACGCCCCGCTGTTGAAATGCAGGCTGCGGATGAGCGCGACCTTGTCCATGATCTTCGCCATGCGGGGGAAATGCTCGCAGATATGCACGCCGGGGACGTTCGTGGAGATCGGCCGGAACTTGCCGCGGATATCATCCGGCGCGTCGGGCTTCATGTCCCACGTGTCGAGATGCCCCGGCGAGCCGACGAGGAAAAGGGTGATGCAATTGCGAATCTTCGCCTTCTTCTCATTCACCGCGCCCGCGGCCTGGAGCTTGATGAGATTTGGCAGCGTGAGCCCGGCCATCGCCGCCGCGCCGGCCTGGAGGAAGCTGCGGCGGTTTACGCCGGAGCAGAGGGGGAGATTTTCGTTTCCGATGTGGAGCATAAAGTGAGGTCGGTATCGGGTGGCGCGTCAGATCGTGTAGGACACGGGCTCGGAGATGTTGATGTATTTGCTCTCTGTGAATTTGCCGGCGGCGTCCTTCTTGTAATTCACGTAGTGGAACTGCTGCAGCACGACCTCGTATTTCCCCGGCGTCGTCTCTGGATGCTCGTAGGCCAAATCAAGGCCGGCGCCGATGGCGGCGATCTCCCTGCCATCGCGGCTCACCTTCCACTGCAGGCGCGTGCCCCAGTGGTTGGTGACTTCGCTGCTGGTCACTTTGCGTCCCGCAAGTTGCAGGGTCGCCTTCGGTGTTCCTTCCAATTTTTGGTCCATGATTCAAACGGGGATTTTTGGTTCGGGAGTGGTCGTGGATGTTATCCCATCGGAGGCGGATTCATTAGACTGGGTATCCCCGCCGCGTTTTGACCACGTGAGCGCGAAACGACCGGATGGTGCGGCGTCGGGGCGGCAAGCTTCCGTCACTTCCACGAAGCGGACATTGCGCTCACCGCTGCGAGAGGCTACCTCATCCCGCATGAAACCCGTCCACGTCATCTACGAGCGCGGGGTCTTCCGGCCGACCGAGCCGGTTGATTTTCCCGAGGGCAGCCGCGTCCTCGTCGAGGCGGAGCCACCGCTGCCGCTTCCCCCCGACGATGACGAGGGTCTCGACGAAATCTACGCCATCCTCTCCCGGCGGTATTCCGGCGGCCAGCCGGATGACGCAGCCCGGCACAACGAGCATCAGCCTTGACGGCTGTCTGCCTCGACACGGTCGGCCTCGTCGCACTTTGGAACGAACGCGACCAGTGGCACGCTGGTGCTTCGGGATTCTTCTCCCGATTGCCGCGCGAGAAGATCGTTCTTGTCACCACGCCTTAGATCCTCGCCGAATGCGCCAACGCGGTGGCGCGCCGCAACTCCCGAGCGGCGTTTGTGGCTCTGCCAATACGCTCGAACGGCGACAGCGCGTGCTTTTTCCCGCCGATGACGACTGGCAGGAGGCATGGCGGCGATTCGCTGCGGATGGCATCGGCGGGCCGGGCATCGTCGACCATCTCGCCTTCCTCGTCATGCGCCGCCACGGGCTGGCTGAGGTCTTCACCAACGAACGTCATTTTCGCACCGCCGGTTTCGAGCCGCTGTTCTGAAATCGCGGGCTTTCCGGGATTCGGCGGAGGGGTGCCGCGGTACCGTAGGCACCGACGGCAGGAGGCGGGGTGCCGCAGAGAGCGTCGCGCGTCTCGCCGGCCACCAAAAGAGCTGGCGTCCCCCCGCATAATATTGAGGCCGCCGGGACGGACGGCGCTCCAGGACGCGCGGCGCTCGAGCACTTCCCGGCGGCTTCCTTCGCGTCGTATTCCTTGCAGAACTCGGCGACGGGTGCGGTTTCAGGGCCGGCCTGAGAGCATCTTCAGGATATGCCGCGCAAGATGTTCCTTGATCTCCCGGTGACGCGGCACGGGCTGGGCCATCTTCGTCGCCGGATTTCGATACCAGTCGTTAATGGCGCTCAGTTAAGAGAATAGCGTGCCACGTATTCTTGATGAGGCACTTGGGTCTTCTGTGCCGCACTGGTACGATGCGCAGGCCAAGATCGTCGGCTCGCAAACCCGCATGAATGCTCGATCTCGGTTTCGGCGTGAGCGTTTCGCAAACGTCTATGGGAGCCTGAGCGCGTTTGTTTTACGCACTAATTGAGCGCCATTAATACCAGTCGTGCTTTCCACCGGGGCGGATGAAGACGCCGCCCAACTCTTCAATCTCCCGGATCTAGATCGCGACGCTTCACGCCACTTCCAACTCCGCATGACGGCGCACGCAGGGGATTTCCCCCGAGGTGAGGTCGCGATGAAGGTCGGCGAGATGCGCCCTTCTAGCCCGACTTCGCGGACTCGCAGCCCAAAACAACTATTTTCGGTGGTTTTGATCGCGCAAAACCGGCGCTCTACAGAGAGCCGCCCGGCAGGAATCCCCCGAAAGTGCCTGTAGTGCAGACCCAGCCTAT
>Ga0105046_10010213_pt1 | contig 14631 bp, 12 predicted proteins | sample MAT03_FD_78385 | JGI IMG/M metagenome (GOLD analysis project Ga0105046, IMG submission 78385) | Freshwater microbial communities from Lake Fryxell liftoff mats and glacier meltwater in Antarctica - MAT-03 (megahit assembly) | ecosystem: Environmental > Aquatic > Freshwater > Ice > Liftoff... | reverse complement strand
CAAATGAACCGCCTGGCCGACGAACACGGCTTTGTGGTGGTCTATCCCGAACAGTCAGCGACGGCGAATGCCTCGAAATGCTGGAACTGGTTCAAGGCGCAAGACCAGCTGCGCGACGCTGGCGAACCTGCGCTGATCGCCGGCATCGTGCGCGAAGTGGCGGCACGCCACGGCGTCGACAAAGGCCGCATCTTCGTGGCGGGGCTGTCTGCCGGCGCAGCGATGGCGGTGATCCTGGGCGAGACCTATCCGGAGCTGTTCGCTGGCGTGGGTGCGCATTCCGGCCTGCCGTATGGCAGCGCGCACGACATCCCGTCTGCGATGGCGGCCATGAAGGGCGGCCGCAGCGGCATCACCGCCCTCAAGGCCAGGTCGAACGCAGCCTCCGCGCCGCGCAGAAAAATCGCGCAAGCTGTGCCCACCATCGTCTTCCACGGCGACCGCGATCACACCGTTCAGCTGTCCAACGGCAGCGAAATCGCTCAGCAGGCCGGCAACGCACATTCGGCAGCCGTGCCGGGCGCGACCCTGCGCGTCAGCACGCAGCAGGGTGCGCAGGCAGGGGGGCGGCGCTACAGCCGCACGGTGCACGCCGACGCAGCGGGCCAGACGCAGGTCGAGTTCTGGACCGTGCACGGTGCAGGCCATGCCTGGGCCGGCGGCAGCGAAAACGGCTCGTACACCGATGCCAGCGGACCGGACGCCTCGGCCGAGATGGTGCGCTTCTTCCTGTCGCTGCCCCGCGCCGGCTCTGCCTGAAGCGGTGGCGAGCGATGGCCAGGCGGTGCGGCGGGGCGGGGCGCAGCGCCGGGCCCGTAGGCATGCCGCCTGCCAACAGCATCGGCATGCAAGATCACACAGCAGCGCAAGCCGTCGCCGCGGCTGCCAGCATCCAAGCGCTGCTGTTCGAAGAGGCGGCGCAGGTCGATCCCTGCGGCGCGCTGCCCGTGCAGTCGCTCGCGCTGCTGCACACACGCGGCTTGCTGTCAGCACCGCTGCCTGAAAGCGCGGGCGGGGTGGCGCTGAACGCACCGTGCCGGCGACTGGCTCTGATGCAAGTGTTGGCGCACCTCGGGCGGGGCAGCCTGCCCGTGGGGCGTCTGTACGAAGGCCATGTCAACGCGCTGGCCTTGATCGAAGCGTTCGCAACGCCTGAAGCAGCCGCGCGCTGGTATGCCGACGCCGCGGCCGGGCAATTGTTCGGGGTCTGGAACACCGAGGATGCGTCTGGCCTGCGCTTGCTGGCCGAAGCACCGGGGCGCTGGCAGTTGCAAGGCGCCAAGACCTTCGCATCAGGCGTCGGCAGCGTCAGCCGCGCCTTGGTGACCGCCCGCGACGAGGCCGGTGGATGGCAGATGTTGGTGGTCGACGCCGACAGCCATGCACCGACCATCGACCGCTCGTTCTGGCAACCGCTGGGCATGCGTTCCACGGGCAGTTTCAAGGCAACTTTCAGCTGCATTGCCGTGCAGCCGGCCGACCTCGTCGGTGCGGCTGGCGACTACTACCGTGAGCCGGCCTTCAGCGCCGGTGCGGTGCGTTTCGCGGCCGTGCAGCAAGGCGGCATCGAAGCCGTGTTCGACGCCACGCGCGATTTCCTGCGCCGCCTGGGGCGCACCGACGACCCGCACCAGCGCGTGCGGCTTGGAGAAATGGCGGTGTGCGTGGCCAGTGGCCGGCAATGGCTGCTGGCTGCCGCGCAGCAGACCGGTTGCACGGCGGTGGCGCCCGGCGACAACGGCAGCGCGGTCGCGCATGCCCATTTGATGCGCACCGCCATCGAAAGCAATGCGTTGCGTGTGCTGCAGCTGGCCGCGCGGTCGGTGGGTGCAAGGGGCCTGCTGGCACCCGAGCCGTTCGAGAGGCTGCATCGCGACCTGACGCATTACCTGCGACAAGCCGGGCCCGACGCTGCACTGTGCGCAGCCGGCACCTATGTGCTCAGCAGCAGCGCCCGCGCCCACGCGCTGTGGAAAGAGTAGCCGCCGTGCGCGCATTGCATCCAGCGCAACTGGGCGCGGTGGTCGTGATCGCGCCGCATCCCGACGACGAATCCATCGGCTGCGGTGGGCTGATTGCGCTGCTGCGCCGGCTCGGGCGGCCCGTCAGCGTGCTGCTGCTGAGCGACGGGGCGATGTCTCACCCCCAGTCGGTGCGCTGGCTGCGGCCCGCACGCGTGCGCCTGCGTCTGGCAGAGTTTCACGCCGCCTTGCAAGCGCTGGGCGTCGACGCGGACAGCGCGCAGGCGCTGCATTGGCCCGACGGTGCGCTGCCCCTTGCCGGCACACCCGGCTTCGCGGCCGCGGTCACAGAGTTGACGGGCTGCCTTGCGGCGTTGAAGCCGAACACCTTGCTGGTGCCGTGGCGGCGCGACCCGCACCCCGACCACCGCGCCGCCAGCGCTGTCGCACGCGCGTGCAACGCTGGCCTGGCGCGCCCCGCACGCCTGCTCGAGTACCCGATCTGGACGCCCCACCGCGGCTCTGACGCCGAGCAGCCCGGCGGCGATGAAGCCACCCCGTGGCACGTCGATGTGGCTGCGGTCAGCGAGCGCAAGCTGATGGCCGTGGCCGCGCACCGGTCGCAGCTCGGCGGCGTGATCGACGACGACCCCGGCGGCTTCGTGCTGCCGCCGGACATGCTGGCGCGCTGCGCCCTGCCGTTCGAAACGTTCTACGAGGTCAAGCCTGCATGAACAAGAAATCACTGCCGCCGACCTATTTCGATGAGGTCTATGCCGCCAACGCCGACCCCTGGTCGTTCGAGAGCAGCGACTACGAACGCGCCAAGTACGCCGCCACGCTGGACGCACTGCCACGGCCGCACTACGACAAGGTCTTCGAGATAGGTTGCTCGATCGGCGTCTTGACGGCGCAGCTGGCCGCGCGTTGCGAGCACCTGCTGGCGGTGGACGTTGCGCAAGCGGCGGTGTCGCGTACGAAAGCGCGTTGCGCGGATTTGCCACAAGTCGACGTGCAATGCATGCAAGTGCCCGGCGAGCTGCCAGCCGGCGACTTCGATCTGATCTTGCTGTCCGAGGTCGGCTACTACTGGTCGCCTGACGATCTGCGGCGTGCGCTGGACTGGATGTTCAGTGCCCTGCGCAGTGGCGGCCATCTCGTGCTGGTGCACTGGACTCCGGTTGTCGCCGACTATCCGCTCACCGGTGACGAGGTGCACGACATCGCCAGCCGCCAGGCCGGTGGCCAGGGATGGCGCCACCCCCTCGGCCTGCACGACGAGCACTACCGCATCGACGTGTTCGAGGCGCCGTCAGCGGTGCAGGCGCCGTCAGCGGCATGAGCGCTGGCCGCAAGCTGGCACCGGACCAGGCTGCGCAGCGCCACCAACGCTCGCGAGATCGGCACCGGCGGTGGGGCATGTACGCCCGCTTCCGAGCGTTGTGCCTCCAGGTCTTGCCAGAGGGCACCGAACGCACACGTCGCCCGCGCGGCGTGCCCGATGCTGCCAGGCGGGACATGCAGCCGCGCATCCAGACCCGCTGGCAGATGCGGCGCAAGTGCCACGCCGTGGCGCTGCCAGGCCCGGCGCAGGACAGCACGCACCGCCAGCGAATCAGCGTAGCGCTGCGGGTTCTCCACCATGGGGTCGTGGGGGTGCGTGGCGACATCGCCCACATCAGCCGCGTTGGCCCCATCGGCCACCTCGGCGACCTCGGCGACCTTGGCCCATTGCCGCAGCTGCCAGGACAGGCCGACCGCAGCCCGCCCGTCGAGCCGGCTGGACGTGACGACCCGCACCTGCGGACTGCGTCGCACGCGCAGGTCAAAGCGCTCCAGTGCGCGGACGAGTGCGTCGTCTTCGAGGTACGGCACGTCGGGCACGCCGCCCGCCAGACGGTAGGCGCGCGCCGTCACTGCCAGGCTGGCGCCGAAGTGCTGGTGATGACTGGGCCAGGGATCGAAAGGCAGTGGATCGAGCAGGCTGGCCAGACGCAAACGCAACAAGGCATGTGCAGCATCGACGCGCTGGAGGCGCAAGGCGGCTGGCGACGGACGCACGCTGTCGTCGGTCAGGATCCGGCCGCCGACGGCGTCGCAGCCGGTGGCAAGTTCGCGCCAGGTGGCGACCAGCCAGTCTGGTGCCACGCGTGTGTCGGCGTCGGTGCTGACGATGGGCGAGTCTGGGCGCCCGATCGATTCGAGCCGCAGCGCCGCCTGGTCCATCAACTGGCGCCGCACATAGCCGATGTTGGCTTGCGCAGGCGGCAGTGCGGCCTCGACGACATGAAGAACAAAGCCGGGCTGACCGGCAGCAAAGCGGCGTGCGATGGAGGCGCTGGCGTCAACGCAGTTGTTGGCCAGCAGCAAGACTTCGAAGCTTGATCGGTCCAGGGGCTTGCCGTCTGCATGGACCTGCGCGGCCAGGGCGGCCAACGACGCTGGCAGATGCGCAGCCTCGTTGCGCGCCGGTAGCACCACGATCGCCCTCAGGGCTTTGGCGGGCGCCGGCAGCGATGCCCACATGCCGCCATGGCCGGACATCTCGGCACCGCAGGCTACCCTTTCGAGGCCGCAGCCTGGGGTGGAGAGCATTGCAACCTCGACGGCGAAACTGCAGCGCGGTCTGACCCCTGAGCGGCACGTGCCCACCCTGGCGCACCCGCCCGGATCACATCGACAGCCGCACTGCTTTGATGGTTTATGGCAAGCCGCGGGCCCGAGGATCAGCCTGCAGTGCGAGCGCCGAGCGCAAGGCCTCAGGCGCCGCCATGGCGACGATTGCACGGGACGCAGCGACGCTCCCGCGGCCACTTTAGACACGTTCGAACGTGAACGGCGGGGTTGCTGCAACATTTACCGGTCTGTGGGTTGGCGCACGCCGGTGCGCTGCGATTCCTCTTCCCGGTGGGGCATGGCACAGCGATTGCCGTAGGTCTGTGAATTCGACTCTTTCCCCTGGAGCCCACATGCAAACCACCACACACTCGCCCGCCATCGCACGGCCCCTCGGTTTGCCGCCACAGCGCAGTGGGGGCTACCGCGGCCTGTGCGACTGTCAGCAGTCAACCTACTCAGCCTATGGTCGGAACGATCTGCAGCATCGCCGGACCTGCTTGGCGGCTTCGGACGGCGAGAGCCTGCTGGCGCAAAACCAGTTGCTCGCCTCGTTGCCCGATGACAGCCGCAGACACCTGCAGCCGCACCTCGAGTTCGTCCAGCTGACGGCTGGCGATGTTCTCTATGACGCCGGAGCCGTGCTCAGCCATGTCTACTTTCCCCTCACCGCCGTCGTCTCGCTGGTGTCGATGATGGAAGACGGGGGATCGATCGAGGTCGCCGTCGTCGGCCACGAAGGGGTGGCCGGCATCTGTGCATTCATGGGCGGCGGGGTCTCACTGAGTACCGCGGTGGTGCAAAACTCCGGCCGCGCGTTGCGGGCAAGCGCACAGGTCATTGCCGGAGCGTCGCGAGGGTCAGCGCCGGTGATGCAGACCCTGCTGAGCTATACGCAGGCACTGTTCACGCAGATGGTCCAGACCTCGGCCTGCAACCTGCATCACACGATCGACCAGAAACTGTGCCGCTGGCTGCTGACCCAGCATGACCGTATTGACGGCAACGTCGTGATGGCCACACACGAGCGCATTGCCCTGATGCTGGGCGTGCGGCGCGAGAGCGTGTCCGGAGCGGCGATGAAGTTGCGCAACGCAGACCTCATCGAGTACCGGCGCGGCTGCATTGAAATCATCGATCGGGACGGCCTGGAACAGCGCAGTTGCGAGTGCCATCGTGTCTCGAAGCGAGCCTACATGCGCATGCTGGGCAGCCTCATGGCGCAGACGCCGCGTGCGAACGGGCTGACACCGTTTGGTCTTGCCAACTGCTGACTCGGCACTGCCACCGCCGAAAGCGCGGGGGCTTGGCTGACGAGAATGCCCTGCCCCGCATTGAATGCAGGGCAGGGCAGGGCAAGTCTGGTGGGCTGTGCCTTCGGGGCCTCAGTCCTTGGGCAGCTTCGCGATCTCGACCTTGATCATGTCGCACTGTCTTTTCAGCATCGCGACAACCGAAGGATGGTCGCGAGACTGCAACTCTTCGAACGCCTTGCTGTATTCGTCACGCAGCGACTCTTCGCCCTGTCGAACCGCAGGCAGGACGTCCCGGTCCAGGTCGGTCACCCAGTCGCGCATGATCACGACCGCCTTGTTGACCGTGCCCTGCAACGACGAATCGTCGTGGCCGCTTTCCCGCAACTTCGACAGTTCGGCTTCTTGCTCTGACGCGTGCCTTCGGTGCATGTCGGTGAGCCGTTGGATGATCGTCTGGATATCCGGCTTCGCCCTCGCTGCCATTTCGCCGTAGCCTTTCAAAACGTCGTTGGTGGCCGTGTGAATGTCGTGCAGTGCTTCGACCGCTCGACTGTTCATGCCCGTGTCCGTGTTCATCGCATCTCCTTCAGGGTTTCAGCAGCTTTGGCAAAGCGCTGGTGCTAAGTGCGAAATCGGGGGGCAAGCCGTGTTCCCAAGTTGTGCGGGTGTCACTGCACCTCAGCCCACCACACCCGCCCGCTCCAGCATCGCGTGCAGCAGCACATTGCAGCCGGCGGTGAGGTGCTCGGCCTTGGCGTCTTCGATCTCGTTGTGGCTGATGCCGTCCTTGCACGGGATGAAGATCATTCCGGCCGGCGCCAGCCGAGCCATGTAGACGGCGTCGTGACCGGCGCCGCTGACGACCGGCATGTTCGAATAGCCCAGCGCCTGCGCGGCCCGCTGCACGGCATCGATGCAGTCGGCGTGAAACGGCTGCGCCGGATAGGCAGAGACAGGCGTGATCTCGATCGGCAGACCACTTTGCGCCGACAGCCTGGCGGCCACGGCGCGGATGTCGGCGTCCATCGCGTCGCACAGCGCGTCGCTGGCGTTGCGCAGGTCGATGCTGAACTTCACCCGGCCGGGGATCACGTTGCGGCTGTTGGGATGCACCTGCACCATGCCGACGGTGCCGCGGCCGTGCGGCCCATGCCGGTGGGCGCAGGCCACCACCTCCTGCATCAGCGCCGCGGCCACCTGCAGCGCGTCGCGGCGCAGCGCCATCGGCGTCGGGCCGGCATGGGCCTCCATGCCCGTGACCACGCAGTCGTACCAGCGGATGCCCAGCACGCCGGTGACCACGCCGATGGTGATGTCGTGGTCTTCCAGCACCGGGCCCTGTTCGATGTGGGTCTCGAAGTAGCAACCGATCGGATGCGCGCCGGGCTCTTCTTCGCCGATGTAGCCGATGCGTTGCAATTCGCCCTGCACCGTCTTGCCGTCGACGTCGGTGGCGGCGTAGGCGTGCTGCAAGGTGAAGGCCTTGGCGAACACGCCCGAGCCCATCATCACCGGCACGAAGCGCGACCCCTCTTCGTTGGTCCAGAAGGCGACCTCGATCGGCGCCTCGGTGGTGATGCCGTGCTCGTTCAGCGTGCGCACCACCTCGATGCCGGCCAGCACGCCGTAATTGCCGTCGAACTTGCCGCCAGTGGGCTGCGTGTCGATGTGGCTGCCCGTCATCACCGGCGGCAATGTGTGGTCGCGGCCAGGCCGGCGCATGAAGACGTTGCCGATCTGGTCCACCGTCACCGTCATGCCGGCTTCGCGCGCCCAGCGCGTGACGAGATCGCGGCCCTGCTTGTCCAGGTCGGTCAGGGTCAGGCGGCAGACGCCGCCCTTGGGCGTGGCGCCGATGGCGGCCAACTCCATCAGCGCCGCCCACAGGCGCGGGCCGTCGATGCGCAATGCGCTGATACCGGTGCCGAGGTCGGCAATGACGGGGGCTGGGGTCAGGGTGTCCATGGGGCTTGCCTTGTGGATTTGTCTCTGTATCGCCTTCAGCGCGCCACGGCCTGCGGCGCTTCGCGCTGCGCCTTCTTCGCCAGCGCGTCGAACTGCGGGCCGAAGGGCGGGCGCTTGATGTGGCGGCCGGCGCCGCGCTCGGCGCGCAGGTCGCCGTCGACATAAACCAGTTTGCCGTGGCTGAGGGTATGCGTGGCCAAGCCCGTCACCGTGCGGCCTTCGAAGACATTGAAGTCGCCCAGGCTGCGCTGGGTCTTGACGCTGAAGGTCTTGGTGGCCGCGGGGTCCCACAGCACGATGTCGGCATCGGCGCCGGCGGTGATGCAGCCCTTCTTCGGATAGATGTTGAACAGCTTCGCGGCATTGGCCGAGGTGATGGCGACAAATTCGCTGGGCGTCAGGCGACCGCTGTTGACGCCTTCGTGCCAGATCACGGACATGCGTTCTTCGACGCCGCCGCAGCCGTTGGGGATCTTGCTGAAGTCGTCGCGGCCCGCGGCCTTCTGCTCGGCGCAGAAGGTGCAATGGTCCGTGGCCGTCGTATGCAGGTAGCCCGCCTGCAGGCCCTGCCACAGCGCGTCGGCGTGGCCGCGCGCGCGAAAGGGCGGGCTCATCACATGGCCGGCGGCAAACTCGAAACGCGGGTCGCGGTAGACGCTGTCGTCCAGCACCAGGTGGCCGGCCAGCACCTCGCCGTACACGCGCTGTCCACGCGCTCGCGCCAGCGCAATGGCGTGGGCCGATTCGGCGCACGACACATGCACGATGTAGATCGGCACGTTCAGCACGTCGGCGATGGCGATGGCGCGCTGCGCGGCCTCGGCCTCCACCGCCGGCGGGCGGCTCAGCGGGTGGGCTTCGGGGCCGAAGATGCCCTGGGCCTTCATCTCGGCCTGCAACAGGAAGACGAGTTCGCCGTTCTCGGCGTGCACGGTCGGCATGGCGCCCAGTTCCAGCGCGCGCCTGAAGCTGTTCACCAGCGTCTCGTCGTCGCACATGATGGCGTTCTTGTAGGCCATGAAGTGCTTGAAGCTGTTGACGCCTTCTTCATGCACCAGACGGCCCATGTCGCGGTGCACGCTCTCGTCCCACCAGGTGATGGCGACGTGAAAGCTGTAGTCCGCCGCCGCCTTCTCGGCCCAGCCGCGCCACTTGCGGTAGGCGTCCATCACCGGCTCTTGCGGGTCGGGGATGACGAAGTCGATGATGGTGGTGGTGCCACCGGCCAGGGCTGCCGCCGTGCCGCTGTAGAAGTCGTCCGCCGTCACCGTGCCCATGAAGGGCAATTGCATGTGGGTGTGCGGATCGATGCCGCCGGGCATCACATAGCGGCCGCCAGCGTCCAGCACCTCGGCGCCCGCGGGGGCCTCCAGGTTCTCGCCGACGTCGACGATCAGGCCATCGACACACAACACATCGGCACGAAAGGCGCGGTCGGCATTGACGACGGTGCCGCCGCGGACAAGCAAGTTGGTCATGAGGTACTCCGGAAGGATGGACTCAAGGGCTGTACGGCTGCAGGACTGACAGACGAAGTAGCGTTGTAGCTCAGGCGGGCAGCGCGCGCATGGGATTGTTCGGGTGGCCCGTCCAGTCGGCGGCCTCGGCCGCCACCGGCTGCCGCGTGCGCGCATCGACCTCGCCCGCGTCCAGCGTGCGCAGCGTGATGCATTCGGGCACGGGGCAGACCACGACGCAGAGGTTGCAGCCCACACATTCGGCCTCGATGACCTCGAAGTGGCGCTTGCCGTCCTTGGTCGCGGTGATGGCCTGGTGCGAGGTGTCTTCGCAGGCGATGTGGCAGCGCCCGCAGCCGATGCACAGGTCCTGCGCGATGACGGCCTTGCTGACGGCATTCAGGTTCAGGTGCTGCCACTCGGTGACGGTGGGCAGGGCGCGGCCCTGGAAGTCGGCGGTGGTCGCAAAACCCATGCTGTCCATGTAGTCCGACAGCCCGTCCACCATCTCCTGCACGATCTTGAAGCCGTACACCATGGCGGCGGTGCAGACCTGCACATTGCCCGCGCCGAGTGCGATGTAGTCCAGCGCATCGCGCCAGTTGCCGACGCCGCCGATGCCCGAGATCGGCAGCCCCGCGGTCTCTGGCGCGCGGCCGATGGCGGCCACCATGTTCAGCGCGATGGGCTTGACCGCCGGCCCGCAGTAGCCGCCGTGCGATCCCCTGCCGCCGGTGGACGGGCTCATCGTCAGCGTCGCCGGGTCCACGCCCATGATGCTGGTGATGGTGTTGATCAGGCTCACGGCATCGGCGCCGCCGCGTTTGGCGGCTGCGGCGGGCACGCGGATGTCGGTGATGTTGGGCGTCAGTTTCACGATTACTGGCATGCGGCTGTATTGCTTGCACCAGCGCGTCACCATCTCGATGTATTCGGGCACCTGGCCCACGGCCGCGCCCATGCCACGTTCGCTCATGCCGTGCGGGCAGCCGAAGTTCAGCTCCACGCCATCGGCCCCGGTGTCTTCGACACGCGGCAGGATGGCCTTCCAGGCCGCTTCGGTGCAGGGCACCATCAGCGACACCACCACGGCGCGGTCGGGCCAGGCGCGCTTGACCTCGCGCACCTCGTCCAGGTTCAGCTGCAGCGGCCGGTCGGTGATCAGTTCGATGTTGTTGAAGCCAAGCAATCGCCGGTCGGGCGTCAGCAGCGCGCCGTAGCGCGGGCCGTTGACGTTGACGATCGGCGGGCCGTCCTCGCCCAGCGTCTTCCACACCACGCCGCCCCAGCCGGCCTCGAAGGCGCGGTGGATGTTGTAGGCCTTGTCGGTGGGCGGCGCGCTGGCCAGCCAGAACGGGTTGGGGCTGCGGATGCCGGCGAAGGTGTTGCGCAGGTCGGCCATGAGGTGCTCCTGGGGTCAGTTCAGATGGACGGTTTGCCTTGTTGGCTTTATCGGCCTGTCAGTTCGGCATGCATGGCGATGGCGGCGCGCTTGCCGTCTTCCACCGCTTCCACCGTCAGGTCGCGCCCGCCGGCGCGCGCGTCGCCGCCCACGTACAGGCCGGGCACGCCGGTGCCGCCCTCGGCGTCGGCCTGGATGCGGCCGCCTTCGATGCGCAGGCCGCTGCCTTCCAGCGCCATGAGGTCGAGCTGCTGGCCGATGGCGCGCAGGGCGGTGTCGGCGGGCAGCGTCACGTCCTCTGCCGAGGTCCCGTCGGTGCGCGCAAATCTCACCGCCTGCAGCGCCTGGCCATCGGCGTGGGCGATGAACTCGACCGGTGCCAGATGGTGATGGATGTGCACGCCGTTTTTCAGCGCCCATTCGATCTCGTCGCCTGAAGCCGACATCTGCGCCGGCCCGCGGCGGTACACCAGGTGCACCTCTTCGGCGCCCAGCAGCCGGCTCTGCACCGCGGCATCGACCGCCGTCATGCCGCCGCCGATGACGACCACGCGCCGGCCCACCGGCAGTGCCGCAGGTGAAACGGCCTGGCGCAGTTCGGCGATGAAGGACACGGCGTCGCGCACCCCCGCCAGGTCTTCACCTGCGATGCCCAGCCGCGGCGTGCGCGCCAGCCCCAGGCCCAGGAAGACGGCGTCGAAGGCGTCGCGCAACATGTCCAGCTGCGGCGCCACCATCAGCCGCCAGCCGGTCTGCAGGCTGATGCCGCCGATGCCCATCAGCCATTGCATTTCGGCCTGGGCAAAGCCGCCGGCCATCTTGTAGCTGGCCAGGCCGTATTCGTTCAGCCCGCCACCGCGCTGCAAAGCGTCGTGGATGACGACGCTGTGCCCGCGTTTGGCCAGCTCGAAGGCACAGGTCAGGCCGGCCGGCCCCGCGCCGACGACGGCCACCCGCTTGCCGGTGGGCGCGGCGCGTGTGAACAGCGCCGTGACGGGTTGGTCCATCACCGCGTCGGTGGCAAAGCGCTGCAAGCGGCCGATGGCGACCGGCCGGTCTTCCTGCGCCACCTTCACGCACACCTGTTCACACAGCACTTCGGTCGGGCAGGCGCGGGCGCAGGTGCCGCCCAGCGGGTTGGCCGAGAGGATGGCGCGTGCGGCACCGCGCAGGTTGTGGTCGGCGATGCGGCGGATGAAGCTGGGCACGTCGATGCCGGTGGGGCAGGCGTGCATGCAGGGCGCATCGAAGCAGTACAGGCAGCGCTCGGCCTCGACCAGGGCCTGGGTAGCAGTCAGACGCGGGGCGCTGTCGGACAGCGCTTCGGCAATCTGCGCCGCGCTGCGGCGGCCCGGGCGGATGTCGGAGCCCGTCTGAGGACCGGAAGCTGCGGCTGCGGCTGACGTGGGTGATGACGTGACTGACGACGTGACTGGCGACGTGACTGACGACGTGGCTGACGACGTGACGGACAGGGTGTCGGATGACATGAAGCGCTGCTCCATCGGCGGGCCGGGCGCGGACGGGGTGTCCGGGTGCATGACCATCGTACGCAACCCGCATGCCAGGGCGACTGCGGGTTAGCCCCCCGTCCCGGGAAGGTCTGGCGTGGCATGGAACTGGCTTTGATCCTCCAGAATGGCCGGAACTTCTTCAAACCCTTCATCCACCCCGCCCCTGACTGCAGCGCCCCGCCCCACCGTGAGCCTTGCCCTTGCCTCTGCGGCCTCTGCCGCCCCCGTCGCCGACACGTCCGCCACTGAACTCGCCGTCCAGGTGCAGCGCGCCAGCGTCGTCTATCCGGCGCCCGATGCGCCGGTGCGGGCGCTGCACGAGGTCGACCTGGCGATCGAGCCCGGTGAATTTGTCGCCCTCATCGGCCCCTCGGGCTGCGGCAAGACCACCTTGCTGCGCGTCGTCGCCGACCTCGAGCCGCTGAGCGCCGGCACGGTGCGTGTCAACGGCCTGAGCCCGCACGACGCCCGGCTGGCGCGCGCTTACGGTTATGTGTTCCAGGCCCCGGCGCTGTTCCCGTGGCGCACGGTGCTGGCCAATGTGATGCTGCCGCTGCAGATCCAGGGCCGCAGCGCGGCCGCTTGCGAGGCCGTGGCGATGGAGCAGCTGGCGCGGGTGGGCCTGCAGGGCTTCGAGCGCAAGTATCCGTGGCAGTTGTCGGGCGGCATGCAGCAGCGTGTGTCGATCGCCCGTGCGCTGGGCTTCGAGCCGCGCATCCTGATGATGGACGAGCCCTTCGGCGCGCTGGACGAGATCACGCGCGACAAGCTGAACGAGCAGTTGCAGGGCCTGTGGCAGCGCGACCAGGCGCAGCAGCACAAGCGCACGGTGCTGTTCGTCACGCACTCGATTGCCGAGGCGGTGTACCTGGCCACGCGCATCGTCGTCATGTCGCCGCGGCCCGGCCGCATCCTGAAGGACATCCGCAGCACCTTGCCCGCCGTGCGCCACCTGGGGCTGCGCGACACACCCGAGTTCATCGCCCTCGCGCACGAGCTGCGCGAGGCCCTGGCCGAGGGGCATGCGGGTGAAGACTGAAGCGCAGGGTGCGGGCCCCGCCGGGACGAATGCCGTGACGCACACCGTGAACAACGCCGTGACGCACGCAGTGACGCATGCAGTGACGCATGCCGCCGTTCATCCCGCGCATCGCGCCGGCGCCGGTGTCGGGGTTCGCGCCGCCTCCAATGCCCTGCCGGTGGCCACCGTGCTGCTGGCGCTGCTGCTGGCCTGGTACCTGGGCTGCATCGGCCTGAACCGCCAGGGCGTGATCGAACGCGTGCTGGCCGACACGCCAGGCTGGACCACGCGCGACCTCGTCGCCGCCACCTGGTCGATGGAACGCCCGGTGCTGCCAGCACCGCACCAGGTGGCGGCCGACCTGTGGAACAGCATCACCGGCTGGCCCGTCAACTCGCCGCGCAACCTGCTGCTGCACACGGCGGTGACGGCGCAGTCCACGCTGGTGGGCTTTGTGCTGGGCACGCTGCTGGGCGTGTTGCTGGCGGCGGCCATAGTGCACAGCCGCACGCTCGACCGCGCGCTGCTGCCCTGGATCGTGGCCTCGCAGACCGTGCCGGTGCTGGCCATCGCGCCCATCGTGCTGGTGATCCTGGGGTCGCTGGGCTTTGCCGGCATCGCGCCCAAGGCGGCGATTGCGATGTACCTGTGCTTCTTCCCGGTCACGGTGGCGATGGTGCAGGGCCTGCGCGCGCCGCAGCGCATCGACACCGAACTGCTGCACACCTACGCCGCCACCCGCTGGCAGGCCTTCTGGCTGCTGCGTCTGCCGGCCGCCCTGCCGTACCTGTTTCCGTCGCTGCGCGTGGCGATTGCCGCCGGGCTGGTCGGCGCGATGGTGGCCGAACTGCCCACCGGCGCGCAGGCCGGCCTGGGTGCGCGCCTGCTGACGGGCTCGTACTACGGCAACACCGTGGGCATCTGGTCGGCGCTGGTGATGTCGGCGCTGCTGGGCCTGGCGCTGACGGCGGCGGTGGCGGCCGTGGAGCGGCTGGTGCTGCGACGACAGCGGGCGGGCGCGTGACTGACCCAAATGACTGACGTATGAGCGACGACAGCACGGCCGTCGCGCCGCTGACCTGGGCCCTGCTGGCCGCCGGCCTGGCGCTGGCCGTGTGGAGCGTGCGCCGCGCCGCCGCCATCGAGGGCCCACGCTGGGCCGGCCCGCTCAGCGCCGCGCTGTTCGGCGCCTGGGTGCTGATCTACTGGCAAGCGGGTGTGACGGTGTTCGAGGTGCCGCGGGTGCTGCTGCCGGCGCCTTCGGCCATCGCCGCGTCGCTGCTGGAACACGCGCCGACGCTGGGGCGCGACTTCGTGCAGACGGTGCTGAAGGCGGTGGTGGTCGGCTGGATCCTGGGTTCGGCGCTGGGCTTTGCGGTCGCCGTGGCCATCGACCGCGTTCCGTTCCTGCAGCGCGGGCTGCTGCCGGTGGCCAGCCT
>Ga0105046_10010212_pt1 | contig 14631 bp, 13 predicted proteins | sample MAT03_FD_78385 | JGI IMG/M metagenome (GOLD analysis project Ga0105046, IMG submission 78385) | Freshwater microbial communities from Lake Fryxell liftoff mats and glacier meltwater in Antarctica - MAT-03 (megahit assembly) | ecosystem: Environmental > Aquatic > Freshwater > Ice > Liftoff... | reverse complement strand
GCGGCATCGGGCTGAATGTCATCCAGGGCGCGAAGATGGTGGGTGCCGACAAGATCATCGGCGTGGACATCAACCCGGCGCGGCAGGAAATGGCTCGCAAGTTCGGCATGACGCACTTCATCAACCCCAAGGAAACGGAAAACGTCGTCGATGCCATCTTGCAGCTCACCGACGGCGGCGCCGACTACAGCTTCGAATGCATAGGCAACACCCAGGTCATGCGCCAGGCGCTCGAATGCACCCACAAGGGCTGGGGCCGCAGCATCATCATCGGTGTGGCCGAGGCCGGTGCCGAGATCAGCACGCGGCCTTTCCAGCTGGTGACGGGCCGCAAGTGGGAAGGGTCAGCCTTCGGCGGCGCACGCGGCCGCACCGACGTGCCGAAAATAGTCGATTGGTACATGGAAGGCAAGATCAACATCGACGACCTGATCACCCACACCATGCCACTCGAAGACATCAACAAGGGCTTTGAGCTGATGAAGCGCGGCGAGTCGATACGTGGCGTGATTATTTATTAGCCCCCACGCTTGTCACTTCGTGTACTGCGCTGCCCCCCGTGGGGGCGCTGCGCCTGCGGTCTGGCAAAGCCAGTCCCGCGGCCCCTGCTGGTGAAGACATAGCAGACCTGCCTGAACTGAAAGAGCCCCATGACATCAGCACCCGAACTGCTCAGCGAACATGCCTGCTTCGGCGGCCTGCAGCGTTTCTATCAGCACGCCTCGTCCACCGTCGGCCTGCCGATGCGGTTTTCGGTGTTCCTGCCGCCGCAAACCGCCATCGATGCGGCCGGCGGCAAGGTGCCCGCGCTGATCTATCTGGCGGGCCTGACCTGCAATGAAGAAACCTTCATGACCAAGGGCGGTGCACAGCGGATCGCCGCAACGCTGGGCCTGGCGCTGATCGCCCCCGACACCAGCGCGCGCGGTGCCAACGTCCCCGGCGAAAACGACCACTGGGACTTTGGTGTCGGCGCCGGCTTCTACCTCGACGCCACACAGGCGCCTTGGTCGCGGCACTATCGCATGGAAAGTTACATTACCGCCGAGCTGCTGCCGCTGCTGACCCACATCCTGCCGCTCAACCCGGGCCGCATCGGCATATTCGGCCACTCCATGGGCGGCCATGGCGCGCTGACGCTGGCGCTCAGGCACCCCGACCTCTTCAAGTCGGTGTCGGCCTTTGCACCGATTTGCGCGCCCAGCCAGTGCCCGTGGGGCCGCAAAGCCTTCACAGGTTATCTGGGCGCCGACGAGTCAGGCTGGGCCGGGCACGACGCCACCGCGCTGATGGCCAGCCAGCACGCGGCACCCTGCCCCGGCGGCATCCTGATCGACCAGGGGCTGGCCGACAAATTCCTGCCGGAGCAATTGCATCCGCATCTGTTTGAAGCGGCGTGCGCCAAGGCCGGCCAGGCACTGCAAATACGCCGGCACGCGGGTTATGACCATGGTTACTACTTCATCGGCACCTTCATGGCCGACCACCTGAACCACCACGCGCGGCAGTTGTCAGAGTAAAGACAACGCGGGGACCTGCCGCACTTCAAGCGGTCAGATGCCGGTCCGCACCAGCCAGACCCATAGGCGCACAGGCCGACCAAAAATGCGCACGCCGCTGCGCCTGTCGGGCAACTGCTTGCTGCTGAAAATACCCACCAAATAGAATAAATATGCGATACTTCAAATTAATAGAATAAATATTCTATAATTACTGGCGCTTCAAAAAACCATCAGGAGACAAACATGTTATTTCGCCGTCATTTCGTACTGCCGGGTGCCGCTGCACTGCTGGCCCTCGCCCTGGGCCTGCCCTTTGGCGCACTGGCGCAGAGCAAAACCGTCTGGAAAGCCTCAGACGTTCACCCCCTGGGCTACCCCACCGTCGAAGCCATCCTGCGGATGGGCAAGAAGCTGGAAGCTGCCACCAACGGCCGCATTTCCATCCAGATGTATCCCTCCATGCAACTCGGCGGCGAGAAGGAGATGATCGAGCAGGCGCAGGTTGGCGCGCTGCAGATCGCACGGATATCCGTTGGCGCCATGGGACCGGTGGTGGACGAGCTGAACGTCTTCAACCTGCCGTTTATCTTTCGCGACGAGAACCACATGCGCAAGGTCATCGATGGGCCGATCGGCGATGAATTGCTTGAAAAGATCAACAGCAATCCGGCCTCGCGCATCGTGGTGCTGGGCTGGATGGACGCCGGCGTGCGCAACGTTTATGGCAAAAAGCCCGTGGTGGTACCCGCCGATCTGAAGGGCCAGAAAATCCGCATGATGGGCAACCCCATTTTTGTGGAAACCATGAACGCCATGGGCGGCAACGGCGTTGCCATGGGTTTCAATGAGCTCTACAGCGCGCTGGAAACCGGCGTGGTGGACGGCGCAGAAAACAACCCGCCCACGCTGCTGGCCCAAAACCACTACTTGGTGAGCAAGGTGTACAGCGAAACTGGCCACCTCATCATTCCGGAGATATTCATCTTCTCCAAGCGCACCTGGGACGGGCTTTCCGCCGACGACAAGGCGCTGCTGAAAAAGCTGTCGCGGGAAACCCAGTTCGATCAGCGCAAGCTGTGGGACGACAAGACGGCCACAGCAGAGGGTGAGCTCAAGGCCAAGGGTGTGCAGTTCGTGAAAGCCGACAAGCCCGCGTTCTACAAGGCCACCCAGCCCATTCGCGACAAATACGGTGCCAAGTACGCGGCGCTGCTCAAGCGCATCGAAGACACCAAATAACCGGTACCTGGCGCACCTGCCTCCAGGCTGAATCCGGCAGCGCATCTCCTGTCGGCGTTCCGTAGTTTTCATTTCACTGTCCGGGCGGACAGGGTTTCCGGGAGCACTCATGAGTCTCAAAGCACTTTACACGCGGGCCATGGACTGGCTTTATCTGGCCTGCATCGTGGTGTCGGCCACCGCACTGGTATCGATCACGCTGGCCATCCCCTACGGCGTGTTCATGCGTTATGTCATGAATACTGCGTCCAGCTGGCCAGAGCCGTTTTCGGTATTGATGATGGTCATGTTCACCTTTGTAGGTGGAGCGGCAGCGTTTCGGGCCAATGTCCATATCTCCGTCGAAATGCTCACCAGCGTCGTGCCGGCGGCCGTGCGCAAAGGCTTGCTGGTGGCGGCCAATCTGTGTATGGCTGCCACGGCTTTGTTCATGATTTTCTATGGCGTTGAGCTTGTGCGTGTGACCATGGGGCAAACCATAGGCGAGTTTCCGTCGCTTTCTGTCGGCGTCACCTATATGCCCATTCCACTCGGGGGATTTTTCACCCTGCTGTTCATCATTGAAAAACTCTGGGTCGGGGAACCACCCGACACGTCGATGATGTTTCGCGACCAGGCCCTGGTTGAGTAGCCGTCATGAATGAAGTCCTGCTGTTGCTGGGTGCTTTTGTCGCGCTGTGCATGATTGGCATGCCGGTGGCCTACACGCTGGGGCTGGCGGCTATTGTGGGCGCGCTTTGGATTGATGTGCCGCTGGAGGCGGTGATGATCCAGATCTCAAACGGCGTCAACAGTTTTTCGCTGCTTGCCATTCCGTTTTTTGTTCTCGCCGGTGCCATCATGGCCGAGGGCGGCATGGCTGTGCGCCTGGTCAATCTGGCACGGATTTTTGTCGGCGCCATCCGGGGTGGTCTGGCCCTGGTCAATGTCATTTCCTCGACATTCTTCAGTGGCGTGTCAGGCTCGTCGGTGGCCGATACCGCGTCGATAGGTTCTGTCCTGATACCGCAAATGGTCAAGCAGGGCTACCCCAGGGTTTTCGCCACGAATGTGACCATCTGCGGGTCGGTCCAGGCGGTGTTGATTCCGCCCTCCCACAACGCAGTGCTTTACTCGCTGGCGGCAGGGGGCAGCATCTCCATCGCCCAGCTGTTTCTGGCCGGTTTTTTGCCGGGGCTGTTGTTCGGCGCCTGCGTCATCGGTTTGTGCCTGTTCCTTTCATACCGCCGCGGCTACCCCCGGGGAGAGCCGGTCACCCTCAGGCAGGCCGGGAAAATCGTTGTTGAAGCCTTGTGGGGCCTGGTCACTGTGGTGATCATTCTGGGCGGCATTCTATCCGGGGTGTTTACGCCCACCGAGTCGGCCGCGGTGGCCTGTATTTATGCCTTTGCGGTCACGATGTTCATCTACCGGGATTACCAGTGGAAAGAGCTGCCCCGGCTGCTGCACCGCGTGACCAAAATGGTCGCCATGGTGATGATGCTGATCGCGTTTTCGGCCGTCTTTGGCTACATGATGGCCTTGATGCAGGTGCCGGCCAAGGCCACCGCCTTTTTTGTCAGCGTAGCCAGCAACAAGTACCAGTTGCTGTTCATGCTGAACATCATGTTGATCCTGCTGGGCACTTTCATGGACATGGCGCCGATGATTCTCATCTGCACCCCCATCCTATTGCCTGTGGTCCAGAAATTTGGTATCGATCCAGTGCACTTCGGCATGATTTTGTTGGTCAACTCGGGCATTGGCCTGATCACGCCACCGGTGGGTCCCACACTTTTTGTGGGCTGTGCCATCGGGCGGTGCAGCATTGAAGAAGTATCCAGAGAGCTGTGGCCTTTTTACGGCGCCATGTGTTTCGCCTTGCTGCTGGTTACCTACATACCCGCCCTCTCGCTCTGGCTGCCGGGCATGATCAAATAGTCCGGCCGCCCCTGAGAGTCACCGCATTACCGCTTTGTATGGCGATGCGGTTGTGAAGAACTACTTGATGGCGCTTACGACTTCGCGGGGACGAGTCAAAGTTGGAACGTGACCGGCGCCTTCGATAACGACAAGTTCGCTCGTTGTGAGTAACTGTGCGAGGTTCCGCGAGCTTGCTACGGCGGTGATGACGTCACGGCTACCGTGGATCAGAATCGTGGGTATTTGAATCTGGCTGACGCGATGCTCCCCCTGCGCCGGTTCCAGGCACTCCATCAACTGCACCGCCGAAGGGCCGTCGGAGCGCATGACGATTTGCTTACTCCAGCGACGCGGATGCCTTCATTGCTTCGACACGATTCACGATCTCGATGGCCCCATCCTGTTCCGCCCGTACAGCCTCGCCCAAGCGCTTTGCCGCATTGATGACTTGCGGAGCGAGTATGCGGGTCAGTTCCTTCTGAAGTGTCGCATCGCTGAAGTTCTTGAAAGGCAGATGCACACCCACTCCCAACCGTTCCAACTGCGCCCCCCAGAAGGGCTGATCCGCAAAGACTGAAGCAACTACTGCGGGAATACCGGCCACCAACACAGCCTGAACTGTGCCGGCGCCTCCATGATGCACTGCAGCCCGGCATTGGGGCAACAGCCAGCCATGATCAACAGCGCCGACGATGCGAACGTGACTTGGCAAGTTCTTCGCCGCGTCCATCCGTGACCATCCGGCACCGACGAGCGCCCGAACCCCGCAGGTGGTAGAAGCCGAAGTGATCGTTTGCAACATCGCAGCGGGGTCCTCCACCGGCATGCTCCCCATGCCAAAGAAGACGGGCGCCGGACCCGCCGCAAGCCATGCCACCAGATCCGCATCCCTTGAGGACTCGCCCAAGCGCTGGCGCGCCGACTCCGGAAAATGGATCGCTCCCAAGATCGGCATCGCATCCTTGTACTCGAGCGGCGGCGGCACGATGGTCGGACTGAAAGCATGTACCGTTCGCGTACCCTGCTCGGCAAACCGTCGGGCGGTTGCCTTTTTCGTTGGTGCCAGTCCCAATTTTTTGCGAAAGAAGTTGACGTCGTCCCGATAGCCCATCCACCAGGCAAACTCGGCCAGCTTGTGGGTCGCGCGATTCAGTATTCCGGGCATCGCACGAGCCGACACCAGCGCGTTGGCGTAGCGACTGTTTGGCCGAAAGGGATTGAAATGCACCGCCAGGGTAGGAATCCCTCTGGCTTCTGCCAGTGCCGACAGGTAGTCCTCGGTCAGCACCCCGGTTACCAGCACATCGGCCCCATGGCACAAGCGCTCATAGTCTTCGATCAACTCGTCCCGATGGGCATGCATGATGTTGCCCAGTTCTTTCATGAACTTCTGCATGTTGCCCGAGCTCAGCCAACTGCGGCCTTGCGGTGATTCCATGAAGGCTTGCGAGTCGATCGCAATCCTGGAAGCACGTACACCGCATTTCTCGACAAATGAAAGAAGATTTACCGGCGTCCCTAGTGTCACCTCATGGCCACGCGCCATCAAGGCCAGCGCCAAACTTACGAACGGTTGAACGTCACCCCGGGTGCCGTGAGTGGCAAGAGCGATCTTCATGGCGCGCGGGGGTTTCAGAACTGCATTCATGATTCTTCCTTCACTTGATCAAGAGCCAAAAGGGCAAGTAAGCGCATCGATTCCACGGTCATTGATTGGGACAAGCCTGCGTCGCGTCTGAGCAATTTCCAGACATACACATCAGTGGCCACCACCAACAATGCTATCGACTGTCTTTTTGGAAGGCCTCCCAGCAAGGGCTTGAATACGCGTTCGACCCAGCGCTTGTGCACCACACGTCCCATATCGATGATTTCCGCGGCTAGCGGAAGCTTGTGCTCCAGCGCCAGGAAGCGCATGAGCGAGTCCCCAAGTGCTTCGTACATTCCCACAATCGCGACGATGGCAGCCTCAAGGTTGCCGGCCTCGATCTGATCACGCCAGGTGGAGTTTTCGGCGCCATATTCCAGCAACACAGTTCTGGCCAGGTTCTCCTTGGAACCGAACTGGCGTTGTACCGTCTTGCTCGAAACGCCCGCCTCCCGGGCGATATCGTCCAGCGAGATATCGTCATACCAGCGTTGCATCAGGAGTTGCAACGCCGCTGCCTTGACAGCACCGGTGGTTGCGACGGCAGCTTCAGCCCGCGCGGCCTGACGGTATGGGCGTGGTTGATTTATCATTTCATGTCTATTATGCAGACATGAAATAAAGATACAAGTATTTTTTGCGACTACGGTGCGATGGCATCCATCCCGGGCACCGCAGGCGCCGGCCGACGCCGGGCTTCAACGCCCAGGTACAGCGCCTTGCCCGCCAGCAGCGACAGGCCAAAGGCCGCCAGCATGCCAAGCGCATTGGCCATCACCTGCGTGGGCCAGACATACGTGATCGCAGCATTGACCAACAAGCACACTGCAAAGTGGATCAGAAATACCGAATACGACACTTGCCCCAGCCAGAGCAGCCAGGGCTGCTGCAGCCAGCGCGCCGGCCACGGGCTCCGCTGCATCCAGACCAGACCCAGTGCGACCACCACCGCGACCAGCAGACGCCCCCTGAAATCCAGCAACAGGGCCAAGGCACCCAGGGCCACGATGGCCAGCAGCCAGCGTTCCGGACGCTCGCTGCGCGACGCCCACCAGGCCAGCATGCCCAGCGCGTAAGCACCAAAGAAGTACAGGCCAGTCATGTCCAGCCCGGCGTACCGGTTGAAGAGCAGCAGCGACGCTGCGGCCAGCGCCAGCACCAGCCAGCGCTGCCGCTCCCGAGGAGCCAGCGTCAGGATGGCCACGCTGATGGCAAACAGCTGGAGATCAATCGCCACGTACCAGATGCCGGCCGACAGCGCTTCCTCGCCTAGCAGGTCCTGCAGCAAAAACAGGTGACTCAGCAGTTGCCAGAGCGTCGGTGCATCGGGTACTGAGGGATGCGGCAGCCAGGGCCGCACCAGCGCCGCCACCATCACTGCGATCAGCACCGCCACCACCAGCGGCAAGGCGAGCCGGCGGTAGCGCTTGAGAATCAGGCGAAGCGCTTGCTGGAAGCTGGCCTTGCCCTGGGGTGCCAGCGAACATGCGGCAAGAAAACCAGCGACCACAAGGAACACCTGCACCGCCATGCGGCCATAGGTGTAGAGCCAGTCCATCAGCCCAGGGGCTGCGCCATGGACCACATCGGACATGGGCCCATAAAAAGCCAGGTGATGCCAGACGATCAACACGCAGGCCAGGCCCTTGAGGGCATCCACCCCGGGCAGGCGTTGCATGGGCGTCATGGCTGTGAAGCGGGGCGCGCCGGCTTAAGCGCAGACGCGCTGGCGCGCCTCGGCGTATTCGCGTTTGAGTTGCGCCACATAGTCGGCCGTGCTCTGAACCTTGCTGATGGCACCGATGCCCTGGCCGCAGCCCCAGATGTCTTTCCAGGCCTTGGACTTGCTGCCCTCGCCGCCCGAAAAGTTCATGGTCTTCACATCGCCCTCGGGCAGGTTGTCCGGGTCCATGCCGGCAGCGACGATGGAGGACTTGAGGTAGTTGCCGTGAACACCGGTGAACAGGCTGGAGTAAACGATGTCGTCGCTGCTGCTGTCGACGATGGACTGTTTGTAAGCGTCCGACGCCCGGGCTTCTTCGGTGGCGATGAAGGCCGAGCCGATGTAGGCAAAGTCGGCGCCCATGGCCTGCGCCGCCAGCACGGCGCCGCCGGTCGAAATCGCGCCCGACAGCGCGATCGGGCCGTCAAACCACTGGCGGATTTCCTGGATCAGCGCAAACGGGCTTTTGACGCCGGCATGGCCGCCGGCACCGGCGGCCACGGCCACCAGGCCATCAGCGCCCTTTTCAATCGCCTTGCGCGCGAACTTGTTGTTGATGATGTCATGCAGCACCACGCCGCCGTAGCTGTGCGCGGCAGCGTTGATGTCTTCACGCGCGCCCAGCGAAGTGATGTAGATGGGCACCTTGTACTTGACGCACATTTCCATGTCGTGTTCAAGCCGGTCATTGGACTTGTGCACGATCTGGTTGATCGCAAACGGCGCGGCAGGCTTGTCGGGATTCGCCTGGTTGTAAGCCGCCAGGGTTTCGGTGATCTCAGCCAGCCACTCGTCGAGCTGCGAGGCCGGCCGCGCATTGAGCGACGGCATGGCACCCACCACACCGGCCATGCACTGGGCGATCACCAGCTTGGGGTTGCTGATGATAAACAGCGGCGAACCGATGATGGGCAAAGGGAGGTTTTGCAGGGTCTTGGGCAGCTTGGACATGGTTTGCATGGTTGGTTGGAGGGAAATTGTCATCCCGGACCCCGGATCAAGTCCGGGGCAGGCTCTGATCCGGGATCCACGGTGGCGCACCCCCATGGATTACGGGTCAGGCCCGCAACGACAAGCTTTAAAAGGCCTCGAGCGCCAGCGCGGTCACGCTCTCGGCACCTTCGACGATGCTGTCGCGCATGCCGGGCACCTTGCTGAGCAAATGGTCGGCATAGAAAACGGCGGTGGTGATCTTGGCCTGCATGAAGGCCACGTCATTTCCCTTGAGCAGCTCTTCTTCAGCCACCAGCAGCGAACGCGCCATCTGCCATCCGGCCACCAGGTTGCCAGCCAGCATCAGGTAGGGCACGCTACCGGCAAACACGGCGTTGGGCGAGGCCTTGGTGTTATCTGCGACAAAGTTCACCACATCCACAAAAGCCTCACGCGCAGCCTTGAGGCGCCTGGCGACGGTTTTCGCTGCTGCCCCGCCCTGCTTTGCGAGTTCGGTTTCCGTCCTTTCAATCTGCGCAGCAATCGCCTTGGCGGTCTGCCCGCCGTCCCGCGCGGTCTTGCGGCCGACCAGGTCGTTGGCCTGAATCGCGGTGGTGCCTTCGTAAATCGTCAGGATTTTCGCGTCGCGGTAGTACTGCGCGGCACCGGTTTCCTCGATGAAACCCATGCCGCCGTGCACCTGCACGCCCAGCGAGGTGACTTCCAGGCTCATCTCGGTGCTGTAACCCTTGACGAGAGGCACCATGTATTCGTAGAAGCCCTGGTTCTGCTTGCGCACGTCCGCGTCGGGGTGATGGTGCGAAGCGTCATAGGCGGCTGCCGCCACCGAGGCCATCGCGCGGCAGCCTTCGGTGTAGGCGCGCATGGTCATCAGCATGCGCTTGACGTCCGGGTGGTGGATGATGGGCGCGCTCGCATTCATCGAGCCATCGACCGGGCGACTCTGCACGCGGTCCTTCGCAAAGGTCACGGCCTTCTGGTAGGCGCGCTCGGCAATCGCGATGCCCTGCATGCCGACGGCGTACCGCGCCGAGTTCATCATGATGAACATGTACTCGAGGCCGCGGTTTTCCTGGCCGACGAGGTAACCGACGGCACCCCCGTTGTCACCGTATTGCAGCACCGCCGTCGGCGACGCCTTGATGCCCAGCTTGTGCTCGATGCTGACGCAATGCACATCGTTGCGCGCGCCCAGGGAGCCGTCCTGGCCCACCATGAACTTCGGCACCACAAACAGGCTGATACCCTTGACCCCTTCCGGCGCGCCGGTGACCCGTGCCAGCACCAGATGCACGATGTTCTCGGCCATGTCGTGTTCACCGTAGGTGATGTAAATCTTGGTACCGAAAACCTTGTAGGTGCCGTCAGGCTGCGGCGCGGCACGGCTGCGCACCATCGCCAGGTCAGAGCCAGCCTGCGGCTCGGTCAGGTTCATGGTACCGGTCCATTGACCGCTGACCAGTTTTTCAAGATACGTCGCCTTGAGTTCGTCGGAGCCAGCCGTCAGCAGGGCTTCAATCGCGCCGTCCGACAGCAGCGGGCACAGCGCAAAACTCATGTTGGCCGAGTTGAGCATTTCGCCGCAAGACGCACCTATGGTTTTGGGTAGGCCCTGGCCACCGTAAGCCAGCGGATGCTGCAGGCCCTGCCAGCCGCCTTCGGTATATTGCTTGTAGGCCTCCTTGAAGCCGGGCGTCGTCGTGACCACGCCGGATAGAAAGCTCGACGGGTTCCTGTCGCCCTCCCAGTTCAAGGGGGACAACACGCCCTCGTTGAACTTGGCGCACTCTTCCAGTACCGCTTGCGCCGTCTCGAAACCGGCTTCCTCGAAACCCGGGATTTGCGCCACCGCGTCGATGTCGGCCAGGTGCTTGATGTCAAACAGCATGTCCTTGAGGGGGGCTTTGTAGCTCATGTCTTGTCTCCGGTGTGTTGTCATCCTGGACTTGATCCGGGACCCATGCCGCATGTACCAACAGCTGTGGTGATCCAGCATGGATTGCGGGTCCAGCCCGCAATGACATTTTTTACAGTTTTACAGTGCGGCGACCAGTTCAGGCACGGCCGTGAACAGGTCGGCCTCCAGCCCATAATCGGCCACACTGAAAATCGGTGCTTCTGCATCCTTGTTGATCGCCACGATGACCTTGCTGTCCTTCATGCCGGCCAAGTGCTGGATCGCGCCGCTGATGCCGGCGGCGATGTACAGCTGTGGCGCGACGATCTTGCCGGTCTGCCCGACCTGCCAGTCATTGGGCGCATAACCGGCGTCTACCGCAGCGCGCGAGGCACCCAGCGCTGCGCCCAGCTTGTCGGCCAGCGGCGTCATGATCTCGTTGAATTTCTCGGCACTGCCCAGCGCGCGACCTCCGCTGACAATGATCTTGGCGGCGGTCAGCTCGGGGCGGTCGCTCTTGGCGATTTCGCTGCTGACAAAAACCGACTTGCCGCTGTCGGCCACACCAGTGGTCACTTCAACGGCCGCAGAACCGCCGCTGGCTGCCGCAGCGTCAAAGCCGGTGGTACGCACGGTGATGACTTTGGTCGCATCCAGGCTTTGCACCATGGCAATTGCGTTGCCGGCATAAATCGGACGTTCAAAGGTATCGACCGCATCGACCTTGGTGATGTCGGAGATCTGGCCCACGTCGAGCAGGGCCGCCACACGCGGCGCAATGTTTTTGCCGGATGCGGTGGCCGGAAACAGGATGTGCGAGTAGCTTGCGGCCAGCGCGATCACCTGGGCGGCCATGTTTTCGGCCAGGCCGTGTTCAAAATGCACGCCATCCACATGGATGACTTTGGCCACGCCGGCGATCTGGCTGGCCGCCTGCGCAGCAGCACCGGCGTTCAGGCCGGCCACCAGCACATGCACGTCGCCGCCGCATTGCGCGGCCGCCGTCACGCTGTTGAGCGTCGCGGGGCGGATGGAGGCGTTGTCGTGTTCTGCGATTACGAGAGATGTCATGAATGGGCTCCTGTTGGGGTGGTTGTCATCCCGGCCCCGGATCAAGTCCAGGGTTTCAGCATCCACGGCGGCTCGCCAGCATGGATTGCGGGTCGGACCCGCAATGACAGGGATGGTGGTTAGATGACCTTGGCCTCGTTCCGGAGTTTGTCGACCAGCGTGGCCACGTCAGGCACCTTGATGCCGGCGCTGCGTTTGGGCGGCTCGCTGACCTTGAGCGTCTTCAGGCGCGGCTTGACATCGACACCGAGGTCTTCCGGCTTGAAGTTGTCAAGCTGCTTTTTCTTGGCTTTCATGATGTTGGGCAGCGTCACGTAGCGCGGCTCGTTGAGACGCAGATCGGTGGTGATGATGGCCGGCAGGCTCAGGCTCAGGGTTTCCATGCCACCATCGACTTCGCGCATGACCACGGCCTTGCCGTCGGCCACATCGACCTTGGAGGCAAACGTCGCCTGCGGCCAGCCCAGCAGGGCCGCCAGCATCTGACCGGTCTGGTTGCAGTCGTCGTCAATCGCCTGTTTGCCCAGGATCACCAGCTGTGGCTGCTCTTTCTCGACCAGGGCCTTGAGCAGCTTGGCGACAGCCAGCGGCTGCAGCTCTTCCGCGGTTTCGACCAGAATCGCGCGGTCTGCGCCAATGGCCATCGCGGTGCGCAGGGTTTCCTGGCACTGCAGCACGCCGCAGCTCACGGCAATCACTTCGGTCACGACACCTTTTTCCCGCAGCCGTGTGGCCTCTTCAACGGCGATCTCGTCAAACGGATTCATGCTCATCTTGACGTTGGCGATATCGACGCCGGTGCCATCGGACTTGACGCGGACTTTGACGTTGTAATCGACAACACGTTTGACGGGTACCAAGACCTTCATTGCAGGGCTCCAGAGTTGATTGAATTGACGTGTACGTAAAGCTCTTGATTCTATGCTGCAGCGGTTCCGCTTCTCTGAAAAAGCTGACTTTCAGGATGACGCCCAACACGCAAACAGGAAAAAGAACGGTCGTTCTATTTTATTATAAAGACCTGCCGACCCTGAATTAGAGGCGCTGACCCGAAGGACTGTTGCCCTGGCGACAAATGAACGAGGCAATTAACAGACCGATGAGTCGGTTAATTGGGGTAAGTAGGGACAGACCACCGCATACCCGTAACATACAGTAGGCGTTCCGCATGAATTCGATGGACGCCACCACCGAATCATCCCACGAGTAATCTGGTCAGCCTGCTGACCGTTCCGGAGCATTTATGAACCTCAAGCCCCTCGCCGCCGCGCTGCTGACCGTCTGCAGCGGTCTTGCTTCTGCACAAACCGTGCTCACCGTCTCTAGCTGGGTGCCGCCAGCCCATACCCTCAGCATGGCCCAGAAAGAATGGTGCGATCTTCTGGAAAAAAACACCGCAGGCAAGATGAAGTGCAACATCTTGCCGCGCGCCGTCACCGCTGCGACCGGCACTTACGATGGGGTCCGAAATGGGCTCGCCGATGTTTCGTTCACCGTGCATGGCTACACGCCGGGCCGCTTTGTCTACACCCAGATGGCCGAGTTCCCCTTCCTGGGCAACACTTCCGAGCCGATTTCGGTTGCCTTCAACAAGGTGGCCATCAAGAACCCGCAATTTTTGGCCGAGCAGCAGGGCGTGAAGGTCATCGCCTTCTTTACCCACGGCCCGGGCATAGTGTTCAACACCAAGCGGTCCGTCAGCAACGTGGAAGAACTGGGCGGCCTCAAATGGCGCGTCGGCGGCGGCATGGTCAACGAGATCTCCAAGGTGCTGGGCATGAACGTGACGCTCAAACCTGCGCCCGATTCGTATGAGCTGCTGTCCGGCGGCGTGATGGACGGCACCCTGTTTCCAGCGGAATCGACCGAGTCTTTCAGAATCGACAAACTGATCAAACACGCCACCGTGTTCCCCGGCGGGCTCTACAACACCAGCTTTGTTTTCATGATGAACCAGGCCAGGTACGACAAGCTCAGCGCCGATGAAAAGAAAGCCGTCGATGCCATTTCGGGCGAAACAGCGGCACGTATTTTCGGTCGCGGATGGGACCGGGCTGACCGCCGCGGCATGGCCCTGATGCAGTCCAATAATGTTCAGATCGTCAAGGCCGATGCCAAATTTGTAGCCGATGTGAAGGCCAAGACCGCCCCCCTGGAGCAGAAGTGGGTGAAGGACGCCGAAGCCAAAGGCCTCAAGGATGCGGCGAAGGTGCTGGCGGAGTTCCGCGCGGAGATCGCCAAGCAGGAAAAGTAGACCGGCTTGTACGGCTTTGACAGCGCGGCCTCATGGACAATGAGGCCGCGCTTTTTATTGATTGAGGCAAAGATTGAACAAGCTTATTGAAACGGTGTGCGGCCTGCTGGCCGCAGTCGCCCTGTTTGCCATCATGGCGCTGACTTTTTTTGATGTCGGCGGGCGCAAGCTGCTGTCCCAGTCGATCACCGGCTCGCTCGAACTCACGGAACTGCTGATGGTGGTGGTGATTTTTGCCGCCCTGCCGCTGGTGTCGCTGCGCGGCGAACATGTGGTGTTCGACTCGCTGGACGGTTACCTGCCACAGGCGGTGCGCACGGTGCAGCGCGCGCTCATGCAGGCCGTCTGCGGCTGCGCGCTGCTGGCGCTGGGCTGGCTGATGTGGCAGACCGGCGGGCAGTTCCTGGAAACCGGCGAAACCACCGCGCAACTGAAGATCCT
>Ga0105046_10010207_pt1 | contig 14635 bp, 17 predicted proteins | sample MAT03_FD_78385 | JGI IMG/M metagenome (GOLD analysis project Ga0105046, IMG submission 78385) | Freshwater microbial communities from Lake Fryxell liftoff mats and glacier meltwater in Antarctica - MAT-03 (megahit assembly) | ecosystem: Environmental > Aquatic > Freshwater > Ice > Liftoff... | reverse complement strand
TAGTGAATCTTTGTCTTGAAAAAGGTGTCCGTAAACTTTGCCATACTAGTTCTGTCGCAGCTTTGGGACGAACAGGCGCTGATAAGTTTATTGATGAAACCAATGCTTGGAAAACCTCCAAATACAATTCATCCTACGCAGTAAGTAAGTACGGCGCCGAACAGGAGGTTTGGAGAGGAGTTGCTGAAGGCCTGAATGCAGTAATTGTAAATCCCGGAATAATTATCGGCTCCGGAAACTGGGAAACTGATAGTTCGTCAATCTTTAACAGGGTTAATAAAGGTTTGATGTTTTATACCGAAGGTGTCGGGGGTTTTGTAGATGTGCGTGACGTTGCAAGAGCGATGATTCGGCTAATGGAAAGTGAAATTTCTAATGAACGCTTTATTCTTGTATCACAAAACTTGCCGTTCAAAACAGTTTTTGATCAGATAGCAGATGCCTTTGATAAAAAACGTGCAAGCATATATGCCGGACCGTTATTAACAGCTTTAGCATGGAGAAGTGAAGCAATTAAAGCGTGGTTTTCGGGCCAGAAACCGGTTATCACCCGCGAAACGGCGCGCTCAGCTAAAGGCAAAAATCTATATGAAAATTCTAAAATTCTAAAATTTCTGGATTTTCAATTTATCCCTGTCGAAAAAGCAATAAAAGATACAGCAGAGAAATTTTTGAGAGAATACAAAAACTAAGGGGATCGGAAATTTTCAGACCTGATTATTGAATCAAATTATTCATTCTTATTTCATCTAGTCTGGGTCTTACACGACTTTTTCTGTAAACAGAATGTGCATCGTGTTTTGGTAGTCCGCTTCGCAAACGTTTTTGTTCGTCAAATGGAAGAGCTATAAAATCAACACACGTCTGACTACAACATCCTTTGTTTTTTTCGGCGCAAGCTTCACACTGGATAAAAAGTAAATGACAATCATCATTCGCACAATTGGTATGATGATCACTGGTAGAACCGCATTGGTGACATTTTGAAATTATGTCATCACTGATTCTTTCACCAAGGCGGTCATCAAAAACAAAATTCTTACCTATAAATTTAGATTCAAGTCCTTGAGCCTTTATCTGACGATGATAGTCAATAATGCCACCGTGTAACTGGTTCACATCCTTAAAGCCTTCATGTTTAAAATAAGCACTTGCTTTTTCGCAGCGTATTCCACCGGTGCAATACAAGAGAATTTTTTTGTCTTTATGTTCTTTCACCTGATCCACTGCAATCGGAAGTGTTTCTCTGAAGGTATCGGTATCGGGTAACAATGCATTTTCAAAATGACCGATTTCACTCTCGTAATGATTTCTCATATCAATCACAATTGTGTTTGGATCGTCCATAGCACTGTTAAACTCCTGTGCGGTGAGGTGATTACCTACATTGGTGACATCAAATGTTTCTTCATTTAATCCGTCGGCTACAATTTTGTTTCTTAAACGTACAATCAATTTGTAAAATGATTTCCCATCATCCTCCACAGCAATTTTGAGTGGCATACCTTTTAAAAAGGGATGATTTTCAAGAAGGTTTTTGAAAGAATCAAAGCTGTATTCAGGAACACATATCTGTGAATTAATTCCCTCATTAGCAATATAAGTACGTCCAAGAATATTCAAATTTTTAAATGCTTCAAAAAGCCAATTCCGGAACTCTTCAGAGTTTTCAATATTTACATACCGGTAAAACGAAAGCGTAATACGATGAAATGCTTCTTCGGTTAATCGTACTTTAAGTTCTTCCTTAGAAAGTGTATTGAAGAGCATTTTTTTCATGTCGGTAGTGCATTATTGGTTTCTGATACCGAAAATAATCAGGCAGGCTGTGTGTTTTTTCTTCTGTTTCTTCTCCAGATAAAAAAGGCTACTCCACCCAAAATATAAGGCATGGAAAGTAGATATAAAATTCCGTTATTCAGCCCTTTGCCGGCTCTTGTTGCATCGCTATTGGATCCCGATATAACTACAGCCCTGCACATAGAGCATTGAGCACTAGCAGGTTGAATCAATGCAAGTCCTGTTATCAGAACTAGGGAGAGCAGAAGTATTTTTAGGGTTTTCATGATATTCGAAAGAGGGATTTATTCCACCAGACAACTACAAAATTACAAAAAAAATGGCCTAAAACTGATAATAGGGTGAAATCATCAGATAAACGATCACACCGGTGACAGTTACATAGAGCCAAATGGGAAACGACCATCTGGTAAGTTTCTTATGGGTTTTTATTTTGTTGGTAAGGCCATAATAAAAAGAAAGCAAAACCAAAGGAAGCACAATTGCAGCCAACACTATATGTGAAATTAAGATAGTGAGATAAAGAGGACGTATAGGACTATCGGCAGGAAATTTTGTTTCTATTCCAAATGAATGAAAGGTGACATAGGAAAGTAAAAAAACCGACGACAAAACGAACGTGGTTAAATTCAGTTTTTTGTGAAGAGCAATATTTTTTCTTTTAATCTGATACAAAGAAAATACCAGCAAAACCGAACAGGTGGCATTGATCAATGCATTTAATTTTGGTAGGAAAGGTACAAAAGGAGGGATGTGATCGGCCTGTGGAAGCATCCCTAAAATAATAACTACTACTAGTATTATTCCTGATACAATATAAATGCCTCCCAATATTTTTTTCTCGTGCCCTGCCAGGTAATCCATATTCAGTTATTTCTTTTCATATTCCCACTTAAGAACTTTTATTTCATCAATCAATAAATTGATAGACTCGTAATCGGTGCCATCATAATAGCCCCGTATTCTTTTATCTTTATCTATCAGCACAATTTTTTCGGAATGAACAAAATCATTAGGCCCTCCATCTCCCTTCATGGCAGTAATAAAAAAACTGTGACGAGCTAAATCATAAATCTGTTTTTTGTCTCCCGTGAGGAAAAACCATTTCCCCGACACTGCGCCATATTCTGTGGCATAAGCAGCCAATGCTTCTACGGTATCTTTTTCAGGATTCACGGTAAACGACACGAGAGCTATTTCGGGATCATCTTTATAGGCTTCCTGAACACGCTTCATCTGCATATTCATTTTTGGACAAATGGTTGGGCAGGTGGCGAAGAAAAAATCGGTCACATATATTTTTCCTTTTAATTGGTTTGATGAAAAATCATTTCCGGTATGTGCTGTTAAATTATAAGGAGCAATAGTATGATAAATGGTGTCGGATGAACCGGATGATGAGGGCTCACGTGGACCAAAAATTTCAAGACGGGAATAATTATTTTTCCCTGATGAAATGATCAGATAGGCGATTGAAGGAACCAATAGAATTCCCAGCAGTATGAGTGCCTTTGAAAAAGATTTTGATTTGTTCATTAACTACTGTAACAGTTAACTACCCCATATGGTTAAGGTAATTCCCTTCAACAATAGCCATAACGATAAAAAAAAGTATTAGAACAAATGGGAGCAAAACAGAATACTTGAAGGATACTTTTTCGTGCTTAAGGTGCATGAAAAATGCGATTATATAATAGGCCTTTACGATAGTAAGTAAAATGAAAACTACTATGAGGATATCATGTGGAATGGAAGTGAATGCTATCCCTACTTCAAAAATTGTTATAGCCAGTAATATCCAGAATGTTCTCCAGATTATACCTACCGCATTTTCAACATGATGCTCTTCCACAAACTGGTTGTGAATGTCACCTGTGTAGTAACCATGTTTTTTGTCTTCGTGCTTTTCGCTGCTATTATGATGATCTGCCATGAGGTTGGTTCAGTTTTTATTTATTTAAACTAGGTAGAAGAAGGTGAATACAAAAACCCACACTAAATCTACAAAGTGCCAGTATAATCCGGTTTTTTCAATTTGTTCATAATGTCCTCTTCTTACATAAACACCATTGAGAACATTAATGTATATAATTAAGTTAATCATTACTCCCGAGAATACATGGAATCCGTGGAATCCGGTGATGAAAAAGAAGAAGTTGGCAAATAACGGATGCCCATATTCGTTTTTAATCATGTTGGCTCCATGCACATGTTCCGACTTCGCCTTGATAGCCTCAGCCGCTGCACCGGTTACTTTTTCTCCGGAAGGTAAAACAAGTGTATTTAAATCAACTGCGTTAGTTTTATAATCAACAAATGGTCTGGCAACCTGACCGTCAAACATAATATAAGCACCTTGCTTGGTTCCATGAATAAAATGATACCACTCCCAAGCCTGTGATCCAAGGAACATAAATCCACCAATGATGGTAAGCAACATCCATTTTGCAACCGACTTGTTGTTTCGTTGATGACCTGCATCTACTGCCAATACCATCGTTACCGAACTCATGATAAGGATAAAGGTCATTAAACCTACATAAGCCAATGGAATGTGCCCCTCCAGAAAAGGAAAGTGTGTAAATACATCATTTGCCTTTGGCCAGATTTCGGTGAAGCGATGACGCATAACACCGTAGGCAATGATCAGGGACGAAAACGTGAAAGCATCCGAAACCAGGAAAAACCACATGTACATTTTTCCCCAACTTACGTTAAATGGAGAAATTCCACCTCCCCAAACTTTCTTACTTGGCTGATCTACTGTTGTTTCTGAGGCCATAATTGATTCAGTAATTAATAAAATCTTAAACTTGATAATCGTTAGTTGGTAAACGGATGCAAATTAAATGGTTTTTTAGTTGCTAATGCAATTTTTCCTTAAGAAGATTTAATCTAAATAAGCATTTTATCTAATGAACAACAAGAATAAGAAGAGGTAAATCCACAATCCATCCAAAAAATGCCAGAAGATGGCACATAACTCAACAGGAAGGTAATTTTCCTTGTTATACTTACCTTGAATTGAACGTGTTGTGACCAGCATAAGATACAGCATGCCTCCAACTAGATGGACAAGGTGCAGTGCAGTAATTACATAAAGAAATGATCCTGAGGGGTTTCCGGTGAAATAAACACCTATTCCCACCAGTTTCGACCATGCTACAAATTGTGTAAATGTAAAGGCCAGACCAAGGCCTAAGGTAATCATCAAACCGGCACGGAGTTGACCAAAGTTGTTTTTCTTCACTCCCATCAGTGCCCATTGCATGCTCAAACTGCTGACTAAAATGAATGCAGTGGAGATATAAAAAATGGGAGGTAACTCAAATTGAAACCAATTACCTTCCGCCTGACGGACAATGTATCCGCTGGTGAGGCCGGCAAACATCATTACCATGCTGACCATCGAAAGCCATAGCAGAATTTTGAATGTTGGAATATTTGTGTAGGTTGAATCTTTTTGAGAAATCGGTGCTGAAACCATTGTTACTAAAGTTTATCAAGTACTAAAACAATTTGAACCACAGGAAGATAAATAAATGAACCGAACATTAGTTGCCGGGCCGATTTTAATGAACAATCAGAATATAATTTCCATGCCTGCCACGCAAAAATTATTCCTGCAATTGAAATCACGACCAGTGAAAACATCCCTGAAATTTTAAAAAAATAAGGGGTGAGTCCTACCGGAATTAAACTGAATGCATATATAAATGCTTGAAAAGCAGAGGATTTATTACGTCCACCTTTAGAAGGCAACAGTTCAAACCCTGCTTTTTTATAATCATCATCCATTACCCAGGCAATGGCCCAGAAATGAGGAAACTGCCAGATAAATTGAATAGAAAACAACACCCAGGCTTCAGTTCCAAAATGATTTGTAGCGGCCACCCATCCCAAAAGAGGAGGAATCGCACCTGGAAATGCGCCAACAAATACAGCAAATGGGGTTATTTTCTTTAATGGCGTATAAACAATGGTATAACTCAACAAGGCCAACAAACCTAATAAACCACTCGCAGGATTCATGAAAATTGTGAGAATCAATAGTCCGCTAATCCCAAACAAGGTGGCTACAATCAATGCCTCCATTGTCTTCATCCTCATGTCGGGAAGTGGGCGCGTTAATGTTCGGTCCATGAGTTTATCCAGATCCTTTTCCATAATCTGATTAAAGGCATTGGCTGAACCCGTTACCAAAAAACCTCCAAGAATAAGCAATAAAAACTTCCCCCAGTTAAGATCCCCGCCACTACCCATCAAAAAGGCCATCGCCGCAGAGAAAACAACTAAAAGTGCCAGTCTCATTTTGGTGAGTTGGGCATAGTCGTGTATCTTAGAAGATATGGATACCGGATTACTGATAGTGATAGCTTTTCCCATTTATTTACGGCTACAAAGTTACCGAATAAGAGAATTGAACAATAATAAAATATAAAGAGTTTTAGCCTCCTCTTAAAATCGGTGTCCGGCGGCTATAAATCCATTTTATTTTCGAAATCCTATGACAGACCGAACCTCTTCAATGGTTTTTTGGGCACTTATTTTTGCTTTTTCTTTACCCATGTCCATTACCTTATTCAGCAATTTGTCGTCGGACGAAATAGCTTTGATTTTCTCATAGATAGGTGCTGTAAACAGGATGATATCTTCGGCAAGTTGTTTTTTAAGATCGCCATATCTTATAGTGCAATCATTATATTTTTCGTTGAAGAATTGGATAGTCTCGGCATTTGAAACCAAATTCATTAATGTAAAAATATTCGCTACAGCTTCAGGTTTTTCCTGGTTAGGTTGGGTTGGGCCCGAATCGGTTACTGCTCTCATTACTTTTTTACGGATGATTTCCGGAGCATCGGCCAAAAAAACAGCATTCCCTTCTCCCTCCGATTTCCCCATTTTTCCGGATCCATCTAAACCCGGAACTTTTATGAGGGTTTGTCCGAAATTGAAAGCATAAGGCTCCGGAAAAGTTTCGGTGTTGTACAATCTGTTGAATCTGTTTGCAAAGGTTCGAGCCATCTCCAAATGCTGTTCCTGATCTTTTCCTACCGGCACCTTCACCGCTTTGTGTAAAAGAATATCAGCAGCCATTAGTGTAGGATAAGTGAGTAAACCGGCATTAATGTTATCGGGTTGTTTTCTGATCTTCTCTTTAAATGATGTGCAGCGCTCCAGTTCACCAACATAAGCATTCATATTCAGCAGCAAATAGAGCTCAGCAGTTTCAGGTAAATCGCTTTGAATATAAATGGTACTCAGTTCAGGATCTATTCCACAAGCCAGATATTCAGCAAGAACCTGTCGCACTGAGTTTTTCAGGTTTTCGGGTGTTGGATGGGTGGTTAAGGAGTGGTAATCGGCAATAAAAAAGAAGCAGCGATATTCCCGTTGCATTTTCAAAAAGTTGCCCATGGCACCGAAATAATTTCCTAAATGAAGATTCCCTGTTGATCTGATGCCACTGACTACTGTTTCCATGGGCCGAAATTACAAAAAATGCCTAATTTCGCCTGATGAATTTTTTGAGGTTGGTACTCCGGAAAACATGGCGTTTCCTGTTTTTTTTAAATGGGGTGTTCACATTTACACTTTTGTATCCTATATTTTATGTGTTGCTCTCACGCGAAGAGTGGTTCGATAAGGTCTTTAACCTTAAAAAAATATGGGCAAAAATGATCATCAATAATGTGGGAATACGCTGTAAGATTCTTTCTTCACCCGTTCTCGATCCTCTTAAACCCTATGTAATTTGTCCTAATCACGCCTCTTTTCTCGATATTGTTCTCACTTATATAGTGGTGCCCAATTATTTTCATTTTATGGGAAAGGCGGAATTAAAAAAGGTTCCTTTTTTTAATAAGTTTTTTGACAAGATGAACATTTTGGTGGACCGGAGCAGCATCATAGGCTCACACAAGGCTTTTATAAGAGCAGGAAATGATCTCGACAAAGGCATCAGTATTTCCATTTTTCCCGAAGCTACTATTCCGGCATGTGCTCCTAAGTTGGGAAGATATAAAAATGGTGCATTTAAACTTGCCATCGATAAACAGGTTCCTATTTTGCCGGTTGTTTTCCTCGATAACTGGTGGATCTTACCCGATGGCATCCGAAAAAAAACGGGAGGCACCCCCGGCTTAGCAAGAGTAGTTATTCATGACCCTATTGAAACCAAAGGCTTTACGGATCGTGATTTGGAAAAACTCAAGAAAATCGTCCATGACAAAATCAATGATACTTTGATTGAATATCATTGTTGTCCACAATCAGAAAAAATAGAAATGCCGAAAAAAATGGCATAACCACTATTCCCGGCATTTTAAAAACTTAAACATCTCTCAAAACCTGCAGATGCCCAATTTTTATTAGCAAAACTCTTCGAACGCTGAAGATAAATTTTCAGCAATCATTTCAGCAGACCGGCCTTCAATGTGATGACGTTCAACAAAATGCACCAGCTTCCCGTCTTTAAAAAGAGCAATGCTTGGTGATGATGGAGGGTAAGGTAACGTATATTTACGAGCCTGTTGTGTTGCTTCCAGATCTTGTCCGGCAAAAACGGTTACCAGTTTATCGGGTCTTTTTTCGCCTTTTTCAAGGGATAGTTTTACTCCCGGGCGGGCAGTACCGGCAGCACATCCGCATACCGAATTGATTACCAGCAATAAAGAACCTGTACTGGAGGGGATAATTTGATCAACAGATTCGGGAGAGGTTAACTCTTCAAAACCTGCACTTGTTAAATCGGCACGCATAGGTGCGCATATTTGTTCAGGGTATGGCATTTTTTTATAAATTGATTTTGTGAATGAATTATTCAGCAAATTTACTGAATGCTTTTGTATTGTGATTTAATAACAATGCGAAGAAGTTTTTGTTAGCAAACGTTTTTAATGAGCATCAAAAGTTTCGGGTTTGCAATTTTGAGCAAAAAGTTGGTTTTTCTTACATCCCCTTTCAACGGTTTCATTTTTTTTGAAACCTTATTTATGAGCAACGACGGCTTTTTTGGAGGATGTACAGGGACGGGTTTCGTGCAATAGTTGTGTTTTTCTTACAACAGCAAGGCAATGAACAGTGCCGATGTATCTAATGAGACCTGTAACCGTTTTGATAAACCAGACTATAAACGATAAATCAAGATGAATCAAGACAAAAAGCAACAAAACGATGAGAATTTATTTCCTGTGTTCAGGTTTGACCTCGAAAACAGGTTGATTTATGCCAACCTGCCCGCAATGCCTCTTATGAAACACTGGCATTGCCGTATCAATGAAAGAGTCCCGGGTGAGGTTATCAGCAAATATCCTGAACTCTTTCATGCATCAATGAGTCACCGTCCGAGTGATGTGTGTGTTGAAATGAATAACTACACGATCCGGTTTTCGATCGTTCCGTTTCCGGAAGCAAAGTACATTGGCATGTATGCTTATTGTATGGAGTTGAATGAAAACTTTGTAGAAAAAAATGTGCCCGAAAAAGTAACTGTTTTACAATAATTTTTTATGATCAATATTACCAGGAGCAGCAGATTTAAAATTATTATTTCTGAAATTGATTTTAAGTCTGTAATCAATGAGTCACTTGCTAATCTGAGAAATTTGGATGGCGCTCATAAAGTGAAAGTGAGCACAACTATCGAAGGGTTTATTCCTTTTTTTAGTGATCACAAGCAGCTGTTGGTAATATTCAACAATATTATTTCCAATGCAATCAAATACCAGCATTCACACGAAGTGAATCCTCAGTTAACGATTGCCATTGAAGTAGACGATACAAAAGCAACCATTAGCTTTAAGGACAACGGTGTTGGTATTGAAAAAGAACATCTGAACAAAGTGTTTGATATGTTCTTCAGAACTACTGATCAAAAAGCCGATGGATCGGGACTGGGTTTATATATCGTTAAAGAAATTGTTAAAAAGCTCAAAGGTAAAATTGCAGTTGAATCAAAGGTAAATGAAGGGTCGCGATTTGTGCTGGAACTGCCCAATCGCATCGATCCCGATTTATTAAGAAAACTCAATAGACTGGTTCAAAATTCAAAATGATTAACTGAGTGTGATTATGGAAGTTGCTGTGAAGTATAAGAGCGTGATGTTGGTGGATGATAATCCCATGGATAATCTGGTCAACCGTCAGTTGATTGAATCAGCCGGATTTGCCATGAAGGTGAATAAGTACGAAACGGCCAGGGATACCCTTGAGTTTCTGAAAAACGCTTCTGCTGATGAGTTGCCGGAAATTATTTTCCTTGATATCATCATGCCGGGAATGGATGGTTTTCAATTTCTCGATGAATTTGAAAAGCTGGGAGAAGGCATCACCAAAAAATGTCGTGTAATCCTCCTTTCAACATCCGATAGTTTTAAAGATCTTAATCGTGCCAATAAAAACCGATTGGTAAAAAAGTTTCTTAACAAACCGCTTACCATTGAAATGTTGTCGGCCATTAATATCTGAAACTATTCTCTTTTTCTTCTAAAAAATTCTTTCAGAAGTTCACTGCATTCCTTTTCCATAACACCCCCTATTACCAGTGTTTTTGGATGAGTGATGTTAAGTGAGGTGCTGCTATAGCCTCTTTTTTCATCGGTGGCGCCAAACACAATCCTGTCAATCTGAGTCCAGAAAGATGCCCCTGCGCACATAATGCAAGGCTCCAGTGTAACATACAAAGTACAATCAGTCAAATATTTTGAGTTGAGGTAATTGCTTGCCGAAGTAAAAGAAATCATTTCTGCATGAGCTGTAACATCATTCAGCTTTTCAGTCATGTTGTGAGCTCTGGCAATGATCTGTTTCTTACAAACAATCACGGCTCCGACAGGGATTTCATCATTATCAAAGGCCTTGCGAGCCTCCGCCAAAGCAGCCTTCATAAAGTAATCGTCGGTGAGTATATCTAATATCATATTTTTTAAGAATATCTATAACCTGATGGAGGTAATCAACGTAAAATGCAATAATACAATTTCCCCAACAAAGATGCGTCTAAAATATTTAACCTGTAGGTTCTTGTCAGTTGTCACTTGCATAGTATTGATAAATACTGCAGGTGCTGTAGGGCAGTCGCGCTTTTTTTCAGAAGAAATAAGGTATTCATTACATGCAAAAACATCGGTTCTTTTTTCAAGTATAAAAGGTGATTACAACAAAAAGGAACATGTGCCTGATTATAAAGTGTCGCCTGCTTTCGGAGGTTACTTAAGCGTCGCCGTCAGCGATCATCTGGCTGTTGAACCTGGAATTTCACTTTCACTCAGAGGTTCTAAAACAAAAATTAAGCATGTCTCCAAAATCTCCACCGACGAAATAAGTACCTATTTCTCAGAAAGAGGTTATGAACAAACCGACTTATACTATCTTGATGTTCCACTGATGGTATTTTACCGTTTGGAAAGTAAACTTTCTATTGGAATGGGATTTTCAGGTTCTATTTTACTCAAATCACGTTATGAACAAGAAATTACTACCACTAAAATTGTAAATAACACTGTTTCCACTTATACCGAATCCTTTACAAACAAGAGAGTGGCTGAAATGAAAGGAACAGACGCAGGCTTTTTATTTTCAATAGGTTACATGCTTAAAGACGGGTTGGAAGCAACTGGTAACATTTATAAAGGTCTTTCTGATATCAGAGATGAGAGCAGGGAGTTTAAAAATACCGGATTTGGGTTGTCACTTTCTTATCGTTTCAAACAACTTTAGAATTCCCCTGTTCATATTTTTTATTTTTTTAAAATAGAGTTGGTTTCTTTACCAGTATCTTCGCATTCAGAAAGATCCCTGAAAAGGCAGAATCATTCTTAATTGCCATGTCATCTAAAAAAGTTCTAAAACTTGATTTTGAAGGAGCATATGATTTTTTACTCCTGGGGCTGATCAGCGGTTTCCGTGATTATAAATTGTGCTTTGAACTTAATGATTTGCTTAAATTGAATTTTCAAAGGAGAGATGATGTCATCCTTGCGGCCGGCCGGCCGGGATCAACTACCAGACATTCTTATTTCGATTGTCAGGGAGGTGATTTTGAAACTTATCATATTTTATCAAACCGTGATAAAGCAGGTACGGGATTCTTTATTCAGGAGAAAAAAAATGTTGATTTTTTTCTGATTATTAACGGTACTTCTTCAGGGTTTAATGTAAAGAATCTGATATCAGAAATTCGTACCATCGATATTATTTCGGGAGTTTATAAATTGGATCCATATGATATAAAATCGGCAGAATCTTTTTTGATATTTCTGGAAAGTTAAAGGGTAAACACTATTATGAAAAACAGATCAAATAAAAGTAAAATAATTGCCACTATCGGACCAGCCTCCATGCATATTGATGTGCTCGAGAAGATGATTCGTGCAGGTGTTGATGTTTGTCGTATAAATGCATCCCATGGAGATCATGCCATGCACCGGGAGGTAGTAAACGCCGTGAGAAAATTGAATGAGGAAAAAAAATTCAAAGTGGCTATTTTATATGACCTGCAAGGACCCAAGTTGAGGATAGGTGTGGTGATGAATAATGAAATTATTCTTGAAGAAAATCAGCTGATTCAATTAACGATAAATGATTGCATAGGTACCAATCAACTTATTCCAATAAGATATCCTCTTTTTCATAGCGATGTGAATGTGGGCGATACTGTGTTGATTGATGATGGTAAAATTGAATTGCAGGTTGTTTCCAAAGAGGAGAAGGAAATAGTAACAGCCAAAATTATTCATGGGGGCGCGCTCTCTTCTAAAAAAGGAATTAATCTTCCTTACACTAAAATTTCTCTTCCTTCGCTCACACCAAAAGATAAAAGTGATCTGGATTTTGCACTCGAAAATAATATTGAATGGATCGGACTCTCCTTTGTTAGAGCAGCAAAAGATATTACTGAACTTAAAGAAATTATTGCATCCCGTGGTAAAAGTACCCGTGTGATTGCAAAAATTGAAAAACCGGAAGCGGTTCGAGATATCGATAACATTATGAAAGTTGCCGATGGCATTATGGTGGCAAGAGGCGATTTAGGTGTTGAAATGGCGATGGAAAAAGTTCCGGTGATTCAAAAAATGTTGGTTCGTAAGTCTATCGCCGCATCAAAGCCGGTTATTATTGCAACACAAATGATGGAGAGCATGATTACTAGTTATCGCCCTACACGTGCCGAAACCAACGACGCCGCCAACGCTGTTTTTGATGGTGCCGATGCCCTCATGCTTAGCGCAGAAACTTCGGTAGGTGCTTATCCGGTAAAGGTTATTGAAGCACTTTCTAAAATTATTGAAATTGCCGAAACAGAAGACATAGTTTATAACCGACGTGTTCCTCCTGTGATTGATTCCAAATCATTTATTTCTGATTCGATTTGTTTTAATTCCTGTGTGATGGCGCAACATTCAGGTGCCAAAGGAATTATAGCCATGACTCATTCAGGTTATACTGCCTTCCGTATTTCTAGTCAGCGCCCCAATTGTGGCATTTTTATTTTTACCGACAATATGGAAATTCTCAATATGCTCAATCTCGTATGGGGCGTGAGAGCATTTTATTATAACAAATACGAAAGTACCGACAATACGATCAAGGAAATTAAAGAATTCCTCAAGCAAAAAGGTTTAGTTGAAGCAGGCGACATGGTAATAAACGTTTTTAGTACACCTCTCGATGAAAGAGGAATGGCGAACACTATTAAATTGAATTATATTGCCTGATTTATTATTGAATTTAATTCAATTTAGCGGTGCCGCAATTGCTAATCACCTCATCTGAATTTGCAATTTGCGATGTTATTAATATTGTGGATTTCTAATCCCCTATATTAATAACAAGGAAGAAAAACGCTAGTCGATGATGTGATAGTCTTCAAAAGCAAATCCCCCGAAATCGGATTGGAAATCCTCATATTATTTTCCTTGTGATTGAAAATCCCAAGGGGATGAACTTGCCCATCGGAATTTGCAATTCCGATGTTATTAATACAGGGGATTTGCAATCTCCGAAACATACTGAAGAAGAAAAGCGCTTTTCGATACTGTGATTTTCTACAGTAGCAAATCCCCCGGCGTCGGATTGCAAATTCTCATATTAATTTCCTTGTGATTGCAAATCCCAAAGGGCCCGACCGCCCATCGGAATTTGTAATTCCGATGTTAATAATACAGGGGATTTGCAATCCCCGAAACATTATGAGCATGAAAAGCGCCAGATGATGAAGTGCTATTCTTAAGAAGTAAATTCCTCGGCGGCGGATTACAAATCCTCATATTAATTTCCTTGGGATTGCAAATCCCAAGGGGCAAAAGCACAACAAAACACTACACGGGAGACAAATAAAAATTTCATATGTGCGAAATTTTTGCATAACCCCAGCTTTCAAGCTAGGGTAAACTACGAACAAAAAAACCTCCCGCACGATACACATCAAAGAACGACAAAACACCACGCGGGAGGAAGGCGGGAAACAGAATGAGAATGAGAAGCAGAATGAGAACGGAAGTGGGGTAGTGTCTTCTTACATAAAACCTTTTGCATAACCCCGGCTTTCAAGCCGGGGTAAAAAACAAACACAAAAACCTCCCGCACGATACGCATCAAAGAACGACAAAACACCACGCGAGAAACAGAATGAGAATGAGAAGCAGAATGAGAACGGAAGTGGGGGTATTGTCTTCGTACATAAAACCTTTTGCATAACCCCAGCTTTCTTGCCTGATTACAATTTATTAAAAATGTGGCAAGCAGGCAAGCTGGGGTAAACGACAAATAAAAGGATTTGCAATCCCCGAAAATAATGCGGATGAAAAACGTTAGTCGATGATGTGATACTCTT
>Ga0105046_10010206_pt1 | contig 14635 bp, 17 predicted proteins | sample MAT03_FD_78385 | JGI IMG/M metagenome (GOLD analysis project Ga0105046, IMG submission 78385) | Freshwater microbial communities from Lake Fryxell liftoff mats and glacier meltwater in Antarctica - MAT-03 (megahit assembly) | ecosystem: Environmental > Aquatic > Freshwater > Ice > Liftoff... | reverse complement strand
TGCGTTCGATTACAACAAAAAACAGCGCAAATGGGCCGCATCTTTTTTGCCCCTGGGCGGCTTTTTGAGCACCGTGTTCATCTGGCAGTCGGTCATGTCGATCGATGCACACTGGTACAGCACCATGTTTGCCTGGTACAGCACCATTTCAATGCTGCTTGGCGGTATCTCGCTTACCATCATGTTGCTCATCTACCTCAAGTCGCTGGGCTACATGGAATACATTACACAGAACCACCTGCATGACCTGGGTAAGTACCTTTTTGGCATCAGCGTATTCTGGACCTACCTCTGGTTCGACCAGTTCATGCTTATTTGGTACGCCAACGTGGGCGAAGAAACCATCTACTTCAAAGAGCGCATGAACCACTATCCGGTGTTGTTCTGGGGCAACCTGTTGCTCAACTTTGTAGTGCCTTTCCTTATCTTGATGCGGAACGATACCAAACGCAAGTTTGGAACCATGTTTTTTGTTTCTATTATTGTGTTTTTTGGTCACTGGTGGGATTTCTTCTACATGATCAAACCAGGAGCACGTATTGCCGCTTTTGAAGCCAAAGAAATCGCAGAAGGAAGGTTCGGCCACCAAACCGAAGCCGCACCCATCAGCAAATCCGCACCTGCAGCCAGCCACGACGCCACGACGCATGCCTCCGAAGCAGCAGCCCAGACAACAACTCCTGCTCTAGCACACGACTCCACGACGCATGCCGCCGAAGGCCACGCTGAAACAGCCCACGCCGCTGCTCCTGCTCCTTCTCCCGCACACGACGCCCACGCGGAGGCCGGCGACAGCCACGGCGCTGCAGCTGCACACCACGGTCCCGATAAATCTTTCAAAATGGGATATTCCTTCCCAGGCTTCCCCGAACTTGGATTGATGCTCGGTTTCCTCAGCCTTTTCCTGTACTTCTTCTTCTGGCAGTTGTCCAAATCACCATTGTTGCCACAAAAAGATCCTTACCTCGAGGAAAGTTTGCAACACGATACGGGAGCCATCATTGAAGGTGAAGAAGGAACCAACGATCACCATTAAACCACTAGTGCCGCGTCCAGTGAATGGCGTACAGTCTGGCGAGACCTATATTTTGCTCAATTAGGCATGAGGAGAGCGAAATGCGGGACATTGTAACCGACAAATAACGGCATTGAGCGAAAAATAGGGCCGCGAAACTGTATGTTATTCACTGAACGCGGCACTAAATGCTTGTTTGGATTGATTCTAATCAAGGCAGGCTTTGCCAGGTACCCTGAACAAACCATTTATCTTTGAGTTTTAAAGAAAATAAAGATTCAATGACTGCGCTTATCATACTTCTTTGTGTCATCCTGATTATCATTGTTCTGATTCAAATCGGGAAAGTGACCGAACTGACTGCCCACATCAAAGGCGAACTTGAGGTCATGCGCGACAACAGCAAATGGAATGGCTGGCTGTCTCTCATTTTTATGATTTTCTTTCTGGTAGCCTGCGTTTCATCCGCATGGATGTACAAGAATGAGATGTTGGGTTATGGCCCCCACGAAGCTGCTTCAGCCCACGGTGGTTCACTCGACAGCCTGTTCAACGTAACGTTGTTTTTTACGGGTATTGTGTTTGTGCTTACCCACATCGCCTTGTTCTACTTTGCATTCAAGTACCGCTGGCAGGAAGGCCGTAAGGCAAGGTTTATCGCCCACGACAACCGTCTTGAGATTTGGTGGACCGTTATTCCGGCTGTCGTTATGGCCGTGTTGGTTGTAAATGGACTGAATGCCTGGAACGTTGTTATGGCTGATGTAAAGGAAGGTGAAGATTTCACTGAAATCGAAGCCACCGGCCAACAATTTGGCTGGACCATCCGTTACCCAGGAGCCGATGGCAAACTTGGAACACGCAACTTCAAACTTACTACGGCCGGAAACCAATTGGGTCAGGATTTTACCGATTCAAAAAACTGGGACGACATAGTGCCCGGGCAAGAACTTTACCTGCCTGTGGGTAAAAAGGTCCGCGTCCGCATTACCGCCAAGGACGTTTTGCACAACTTTTACCTGCCGCACATGCGTATGAAAATGGACGCTGTGCCTGGAATGCCTACCTACTTCGTTTTTACGCCCATCAAAACCACTTCTGAATACCGCAACGATTTGCGCAAATACGAAGAGTACAACACACCAGCCGATCTTACCGATCCCACAGGTCCGAAACGTTGGGAGAAATTTGAATACGAATTGGCCTGCGCCGAACTTTGTGGTAAGGGTCACTACTCTATGAGACGGATTTTCAAAGTGGTGTCCCAGGAAGAATACGATGCCTGGCTGAAAAAACAAGAGTCGTTCTACCTCACCCAAATTCGCGGCAAAGAGGACGATCCGAACAAGGAACGCGTGCTCGACATTGAAGTAAAACAACGCGCTGTTCAATTTTCGGAAAACATCAAAAAAGCGGTTGAATCGACAACAGCTACCGATAAGGTACTCCGCCTCGAAAACATCTTTTTCGAAACCGGTTCCACAGCTTTGAAAACTGACAGTCGCTACGAGCTCGACAACCTGGTTTCGGCCATGAATGCCTATCCGCAAATGCGCATTGAAGTGGGTGGACATACCGACAATACCGGCGATCCAGTAGCCAATCAGGCGCTTTCGGCCCAACGGTCCAGCACCGTAGCCAAATACCTATCCGATCGCGGCATTGCAGCTACACGCCTGCGCGTCGTAGGATACGGCGACAGCAAACCGTCGGCACCCAACGATTCGGCTGAAAACATGGTTAAAAACCGCCGAACCGAGCTTACCATTCTTTGATTTGAAGACGGACTTTTCTTTTTTGAAAAGTCAGCATAGAAACACCAACCCAACTGAAGTTTTCTTATAACACACCATTAAAAAATTACTGGCTATGGCACATGTTGCATCCGCTGCCGAAACTTTAGAAGAAAAAATCACCCAAGAGTTGGGGTTTGATGATCATTTTCATGAGCATCATCATGGTGATAAGTTCCAATCGAACTTCCTGACACACTATGTGTTCAGTACGGACCACAAAATGATCGCCCGTCAATTTTTGATTACGGGTATGTTCTGGGCCTTTATCGGCGCAGGCATGTCCATCATTTTCCGTCTGCAACTCGGCTTCCCTGAAGCCGACCTTGCATGGCTCCGTCCGCTCCTCGGCAAATGGATTCAGGTAAATGATTTGGGCATCGGCAAACTTGATCCTGAGTTCTATTACGCCCTGGTAACCATGCACGGTACCATCCTGGTATTTTTTGTACTTACCGCAGGTCTTAGCGGAACGTTCTCCAACCTGCTTATTCCATTGCAGGTAGGTGCACGCGACATGGCTTCGCCCCTGCTTAACTCTTTCTCCTATTGGGCGTTTTTCCTGGCCGGTGTGGTTATGTTTTTGTCGCTCTTCCTCAGCACCGGACCATTCTCCGGGGGGTGGACGGCTTATCCGCCACTCAGTGCGTTGCCTCAAGCTTCTGACGGTTCTGGTGCTGGTATGACCATGTGGATTGTTTCCATGGCTTTGTTTGTGGTATCGGTTCTTCTCGGTGGTGTAAACTACATCACAACCGTGCTCAACCTGCGTACCAAGGGCATGAGCATGTGGCGCATGCCGCTCACCATCTGGGCCTTTTTTGTAACAGCCATCTTGGGTCTGCTTTCTTTCCCGGTATTGCTTTCGGGTGTTTTTCTTCTGATGTTCGACCGCAGCATGGGTACGTCTTTCTACCTCAACGAAATTGTTGTTGGTGGTGAAATTCTCGACCGCATTGGTGGTAGCCCCATCCTTTACCAGCACTTGTTCTGGTTTTTGGGTCACCCAGAAGTATACATCATCATTCTGCCTGCCATGGGTATTGTTTCGGAAGTACTTTCTGTACACGCCCGCAAACCCATTTTTGGCTACCGCGCCATGGTATTTTCCATCCTGACCATCGCGTTCCTGTCGTTCATCGTTTGGGCGCACCACATGTTTATGTCGGGTGTGAATCCATTCATCAGTAACTTCTTTGTAATTTTTACACTCATCATTGCCGTTCCTTCGGCGGTGAAAGTTTTTAACTGGATATCCACGATTTACGGTTCGAACTTTAGGTTCAATGCTGCCAGCCTTTTTGCTGTAGGATTTGTTTCGATGTTTATTTCGGGTGGTCTGACGGGTATCTTCCTGGGCAACTCGGCGCTGGACATCCAGTTGCACGATACGTATTTTGTAGTAGCCCACTTCCACATTGTGATGGGTATTGCGGCATTTTTCGGAATGTTTGCCGGTATCTACCACTGGTTTCCCAAAATGTTCGGCCGTTTTATGAACGAAACGCTGGGTAAACTCCACTTCTGGGGAACCATTGTAGGCGCTTACGCCATTTTCTGGCCCATGCACTATACAGGTATGGCAGGTGTTCCACGCCGATACTACAGCTCCGACAACTTTGAATCGTTCAAGCACTTTACCGAATTGAACCAGTTCATCACCATAGCTGCTATTGTGGTGTTCTTCCTGCAGGTATTGTTTATGGTCAATTTCTTTTACTCCATTTTCAGCGGCCGCAAAATGACGGTTAAAAACCCATGGGGCGCCAACTCACTGGAATGGACAACACCCATCGAAACAGGGCACGGAAACTGGCCAAACAACATTCCTACGGTTCAACGCTGGGCTTACGATTACGGTAAAAACGGTGAAGAATTTATTCCTCAATACATTCCGCTGAAAGAAGGCGAAAACGACCACGGCCACTAAAAACATGGAGCAAAATCAGGCAAGAACGACTACGGCAACACGTGTTGCCGTATTTGACGGACTGGTGCAGGGCATCACCGATTTTGGGCTGCTTGTTAAATTCAAGCTTACCCTGCTGGTACTGTATTCAGCATTGATGTCCTATGCCATCGCTGCAGGCGACAGGTTCAGTTGGTATGCCTTGGGCCTTCTTGCTGTTGGCGGATTTCTTGTAACAAGCGCCGCAAATGCGCTTAATCAGGTTTTGGAACGCGATTTTGACCGCGAAATGCCCCGGACGGCCAACCGTCCCGTGGCAACAGGTCGCATGAGCGTGTCTACCGCCGTTCTTTATGCCGGTGTGATGGCCCTTTTCGGCATCAGCATACTTACCCTTTTCAATCCGCTCACGGGTTTTCTGGGTATGTTGTCGCTGATCACCTATGCCTTTATTTACACACCTTTGAAACGTTCCTCCGCCCTTGTTGCGGTGACGGTAGGCGCCATTCCAGGTGCATTGCCACTCATCATTGGCACAGTTGCTTTCGAAGGTGTGATTACCTATACCGGATTGATGTTGTTCACCCTGCAGTTTCTGTGGCAGTTTCCGCACTTCTGGGCCGTGGCCTGGCTTGCCGATGACGACTACAAAAAAGCGGGTTTTTACATGTTGCCTTCCCGCAACGGTGAAAAAGACCAAACGACCGGGATGCTCTCCTTTGTTGTATGCCTTTTGATGTTTGGAAATGCCGGTCTGAGTTATTGGCTTGGTTTTTCCAGCGTATGGGCAACAGCACTTCTTTTTCTGCTCAATGGCTGGTTTGCCTGGCGCAGCTGGCAACTCTACCGCGAATGTTCACACGAAGCAGCACGCAAACAAATGTTTGCATCGTTCCTTCACCTGCCCGCTTCGCTGATTGTGTTGCTTATTGATAAAATTTAAAGTCACCATGATTCAAACGGTGAGTAAACAATACAACAGAAACAAAATTCACCCCCACAAATTTGCTTTGTGGGTGGCCATCGGCAGCATCATCATGATGTTTGTGTCGATCACCAGCGCATATGTTGTGCGGAGGGCTAGTGGCAACTGGTATGAGTTTAAGTTGCCCGATATTTTCTTTCTGAATACACTGGTCATCATCGCCAGCAGCGTGACCCTGCAACTTTCCTACAATGCCTTCACGAAAGGCAATGAAAAGTTGTACAAAGGCATGATGCTGGCCACCTTTGTACTGGGGCTCGCATTTGTGGGACTTCAGTACCAGGGCTGGGTTGCCATGGATGCCATGGGTGCAACATTCACCATCAACCCGTCGAGTTCCTTTGTTTACGTGATTTCAGGAATGCATGTCGCCCACGTCCTGGGTGGTATAGCCGCTCTTATGGTCGCGCTTATACATGCCTTTACACTGCCGTTCAAACCCACACAACGCCGTCGCGACCGCTTCAGCCTCGTGGTTCAATACTGGCATTTTGTTGACTTCCTTTGGGTTTACCTCATTGGTTTTTTCATGCTGCAATCTTAAAAAATACGCCGTTTAAAAACGCCTGAACGATTTTAAACGTTTTTACGAACCTCTATTGATTGAATCTTATGGCAGAAACATCTTTAGCCCACGCACACGAAACGCACGATCAAGACCACCAGAACGATGGCGAACTGTGGGAAGGCGGTAAGGAACCCTTCAAAGCCAGTTATGGCAAGTTGATGATGTGGTACTTCCTGCTTTCCGACGCCTTTACTTTTGCAGGTTTCCTTATCGCTTACGGCGCACTTCGTTTCAGCATGCCTACGTGGCCCGAAGCTGACTTTGTATTCCGATCGTTTCCCTTCGTAACTGCCCACTGGCCGCTTATTTTTGTTACGGTAATGACCTTCGTGCTCATTTTCAGTTCCGTAACCATGGTCCGTGCCGTACAGGAAGGCCACCGCGAAAATCAAAGCGGCGTGGTATTCTGGATGTTCCTTACCATTCTCGGCGGTGCTGCGTTCCTTGGTTGCCAGGCGTATGAATGGACAATCCTGATCGCCAAAGAGCACATGACGGTAAGTTTGAACCCGTTTGGCCGCCATGTTGCCGATGGTATTTACCTCGGCGCCGATGGTACGGAGGCCAAAAATGAAGACGGAACAACCAAAACGTTTGTCAAAGGTGATTCCTACTTGCTGCACAAACACGATGTGGTCCGCAACGGTCAGACGGTTCAGGAATTTGATGTCCCCAAACTAAAATACACCACCGGTGTTTACGCCGGTCAGGTACGCAATGCCGAATTTGGTCCGAAAGCATTCGGTGCACTCTTTTTCTTCATTACCGGATTTCACGGATTTCACGTATTTTCTGGCGTTTTATTCCTCAGCATCATTGCCATCAATGCTGCTGGCGGATTGTACGCTGCCCGCAAAAACGGTTATGAAATGGTGGAAAAAATTGGCCTTTACTGGCACTTTGTAGACTTGGTTTGGGTATTCGTATTTCTTGTATTTTACCTTCTGTAAATCCGGATAACTTACCTGCAACCTATTACCCAACTTTAACTTCAAGCTTAGTCACAATATGTCTGCACATACCTACGAAGAACAAAAAGCACTTGTGTTCCGCGGTCTTATCCTGTTGGGTGTAATTACCCTTGTAGAGGTATTCATTGCCCTCGTCGCCAAAGGTCACTTGATTCCCGGCGTGAAATTTTCGGAAGGATTTGGTCACTACCTATACATGATTTTGATGGTTGGCTTCTCTTTGTACAAGGCTTATTTCATCATTTTCCATTTCATGCACATGGCGCAGGAAGTACGCGGGCTTGCATTCAGCGTACTGTTGCCAACAACGTTGCTTGTTTGGGCCATCATCGCGTTTTTCCAGGAAGGCAGTTCTTGGGGAGCGCGCCGCAACCAGATCAAGGAGAAAAACGAAGAAATCATCAAACCCACACCAGCCGGAAAGCCCCAGGGATATTACATCATTCCGGGTCGCGAAATTGCTCCTTTGGGTTGATACCTGAAATTACAATGCCATGACTTTTTTTGGCTGAAAATATTGGCGGCGGGGCAACAATGCCTTGCCGTTTTTTGTTTTTCATCAGTACGTTGAATACAACCATGGTCCAGAACAATACACCACCCAGCAAAAGCAGAAAATTCTTCATCACGATTGCTCTGCTGGTTATACTCTTTATTTTACCCGGCATTTCGTGGATTTATTTGCGCAATGGACTCAATTGGCGCAAAGACGCGCAGGCTGAACTCAAAGCTTTTGGCAAAGTGCGCACAGCTCCGGTTATTTACCCCGACGGTACCAAATACGACCGCCTCGATGGCAAAGTTTGTGTCATCCACTTTTTCGGCGACGAGCCGGAGCTTACCGAGGGCAACAAACGCATCATCGATGACGGTCAAAAGCTGTTTGAACAATTCGGTCAAAATGATGCTTTCAGGTTGGTGATGGTTTCCAAGGGCGGTACCAGTGAGTTCCGTTCACATTACCAGAAGTTGCCCAGCATCGATTATGCCACCTGGGTTTGGGCGGGCGCTATCGGCTCCTGGCAAACCATTCTTTTCAACGGCTATGAGTCTTTTTGTCTTCAGGAAGATGTTAAGCCGGCAAAGGAATATTATGCACTTGCCGATACGTCGGGAACCATCCGTCGTTTCTACGATGCACTTGATGAAAAACAAGTACGCCGCATGGTTGAACATGTTGCTATCCTTTTACCCAAAGAATAACTTTACATATGTCTGTTTTGCAACCCAATATTGCACTGGAAAAAAAACTCAATACAACCGCATGGATCGTATCGGCGGTGGTGTTGCTGCTTGTGGGATTGATGCGCAGGGTTAAAATAGATTTGGGTGTTGACTTCAGCTTTTTACCGCCGCTTCATGCATCGCTGAATGCGCTCACGGCCGTTATTTTAATCGTGGCCCTGTATTTCATCAAAAATAAAAATGTGGAAGCGCACCGCAAGTCGATTTACGTTGCCATGGTGACTTCCGCCCTGTTTTTGGTGTCGTATGTACTTTACCATTTTACAACGCCTGAGACACGTTTTGGCGGAACCGGTGCCGTTCGAACCTTTTATTTCGTGCTGCTGTTTACCCATGTGGTGCTGGCGGCCTTGATTTTGCCTTTTATCTTTTTTACCTTTAACCGCGCATTTACCGGCCAATACGAACGCCATAAAAAAATGGCCCGTTGGGTTTACCCACTTTGGCTGTACGTTGCGATCACAGGCCCGGTTTGTTACCTCATGCTGAAGCCTTATTATGCCCATTGATTGTGTTTGTTCCATACCATTAAAAAAAGGTTATGAAAAACAAGTTGAATAAAATGGTTTTTGCTGTAGTGCTGGTTTTTACGCTGGCAGGATCGGCTTCGCCGCTTGCGGCCCAATGCCCCATGTGTAAAATGTCGGCTGAATCCAATTTGAAAAATGGTGGCACAGCAGGTAAAGGCCTGAATGCAGGCATACTTTACATGTTGCTTACGCCTTATTTGTTGGTGGGTGGCATGGGTTATTGGTGGTGGAGAAACCGAAAAAAAGATCCACAGGAAGGTGAAATCGAAGAAGGCAACAGCGTTTGGCCACACGATGATCCTGCACAGTTGAACTGAGCGTGGAGCTTTTTTCTTCGAAAAGGCAAGTGCCATCCCATGAATATGGGGTGGCACTTGTATTTAGATGCATTTGGGTCAAAAACTAGTTAAGAACATAACGCGCGCTCAAGGCGCCGTAGCCAGCGCCAAAACCGCTGTCGAAACCATTTACAAACACCGTGGGAACCCAGTCAAGTGAAAGGTTAACAGGTGCGTTTGCAAACTTGTAATCCAGGCCGAGGCAACCCAGGATGCCAAACGAAGTGTTGCTGGCGTCATCGTTGTTGAAGTTATTGTCGAAATTCCAGAAGAATACCGATGCCCCACCGCCGAAGTACCAGTTGAGTCCTTCCACATTGGGGAAAGCCATGTGGTGTTGGTACAAACCGCCGACGGCAAACCAGCTGTAACCGCTGTAGCCGCGGAAGCCGCCAAATATTTCAATGGCGCCAGGCTCACTGATGAAAGTTTTGTAGGAAACGGAAACCGGTGATCCAAAACGTAGACCGATGGCCGATTTGTAGTTGCGCTGACCGTACATGACCGCAGTCAGGCAAAAAAGAAACGATAGGATTAACAGTCTTTTTTTCATAATGTTTTGATTGGTGGTAAGAGGAAATGGTGAGCAATAAAGTGAAGATGAGCCGAGAATTTCAGCTTCTGAGCTTTAAGATCGTTTTAATGATCCAGAAAGTCCAATATCCACCCAAAATAGGGGCAACAATCAGGCTCAATTTATTGTAATAAACGGCGCTTTCAAAATCGAAATGCACCAGGTGCATGATGGCACGTGTCATGCCGCATCCCAAGCATTCAAAATTAAAAAACCGTTTTGAGGGACATAAGGTAATGCCTTCATCGAAAAAAGAGGTAGGCAGTAGCAGGATGGTAAGAGGCGTTACGATCAGAAAAATGAGGTGCAGTACCGTAATGACTTTTGTATTACTCATGGAACAAAAATACGCATTTAAGTATGTATAGTTCAAAAAGTGCGGATAAAAAAAGAGTTATCCCGTGGAAGTGGGATAACTCTTTTTGGAGGTTTGGGTTGTTTGCTGTTATGGGAAGTAGTCTTTCTTTTTGATCAGGGCATGGATCAAACCGGGAAGCCAGCACAATAAGGTGAGCAACAGGTTAACGATCCAGTCTGATCCTTCCCAATCGGATTTAACGCCCATGGCGATCCATGCAAGACCAAAAATAGCCAGAAGGATGTATACGCCTTCTGTTATACCATCGCCGGGAGCGTCGTAATGGCCGCTTCTTTTCAAATCCTGCTTGATTTGTTTTTGGGCGGATTTAAGCGCCAGGGCATTTTTCATACCCATACGTTTTCCCGTTACCTTGTGATATTCGGCAGGCGTGAGATCAAGAAAGGTTTTCAAGCCCATTTGAGCCATTTCAGGTGTTAATGCCGGCATGCTGGCAGGAACGCCGTATTCTGCGATTGATTTATTCCAAGGACTAACAGTAGCCGAAGCGTACGTTCCAAAGAAGAAAATGCAAACAACTAAAAGAGTTGATTTTTTCATAAGGAAATTTGATTGTTTGTTGATGCCTACTCGTTCGGAGCTTTTCGGCTTTGGCTCAAAAACCACAACCGGTAGTTTCTGTTGCAAAAGTAATCACACATCAAAGATTTTTTCGAAACTTGAAATATTTTTTCTTTTGAGTGAAAACATGGAACTTCACACCGTATTTTAAAAGTCATGAAAATTGCCGTTTTCCCGGGATCCTTCGATCCCATCACTGTAGGCCATGTGGATCTGGTCAAACGCGCTTTGCCCCTGTTTGACAAGGTTGTTGTGGCTGTAGGTGTCAATTCAACAAAGAAAAATTTATTCACACTCGATCAGCGGCTCGATTGGCTCCGTCAGGTGTTTATTCAGTACCCTACCGTAGAGATAGATTTTTTCCAAAATCTTACGGCCCACTACTGCCAGCGGATAGGTGCAAAGTATTTGATCCGCGGTTTGCGCACATCATCCGATTTTGAATACGAAAAAACCATTTCACAGTTGAACCAAATTGTGGGAAAAGGAATTGAAACGGTGTTTTTCATCGCTCAACCCGAATTTTCACACATCAGCAGCACCATCGTTCGCGAAATCATAACCGGAGGAGGCGACGCCAGTCCCTTCCTGCCACCCGAAATCATCATCGGCCCAGCCGCATAAAGTCCTAACACCATGTCCGACGCCATTTTTACAGTACCCCATCCGGTAAATGAGCCGGTGCTTTCATATGCTCCTGGTTCGCCTGAAAAAGCCGAGCTCAAAGCCGCTTTGGCAACCATGAAAGCCCAAAAGGCCGACGTACCCATGTACATCGGTGGCCAAAAGGTGCATACCAATGAAAAAATCGCCATACACCCGCCCCATGAACGCGCCCATATCCTCGGCCATTTTTCCAAAGGAGGCACCACACACGTTCGCCAGGCCATCGATGCCGCATTGGCCGCCAAACCCGCATGGGAAGCCATGCCCTGGCAGGATCGCGCTGCTGTTTTTCTCAAAGCGGCCGATCTGCTCACTGGACCTTACCGGGCGCGTATGAATGCAGCCACCATGTTGTGCCAGAGCAAAAGCCCATACCAGTCGGAAATTGATGCGGTTTGTGAACTTGCTGACTTCTGGCGATTCAACGCCTGGTTTATGCAGGAAATTTACAAAAACCAACCCATCAGCGCACACAATACCTGGAACCGTACGGACTGGCGTCCGCTCGAAGGTTTCATCTTTGCCCTTACGCCGTTCAATTTTACCTCCATCGCGGGTAATTTGCCTACGGCTCCGGCCATGCTTGGCAACGTAGCCGTGTGGAAACCTGCGGAAAGTCAGGTCTTTTCGGCAGCGGTCATCATGGATATTTTGGAAGCAGCGGGTTTGCCAGACGGGGTCATCAACCTGGTGTACGCAGATGGACCGGTGATTGGCGATGTGGTTTTCAACCATCCGGATTTTGCCGGATTGCACTTTACGGGAAGTACGGGGGTGTTTCAGAAGTTGTGGAAAACCATTGGCGAAAACATCGCCAAATACAAAACTTATCCGCGCATCGTTGGCGAAACGGGCGGCAAGGACTTTGTTGTGGCGCACCCCTCTGCCGATGCCAAAGAAGTGGCCGTTGCCCTGTTGCGCGGCGCTTTTGAATTCCAGGGACAAAAGTGTTCGGCAGCTTCCCGTGCTTACCTACCCAAAAGCTTGTGGAAAGGTGTGAAAGAGCACCTCGTAAACGATCTTAAAACGGTGAAAATGGGTAGTCCGGAGGATTTTACCCATTTTTTCAATGCCGTGATTGATGAAAAGGCATTTGACAAAATCAGCAACTACATTGCCTTGGCCAAAAAATCCGACGATGTCAAGGTCATTTCGGGAGGCAATTACGACAAGTCCAAAGGCTTTTTCATCGAGCCCACCGTGCTCGAAACCTCCGATCCAAAGTACATAACCATGTGTGAAGAGATTTTTGGTCCGGTACTCACCGTTTATGTGTACGACGACAAGAAGTTTGAACAAATCCTGGATACGGTGAACACCACTTCGCCTTACGCCTTGACTGGCGCTGTTTTTTCCCGCGATAAGGCAGCTCTCGCTCTTGCCGACAAAAAACTGCGCCATGCAGCCGGCAACTATTACATCAACGACAAACCTACTGGCGCCGTGGTCGGGCAACAACCTTTTGGTGGCGGCCGCGCTTCGGGTACCAACGACAAAGCAGGTTCCATACTGAATCTTTACCGGTGGATTTCAGCACGTACCATCAAGGAAAACTTTGTTCCGCCTACCGATTACCGGTATCCGTTTATGAAAGAACAGTAGGTTAGCTGTTAGCCGTTAGCTGATAGCCGTTAGCAAAAAAACGCCCAATAATTTATTTTTCAAACGACTATGCATTTTTTTTGGCTAACGGCTAACGGCTAACGGCTAACGGCTAACGGCTAACGGCTAACGGCTAACGGCTAACGGCTAACGGCTAACGGCTAACGGCTAACGGCTAACAAACAAAAAGGGGCAGCGCGCAGCGCTACCCCTTTTTGTTTGTTCCTCTTTTGAAGAGTTATCTCAACTTGCAACGTATTTGAGCTCTTTGATGCGGGCTTTTTTGCCGACCAAACCACGCAGGTAGTAAAGACGTGCGCGACGAACCCTGCCGCGTTTAACGACCTGGATGCCAGCGATGTTGGGGTTTGAAAACGAAAAAATACGTTCAACGCCTACACCGTGCGACATTTTGCGTACGGTAAAAGTACGGGTCTGACCGTGGCCTTTGATTTGGATGACATCGCCGCGGTAATCTTGTTCGCGCGTTTTATCTCCTTCTACAATTCGGTACTTAACGATGATGGTATCGCCCGTTTTGAAGCTCGCCAATTCAGGCGCAGTAAGCAGTTGTTCGTGAACAAACTGAATGGCTTCCAACTCTTTCATGATATGCTGAATTTATTAATCTCTTTGTAATGAGGCGCAAAGGTAAGGCTATTGGTCATTAAAATAAAAATATTGTTTGAAAAAAAATGAAAAAAGTAGGGTAGGGTGCGTGAAACAAGTCCGCTTTTGATGTTGTTAAAGGATTAAAGGCTGAGCCTGGAAAGAAAATCCCAAAGATTTGTTAATTGTTTGCACAATAAGCGTTACAACACTTATCTTTGATGCATCATTTTACTAAGAAAAAATAAATCAACGCAATATGAAAAAATTTCTCCTGCTTCCGATGCTCGCCATCATCGCTATGGCTGCAACTGTTCCGACCATCAGCAACATTGACCTTGTTGCGAGCACCATTGTATGGAAAGGTTACAAAGTAACCGGCGAACACACCGGTTATGTGAAACTGAAAAATGGCACCCTTGATTACTCGGGTGGTCAGCTGAAAGGTGGCGAATTTGTGATTGACATGAGCTCCATCAAGTGCACCGACCTGGAAAGCGAATACGCCGGCAAACTGGAAGGTCACCTGAAAAGCGACGAATTCTTTGGCACTACGGCTTACCCCACCGCCAAATACGTCATCACCAAAGCCATTCCTACCGATTCGAAAGGCAACTACAAAATCGTTGGCAACCTGACAATCAAAGACGTTACCAAAGAGGTGAAGTTCAACGCCAACGTTAACGAAAGCGGCAACACCGTAAAAGCTACCGGCAACATGAAAATCGACCGTTCGGAATACAACGTGAAATACGGTTCGGGTTCTTTTTTTGACGGTCTGGGCGACAAAACCATCTACGACGAATTTGACCTCGCCGTATCGCTGGTTTCCAAGAAATAAACAGGGGAATTCTTCAGTTATACAAGCACAAATGGCTTCGGAGCACCTG
>Ga0105046_10010205_pt1 | contig 14635 bp, 10 predicted proteins | sample MAT03_FD_78385 | JGI IMG/M metagenome (GOLD analysis project Ga0105046, IMG submission 78385) | Freshwater microbial communities from Lake Fryxell liftoff mats and glacier meltwater in Antarctica - MAT-03 (megahit assembly) | ecosystem: Environmental > Aquatic > Freshwater > Ice > Liftoff... | reverse complement strand
GTCTCCCACCACCACACTCCCGCCCCCCGCCTGCGGCTCTCACACGCGCGAACGGATGCTCGCCGCGCTGTTCGAGAAGGCGCACCTGCTGACGCCGCCGGCGGTGGCGATGAAAGTGGTAAATGCGGCCGCCAACCCGGACTGCCGGGTGTCCGACATCGCCGGCCTGCTCAGCCAAGACCCGGCGCTGTCCGCGAAGTTGCTGAAGACGGTGAACTCCAGCATTTACGCCCTGCCCAAGCCGGTCGCTTCGTTGGAACGGGCGGTCATGGTCCTCGGCCTGAACCCGCTCCGGTCGCTGGTGCTGGGCCTGTCTTTGCCGGTCATGCAATCGACCGGGCCGGTGACGGAGTCCATGCGGCAGTACTGGATTTCGTCCGTCGGCGGGGCCATTCTGGCCCGCGAGTTCGCCATGCTCGTCCGCCGCCCATCCCCGGACAACGACCTGACGGCCGGCCTGCTACGGAACCTGGGGGTGACGCTTCTTGAGCGGACGTACCCGGACCAGTGGCGGCTGGTGCAGGCGGCCCCGTCCGAGCGGCGGCTCCGCGAGCAGTGCAAGATCGAGCGCGAGGTGTTCGGCATCGACCACGCGGACGTGACGGCCGAACTGCTGGCACAGTGGAACCTGCCGGCCGAGGTGATCGAGCCGATCCGCCACCACCACGAGCCGGAGAAGTTGGCCGGCCGACCCAAGGCCATCATTGACCGGGCCGAGTTACTGCGGTTCGTCGAACTGCTGATCCAATTGGACGATGTCACCGAACACCCGACCCTGCTGGCCGAGGTGCTGGCCACGGCCGAATCCCGATACAACCTGACCGCCCAAGTGCTCATCCGCTTCCTGAACGGGGTGCTGCCGAAGGTGGACGAGTTCGCCCGCCTGCTGAACCTGAACGTCGGGCAGAGGCCGGACTTCGCCGCGATTCTGTCGGCCGGGTGTGAGGAGATGGTGAAGTTGCACGTCGAGACCTCCCAGAATACCCTCAGCGAAGGCACGTTCCGCAGCAACAACCCGACGCCGGCGCAACTCGGCTGGCCGACCCGCAGCGGGCCGCGCCCGCCCGCTTCCGGCCCCGTCCGCACCCCGCCGCCGCGCGACTTCGCGCGGTCGATGCCGTCGTCCGGTGCCACCGGGTTCGCGGCCGCCCGCCGCTCCGGGCCGATCTCGCCGCCCCTCCCCGGTCGGTTGCCCGACTTCCGTCCGGAGTTCGTCGCCGCCCTGCCGCCCGGCGGATGCCGGCTGGACGATTACGAGTTGAAGAAGATCCTCGGCCGCGGGGCGATGGGGGTCGTGTTCCTCGGCTTCGAGCCGGGGTTGCGGCGGAGCGTGGCCGTCAAGATGCTCGCGCCGGAACTCGCGGCGACGCCGGTCGCCCGCCAGCGGTTCGCCCGCGAGGCGCGGTCGGCGGCGGCCATCCGCCACGAGAACGTGGTCGGCATTTATACCGTCCGGGAGGCGGCCGGGCTGTCGTATTTAGGCATGGAATTCGTGGACGGCGGCGACCTGGATGGGCGGCTCGAAAAAGAGAAGCAGTTGCCCGTCGCGGACACCATCCGCATCGCCCGGCAGTTGGCCGCCGGCCTGTCGGCCGCGCACGACCAGCACATCGTCCACCGCGACATCAAGCCGGCGAACATCATGCTGGCCAACCCGCACGGCACGGTGAAGTTGTCCGACTTCGGCCTGGCCCGCAGCGCCGAAGACCCGTCCCTGACCACCGCCGGGGCGCTCGTCGGCAGTCCGCTGTACATGTCCCCGGAACAGGTGCGGGGGCAAAGCCTGGACGGCCGGTCGGACCTGTTCAGCATGGGCAGCGTGCTGTACGCGGCGCTCATCGGCAAGCCGCCGTTCCTGGGCCGCCATATCGCGGCCGTGCTAAACAACGTGTGCGAGCTGAAGCCGCCCCCGCCGCACGCCATCCGCCCGGAAGTTCCCGTCGCCCTGTCGAACGCCATCATGCGTCTGTTGGAAAAGGAATTGGAGGAGCGGTTCCAGACGGCCGCCGAGTTCGCCGCCGCGCTGCCGGTTTGAGGGTGCGAATCTGGTCGGAGCCGGACGCGTGAGCGACGGTCTTCGATACGAACCGTCGCTCACGCGTCCGGCTCGGACGAAGACCGTCGCTCACGCGTCCGGCTCGGATCACTTCACCCCTGGCGTTGGCGGAGGTAGCCGGCCAGCACTTTGCCCAGGTCGTCGTCGGTGCGGACGCGGATCAAGTCCACCTCCGCCCGCCGGCAGACCGACTCCACCTCGGCTTGATGCGCGCCGAACGCGGTCAAATAACTGTCCCGCACGCTCATGGGGTCGGTGCTGATTTCGGGTAAGTCCTCCAGGCCTTTGAACAGCGTCGGATGGCGGAACGGGAAGTCCACCTCGGCCGCGTCCAGCACTTGAAACAACACCACTTCATGCCGCTGCCCGCGGAGGATGCGGAGGCCATTGACGAGATCGGCCACGTCGTCGAGCAGGTCGCTAAAGACGAACACGATCCCCCGCCGGCCGAGCAGCCCGCCCAGGTCGCGGAGGGCCTTGCCGGTGTTCGACGGAGTGGGAAACGGGCCGTCCGCCAGCCACCGCAGCAGTTCCCGCAACTTCCCACTGCCGCCGCCGAGCCGACTCCCGGCCCGCACCCGGTCGGCGTACATCTGGAAGCCGAGGGTGTCCGACTGCTGAAGGACCAGATGCGACAACGCCGCCGCCAGGGTGCAAGCCGTTTCGTACTTGGTGACGGCGGTCCCGTCCCGCCGGGCGACGGTGCCGACGCTCATGCTCTCGCTGGCGTCCACGACCATCCACGCGACCAGGTTCGTCTCCTGTTCGTACTGCTTCAGGTGATACCGCTCGGTGCGGGCGTACACCTTCCAGTCGATGTGCCGGATGTCGTCGCCGGGGGCGTACTCGCGGTGCTGGGCGAACTCCACGGCGAACCCGTGCCGGGGGCTGCGGTGCCGGCCGGCGAGATACCCCTCGACGACCTGCCGGGCGTCCAGTTCCAGCCGGTCGATGCGGGCGAGCAAGTCGGGGGAAACGGCCATGAGCGGCGATCCAGCGGGCGACGGGGCGAACGGTTAGGGTACGAGGACAAACTTTGAAGACCTCACCCCCCGGCCCCCTCTCCGTCCCGGAGAGGGGGTGTTCAACCCACACCGGTGGAACGGGGATTCGCCGTCAGGAACCGAGCCACCCAGGAATCCTAAGCTCGGAACGCGGTTGACCGGCAACGTTTTCCTTTTGAACACCCCCTCTCCGGGACGGAGAGGGGGCCGGGGGGTGAGGTCTTATTTCAACCCACTCGGAAACCGGTTGACTCCGCCCGAGTCGGCCCGCATTCTGAGGCTTCGCCCGTCCCTCCCGCGAGCCAGTCACCCATGCGCGCCTTCGTACCCCTGTCCGCCTTGCTGCTCCTGACCGCCGGGGCCGCCGCCGCCGACAAGCCGAACATCGTGTTCATCCTGGCCGACGACCTCGGCTACGGCGACGTGTCGTGCAACGGCGCGAAGCACATCCAGACGCCGAACATCGACAAATTAGCTGCCAACGGCCGGCGGTTCACCAGCGGCTACTGCTCCGCCTCCACCTGCACCCCGACCCGGTACTCGCTACTGACGGGCACTTATGCGTTCCGCGCGCCGAACACCGGCATCGCCCCGCCGAACGCGCCCGCGCTCATTAAGCCGGGCACCGAAACCATCGCCACCATCCTGAAGCGGGCCGGGTACGCGACCGCCGTCATTGGCAAATGGCACCTCGGCCTGGGCGACAAGGAACCCGACTGGAACGGCGACCTGAAGCCCGGCCCGCTGGAGATCGGCTTCGACCGCGCGTACCTGCTGCCCACCACCAACGACCGCGTGCCGTCGGTATACATCGACGACCATAAGGTTAAGAACCTGGACCCGAAAGACCCACTGTGGGTGGGCATGAATAAGCCGACCACCGACTATAAGGACGGTATTATCTTGCGCGACAAATTACGCATGGACTGGAGCCACGGTCACAACAACACCGTCCACAACGGCATCGGCCGCATCGGCTTCTTCACCGGCGGCGAGAAGGCCCGCTGGCGGGACGAGGACTTGGCCGACGAGTGGGTCAACGAGTCCGTCAACTGGATCGAGAAGAACAAGGCGAAGCCGTTCTTCCTGTACTTCTCGTCGCACGACATCCACGTCCCGCGGATGCCGCACGAGCGGTTCCAGGGCAAGTCGCCGATGGGCTTCCGGGGCGACGCGATTTTGGAATTCGACTGGTCCGTCGGCGAACTCATGAAGGCGCTGGACAAGCACAAGCTGACCGAGAACACGCTCGTGATCTTATGCTCGGATAACGGCCCGGTGCTGGACGACGGGTATAAGGATGGGGCGGTGGAGAAGCTCGGCGACCACAAGCCGGCCGGCCCGTATCGCGGCGGCAAGACGACCGTCTTCGAGGGCGGCACCCGCACCCCGTTCATCGCCTCCTGGCCGGCGAAGATCAAGCCGGCCGTGTCGAACGAGATGATTTGCACCATCGACATGGCCGCCACCTTCGCCGCGATGTTCGGCCAGAAACTCGACCCGAAGGGGTGCCTGGACAGCTTCGACATGAAAGGCGTGCTGCTCGGCGACGCCGGGGCGAAGGGCCGCGAGAACTTGGTTCAGCAGAACAACGGCGGGAACGCCCTCGGCTTCCGCGCCGGCAACTGGAAACTGGTGCGGCAGGCATTCCCCAAGAAAGCAAAAGGGACCGCCACCGAGCAACTGTTCGACCTGAGCAAGGACGTGGGCGAGACGACGAACGTGGCCGCCGCGAACCCGGACGTGTTGAAGAAGTTGCGCGGGCAACTGGATGCGATCCTGGCGCAGCGCACCCGCGTGGCGAAGTGACACGACGTCCAAAAAGAGGAACACGGATGAAGAAGATGAAAGCCGGGATGAAGAGGATCAGAAATAAAGTCTTGGTCTGATCCCGGCTTTGATCCTGTCTTTCATCTTCTTCATCCGTGTTCCTCTTTTTGGACGTCGTGTCACTTCGACTCGGTTGATTCCGCTCGTGTCGGTCGTCGGTATTTGGGGCCGTCACCTTTGGACCGGAACTCCGTCCGTGGTAATCTAGGGGGTATGAAGTTCCGGTGAAGGCCACCCGCTTCTCGCACTCACCCGCCACCCAGGATGCACCTCAACATGCTCCGCCCGCTGCTTCCGCTCCTGTTGCTCGCCGGCACGACCGCCGCCGCCCAGGAGCCGATCCGCTTCGCCCGCACCCCGGACATCTCCCCCGACGGCACCGCCATCGCGTTCAGCTACCTCGGCGACATCTGGACCGTCCCGGCCATCGGCGGGGTGGCCCGCCCGGTGACGATGCACGAGGCCCACGAGTACGCCCCGGTGTTCAGCCCGGACGGCCGGCACATCGCGTTCAGCAGCAACCGGCACGGTGGGTACGACGTGTTCGTCTCCCCGGTGCAGGGCGGCAAGCCGACCCGACTGACATTCGACTCGGCCGCCGACATGGTGTACGGGTGGACGCCCGACGGCCGTAACGTGGTGTTCAACTCCTCTCGTTCGTCCGCGTTTCCGTCGAACCCGGAAATGTTCACCGTCCCGGTGGACGGCGGGCGGGAGCGGAAATTGAACCTGTTCGAGGCGAAGGACGCGCAGTTCAGCCGCGTCGGGAACAAGTTGGCGTTCGTACGCGGGCCGGGGGCGTGGAACCGTCGGGGCTACCGGGGCAGCAGTAACGACGACATTTACCTGGCGAACGCCGACGGCTCGCACACGACCCGGCTGACCACCTTCGACGGGCAAGACGGCGCGCCGATGTTCTCGCCCGACGGCAAGAAACTGTACTACGTCACCGAGAACGGCTCGCCCGCCAAGTGCGCCAACATCGTCTGCCAAGATTTGGACGGCCTGAAAGCGGTCGGCAAACCCCGGCCGGTCACGACCCACGCGACGGACCTGGTTCGCCGTGCGCGGATCAGCGGCAACGGCGAATGGATCGTGTACGAACTCGGCGGCGATATATGGGTGGCCAGTACCAAGGCCGCCGGCCCGCCGCCGCGCAAGTTGGCCATCGAGGTTCACGCCGACGACAAGAGCAACACCGACAAGAGTACCACCTTCACGAAGGACGCGACTGACTACGCCCTGTCACCGGACGAGAAGCACGCGGTCATGGTCGTCCACGGGCAACTGTTCCTGACCAAAGTGCCCGGCGGCGGCAAGTGTTCCCGGCTCACCGAACACGCCTTCGCGGACGCCGCGCCGAACTGGTCGCCGGACGGCAAGGCGGTCCTCTTCACCTCGGATCGCAACGGCACCACGGACGTTTACAAGATCGAAGCCAACGATACCGAACACCCGGAGTTCACCGCCGCGCACAAGTTCAAGACGACGCAACTGACCAAGGGCGAGGGCGAGGAGATCGGCCCCACTTTCAACCCGAAGGGGGACCGCATCGCCTTCATCCGCAAGGGGCAACTGTGGACGATGACGCCGGACGGCACCGACGCCAAGGTCGTCGTCGCGGACAAGAAAGTGGTCGAGTACGACTGGTCGCCGGACGGCAAGCACATCGCGTACAGCCGGATGGACGGGTCGTTCGCGTCGGAGTTGTATATCGCCCCGGTGGACGGCTCGGCCAAGCCGGTGAACGTCAGCCGGTACGCGACGTACAACGCGGAGGTGTCGTGGAGCCGGAAGAACGGCAAGATCGCGTTCATCAGCCAGCGGAACGACAGCTTCCACATGTACGTTCTCAGCCTGCAAAAGCCGGTGGCGGACGGGGCCACGAAGCCGGACCCGGACGACATCGAGTGGGAGGACCTCCATCTGCGGGTGACGAAGCCGACGAGCGCGACGGCGTACCAGTGGGGGGCCATTTCGCCGGACGGTTCGCAGGTGGCGTTCCGCGGGCGGAGCAACGGGCAAGATGATCTGTGGGTGGCGAACAGCGACGGCGGCAGCCTGAACCGCCTGACCAGCGGCGGGCAGACGCCGAAGCTGATTCGCTGGGCGAAGAAGAACACCATTGGCGGTCTTATATACTTCCTGAATTCGTCGGGCGAGTTGCGGTACGCGAAGACCAGCATGGGCGGGTTCGGCAGCAGCGGGCCGGTGAGCGAGCCGCCGAAGGTGCCGTTCGTGGCGAAGATGAACGTCAGCCGGGACGACGAGTTCAACCAGATGTTCGCGCAAAGCTGGAAGGCACTGGCGGACCACTTTTACGACCCGAAATACCACGGCGCGGACTGGACCGCCGTCCGGGCCAAGTATGCTCCGCTGGTGAAACATTGCACGATGCGCGAAGACTTGTATACACTCGTCACACTCATGCTCGGCGAGTTGAACGCCAGTCACCTGGGAATTAGCGGGAAGTTGCCGACGCCGGACGAGAACACCGCCGATCTCGGCCTGCTGTTCGACGACGCCTACACCGGCAACGGGCTGAAGATCGCGGAGGTGCTGAAGCGCGGGCCGGCCGACAAGAAGGGGATGGACTTGAAGCCCGGCGATGTCATCACGCACATGGATCGAATGGAACTGACGGCTGCGGTGAACGTGCCGAAGTTGCTGAATACGAAGGTCGGCGAGGGCGTGCTGCTGACGCTGGCCAACGGCACCGGCAAGGGCGTTCGCCGGGTGGAGGTGGTGGCCGTCACCCGCGACCGCACGTCGAAACTGATGTACGAGCGGTGGGTGGAGCGGAACGCCGAGGCGGTGGCCAAGCAGAGCGGCGGCAAACTCGGCTACATCCACATTCCCAGTATGGATGACACCGGATTGGAGGCGTTCGTCCGTAGCCTGTATTCGGACAACTTCGATAAAGACGCGATCGTGCTGGACGTGCGCTACAACGGCGGCGGGTTTACGCACGACAAAGTCTTGAATTATCTTAATGGCAAGGAACACACCCGTTTCGTGCAGCGCGACGGTGGCGACGGGTTCGTGCTGCGGGATAACGACCGCAAGTTCGCCAAGCCGCTGGTGGTGCTGACCAACAATCGTAGTTACTCGGACGCCGAAATCTTCCCGCACGCCTTCCGCGCGTCCGGCCTCGGCAAGGTGGTCGGGCAGGCCACCGGCGGGTTGGTCATCGGCACCACCAGCACCCGTCTCATTGATGGCTCCACCTTCCGCCTGCCGCGCACCGGCGTGTTCACCAACGCGAACCAGGACATGGACCGGGCCGGGGTGAAACCGGATGTGGCCGTGGAAATCACGGCCGACGATTGGGCGAAGGGTGTCGATTCGCAAATCGCCACGGCGGTGCGGGTGCTGACCGACGACGTGGCCGCGTGGCGGAAGGCGAAGGGCCTGCCGCCGGCCACCACCCCGACGACCGCCGACACGAAGCCGGACGGCCGGTGAGCATGAGACCGTTCAAGAAAAGGAACACGGTTGAAGAAGATGAAAGACAGGATCAAAGCCGGGATCAAACCAAGACTCAATTTCCGATTCTCTTGATCTCAGCTTTCGTCTTCTTCATCCGTGTCCCTCTTTTTGAATGGTTGGGATGCCATAAACTCATTCAATACGGTTTCTCCCCTACGGACGGGCGACACATGACGACGCTTCTAGTCACGGGCGGGTGCGGGTTCATCGGTAGCAACTTCATTCGCCACCTGTTGGCGACCGACCCGGCGGTGAGTGTCATCAACTTTGATGTGCTCACATACGCTGGCAACCTGGCGAACCTGGTGGATGTCGCCGACCAGCCGCGTTACACCTTCGTCAAAGGCGACGTGACCGACCGCGACGCCGTCCGCGCCGCGATGGGCCGGGGCGTCACGGACGTGATCCACTTCGCGGCCGAAAGCCATGTGGACCGCAGCATCCACGACAGCGGGCCGTTCTTGATGACGAACGTCATCGGCACGCAAATCCTGCTCGACGCCGCCCGCGCGTTTAATGTGACCAAATACGTTCAGGTGTCCACAGACGAAGTGTACGGTAGCCTGGGCGATACGGGATTGTTCACCGAGGACACGCCGCTGCACCCGAACAGCCCGTACTCGGCGAGCAAGGCGGCCGGCGACATGCTGGTGCAGGCGTATCAACATACGTTCGGCATGAATGCCGTCATCACCCGATGCAGCAACAATTACGGTCCGTATCAATTCCCGGAAAAGCTAATACCGCTGTTCGTTACGAACCTGTTGAACGATCAACAAGTTCCCATGTACGGTGACGGTATGCAAGTCCGGGACTGGATTCACGTCCTCGACCACTGCCGGGGTGTCGAAGCCGCGTGGCGGCAAGGGAAGTCCGGCGAGGTGTACAATTTCGGCGGCCAATGCGAGAAGGCGAACCTGCACCTGACGCAACTGCTGTTGGAACTGCTGGGCAAGCCGCAATCGCTCATCAAGTACGTCGCCGACCGGCCCGGCCACGACCGCCGTTACGCCATCGACTGCACGAAAGCCGAGCGTGAACTCGGCTGGCAACCGCTGGTCAGTTTTGAAGTCGGGTTAAAGGAAACGATTGAGTGGTATCAAGCCAACGCCGCCTGGATCGCCGGCATCAAGAACAAGGACTACATGACCTACTACGAGAAGCAGTACGGCGGGCGGTGACAGCTATTCCCCGTGCCACACTGTTCTCAACGGCTCCTCGTCTCCCGCCAGTCGCCAGCCGACCGTTGCTCCGAGTCGGCGGAAGGCCCTGGCGATTCCAAACGCTCGGGCGCTATCATCGACCGCGATCAACAGCGGGCCTGCCTTCAATCGCTTGTAGATCGAGGTGTAGCCGTAGTGGAGCAGTTGGTCGATCGCTTGGATCACCACGTTTCGGTTCGGGCCGAGTTCCAGAACCCAGATTTCGGCGACGGGACTCATCGACGTGATCCTACTCAGGCTTGCGGGTGCTATAGTCAACTGTAGTCTTGCCGTCGGCGGGGCCAACGGCGAGATCGTCGTGTGGGATCTGGAGTAAGACCATCAATACGTCGCGGGTAGCTCCGCACGTTCCCGGCGTGCGGCGTGCGATTCGCCGACGCCTTCCGATCGGGTGTTGCCGCCGGGCGGGCGCAACCCGGACAAGTCTGGCAAGTCGGCGGGGAACCCCAGCAACTGTCGGTGCAAATCCTGGTTGAACTCCTCCGCTAGCCGAATGCTCTCGATCATCAGCCAGCGATAGGTGGTCTCCTCGTCCCCATCCAGTTCGAGGAGAAGGATCAACCGCTTCGCCTCCGGTGTCTGGCCCGTGACCTGACCGTTTTCGTCCACCGCGACCGCGCCCGACAACAGCGTGACCAGTGGGTCCGGGAGGAGTTGGTCCCGCTTCTTGGAATTGCAGGTCGAGCAAGCGTATCGGAGGTTGTCGTAAGTGGTGGTCAACTCCGGCGAGTGGGCGACGGGCGCGAAATGGTCGATGTGATATTGGGCGCGACGCGGCCCCCACGCCTCGCGCCGCAGGCAGTACACGCAACGGAACGCGAATTCGTCCCGCAACCACGGACGGTAGCTTTCGTAGTCCGCGTACCCACTCGGCCCGTGGCGGTGGATATGAACTGTGGCCGGGTACTCGAACGGCGTGGTCAAGGCTGAGTCTCTCCGCGCCGCTTCGTCGCCAAATCCAACAACCCCTGGTGCAACTCGCGGGCCTCGTCCAGTGGCAACGGAGCCACGGCCCGGACATGGCTCCGGAGTTGTCGCTTCAGTAGGTCCAACTCGTCGCGTTCCTCCGCCGTGATGGTCCCTTCGATGATTCGGTCGATGAGTTCACACCGTCGGTGGTTCTTCGCGTCCGTCCACTCCCCGTCGTCCGGTGTCGGCGTGGAGATGGGAACCCACCGCCCGACCGGTGTACCGCCGCGTTCAATCACGGTGCCGCCGGCGACGGCCGCCAAAAAGTCGCGGACGGTTTCGGGGAGCGCATCCCAATCGGTGCGGGTGGCTGGCATGGAGCGACCTCGGAGTTGGTATCAGTATACCCCGCCCCGGAGTTCGGTTTCCCCATCAGATTACTTGTCGCCCGTCGATTTCAGTTCCTTCTCCAGCCGCGCTTTCAGGTCGGCAAGTTGCGCCTTGCCGGCTTTGATGCGGTCGATCTCGCGGGCGGCGGCGTCTAGTTCCAGCTTCGTCTGGTCTCGCTGAGACTCCGCTTCCAATTTCATTCGCTCCCGCTTCAACTCGGCCGCGCGGAGCCGCAACTCCACGTCGGCGAGTTCCCCCGGCAGCCGCTTCAACACCTCCCGCTTCTCTTGCAACTGCCGCTCGGCCTCGGCCGCCTGCCTCTTCTTCATCTCCTGCTTGACCCGCTCCTCGGCTTCTTTCTCCCGCGCCTCGGCCCGCGCCTCCGCGTCCTTGAACCGCTGCTCGGCCGCCTTGGCGCGCCTCCGCCTCCTTCGCCTCTTTCGCCCGCAACTCCTTCTGTTGCTCGATTTCCTTGGCGTATCGCGCTTCTTCCTTCGCCCGCTGCTCCTTCCACATGGCCGCTTCCGTGGCGTGCCGGGCGGCCTCTTTGCTCATCCAATCCTTCTCGGCCTTGTTGCGGTCGGCCAGCAGTTGGACGAGTTTGGCAAGGGATTGCTCGGTCGGGGTGGGGTTGTCAGCCGACGCCGGGTTCGCCTCGGCCGCTTCCAGTTTCCGCTTGGCGATCCGCACCTTGATGGTTAACTCCACCACCTCCGCCGCCCGCGTCTGGGCTTCGACCTTCGCCTGATCGAGCGCGGTCTTCTGCATGGCGATGTCGGCCGCGCCGATGCCGACGCCGACCGCTTCCAGCCGTTTGAGCTGCGCCTCCTCCGCCTTCACCCGCCGCTCGGCCACGTCCGCCGCGGTCTGCTTCAACTTCAGTTGCGACTCGGTCAGGGCGAGTTCGTCCTGAAGGGCGGCGACGGCCGGGTGAATCGGCTCGGCCTTGGGCAACTCCTTTCCCTTCCCTTTTGCTTTGCCGGCCGGTTGCAGCATCAGACCGGAGCCGACCGCGATCACGGCCACCGCCACGGCCGCGAACAGGCCGAGCCGCCCCGCCGCCCGCCGCCGTTTGATTTGAATGAGCCTGTGTGTTCTCCGGAGGGCGAAACCGCTACCGTGAAGACACGGCCCGGTGTGGCGCATTCTTCAAGTGACCCGCTATTTCCCCGTGAGGTCGGCATGGCTCGCAAAAGGACCGACACTCCCCCGCCCGCGCAAAACCCCAATTCGGATCGGCCGGCGAAATCGGACAAGTCCGCCATCCAGCGACCGCCGGCTGAGTTACTGTTCGCCGACGAGTTGGCTCGCCTCGCGGAGGCCGACGCCGGTCAGCCGCGCCCCGCCGGGTGGAAGCTGACGCCGCGATCCGTGGTGTCGTTCGTCATCGGCGACACCGCTCGGAATGTGACGCCGAAGTTCGTCGGCCGCCGCAGCTTGGTGGAGCGGTGCGTCGTCGCGCTGGCCACCAACCGGGGCCTCATGCTCATCGGCGAGCCGGGCACGGCGAAGAGTTGGATCAGCGAGCTGCTCGCGGCGGCCGTGTCCGGGGACAGCACCCTGACCATCCAGGGCAGCGCGGGCACCACCGAGGACGCCATTAAATACAGTTGGAATTACGCGCTGCTGCTGGCCGAGGGGCCGAGTGAGCGGAGCTTGGTGCCGGCCCCGCTGTACCGGGGTATGAGCGCCGGCAAAGTGGTCCGGTTCGAGGAACTGACCCGCTGCCCGCTTGAAATGCAGGATGTGATGCTGAGCATCCTCAGCGACCGCGTGATGGCGGTGCCGGAGTTGCCGGACGACAGCCGGAGTTTGTTCGCCGAGGCCGGGTTCAACGTGATCGCCACGGCCAACACCCGCGACCGCGGGGTGAACGAGATGAGCGCGGCGCTCAAGCGGCGGTTCAACTTCGAGACCGTCCCGCCCATCGACAACCTCCGCGACGAGATGGAGTTGGTGCAGCGAGAGACGGACAAACTGCTGGCCCACGCGGGGGTGCCGGTCAGTTTGCCGCCGGACCTGACCGAAGTGCTGGTGACGGCCTTCCACGAGTTGCGGAACGCCAAGGACGACGGCGGCAAGGCGCTGGAACCGTTGACCACCCCGATGAGCACGGCGGAGGCGATCAGCACCGGGTACGCGGCCGGGTTGCACGCCTGGTACTACGAGGACGGCCCGGCCCGCGCGGTGCATCTGGTGCAGCACCTGGCGGGCACCGCGCTGAAGGACTCGCCGGACGACCTGAAGAAGCTGCGGCACTACTTCACCCATGTGGTGAAGGGCAAGTCGGGCGACGCCTGGAAGGACTTTTACGCCGCCCGCGACCACCTGCCGTGAGAGGACCCCGTCCCGAAACCGGGGCGGATCCATCGGGCTTGGTACGGGCGTTGCTTCTACAATTCCAATACAGTCCCTTCGCCGGAGTCCGAGTCATGGCGGCAGACGCGAGCGCGCACCGGGTGGTCATCGTGGGCGGCGGGTTCGCCGGCATGCAGTGCGGACTGGCGCTGCGGCGGTCGCCTGCCCAGGTGACGCTCCTGGATAAGCGGAACTTCCACCTGTTCCAACCGCTGCTGTACCAAGTGGCGACGGGGGCGCTCTCCCCGGCGAACATCGCCGCCCCGCTGCGGGGCATTTTCAAGCGGCAGGCGAACGCCCGCACGCTGCTGGACGACGTGACCGGCTTCGACCTGCCCGCCAAGGAGGTGGAGACCGCCAAGGGCGGGCGGGTGCCGTTCGATTCGCTGGTCTTCGCGGCCGGCAGCATCCCCCACTACTTCGGGAAGGACGCCGAGTGGGAGCCGCACGCGCCGGGGCTGAAGACGGTGGAGGACGCCACCCTCCTCCGCCAGCGGATTCTGTCGGCGTTCGAGCGGGCCGAGCGCGACCCGGACGCGAACAACCGGCGGAAGTACCTGACGTTCGTCGTCGTCGGCGGCGGGCCGACCGGAGTCGAAATGGCCGGGGCCATTCGCGAGCTGGCGAAGGACACGTTGCGAAAAGACTTCCGCTCCATCGACCCGGCGGCCGCGCGGGTGATCCTCGTCGAAAACTCCGACCACGTCCTGGAGGCGTTCCCCGAAAAGTCTCAGGCTCGGGCGCTGAAGGCGCTGGAAGCGCTCGGCGTCGAACCGATGCTGGGCGGGCGCGTGACGGGCATCACGGCGAACCAGGTGACGGTCAGCCGGCGCGGGGCGACCGAGACCATCGACACTGAAACCGTGGTGTGGGCGGCCGGGGTGAAGGCGACCCCGCTGGGGAAACTGCTGGCCGACGCGACCGGGGTGACGGTGGACCGGGGCGGGCGGATGCCGGTGAATCCGGACTGCTCGGTCGGCGGGCACCCGAACGTGTTCGTGATTGGCGATGCGATGAGCTTGAACGGGCCGGACGGGAAGCCGCTGCCGGGGGTCGCGCCGGTGGCCATGCAGCAGGGGCGATACGTGGCCGACGTGATCGACCGGCGGTTGCGGGGCAAGTCGCCGTTGCCGCCGTTCCGCTATCACGACAAGGGCAGCATGGCCACCATCGGCCGGTCGCGGGCGGTGGCCGTGACGAACGGCTTCCAACTGAGCGGGTGGCTCGCCTGGATGGCGTGGCTGTTCATCCACATCATGTACCTGGCGCGGTTCGAGAACCGGTTGTTGGTGCTGATGCAATGGTTCTGGAACTACGTCACCCGCAACCGCGCCGCCCGGCTCATCACCCACCCGAAGCCGGACTGACCGAACGGG
>Ga0105046_10010204_pt1 | contig 14635 bp, 5 predicted proteins | sample MAT03_FD_78385 | JGI IMG/M metagenome (GOLD analysis project Ga0105046, IMG submission 78385) | Freshwater microbial communities from Lake Fryxell liftoff mats and glacier meltwater in Antarctica - MAT-03 (megahit assembly) | ecosystem: Environmental > Aquatic > Freshwater > Ice > Liftoff... | reverse complement strand
GCCGCCAGCGCCCAGCCCGGCGAGGTGCCCGGCCCGCTTCTCGCCCTGTTCAGCGAGCGCTTCGCGCTGCGGCTCAGCGAGGCTGGGGACTACCGGGCTGTTCTCGGCGCTGGCGTCCCGAGCGTGCCCGAGCTCCCTGGCCGCGGCTATGCCCTGGTCGGACGTACCCCGCTGGCGTTCCAGGCAGCGCTGCCCCTCGACGCCCGCAGCCCCGACGCCGACACAGGTGTTGAGGCCCGCGAGCTCGCCCGCGTCGCCGCCCAGATGCGCCGCCAGGCCGAGGGCCGCGTCTACCGCCGACCGGCGCGGGTGGACGCCCTGCCGCGGGCGGTCCTGATGCGCCAGCTCCTCGGGCGCATGGATGGGCTCGACCTCGACGCGGGCTTCTTGCCCCGGCTTGAGGTAGTCACACGCGACCACTGGGCGGCCAGCATAGACCCCGCCCATGCCGACTGGCTCCAGGTGCCGCTCGGCGCGGTCGCCGGCGGGCGCACGCGGGTGCTGGAGCTGGAGGCGAAGAAGGATGGCGTGCACGGCATGGTGGCGGGCGGCACGGGCTCGGGCAAGTCCGAGCTGCTCATGAGCCTGATCGTTGGCCTCGCGCTGCGCTACGACCCACGGGCCCTCACCTTCGTGCTGGTGGACTACAAGGGCGGCGGCGCGTTTGCGCCCTTCGCCGAGCTACCCCACTGCGTTGAGAGCCTGTCGAACCTGAACCGCTCTGCGGTCGGTCGGATGTTCACCTCGATTGGTGCGGAGATGCGCCGGCGCCAGGCGCTCAATACCGAGACCGGCACCAAGGATATCGTGGAGTACCGGCAGCGCGGCCTGCACCTGAGCCACGCGCCCTACCCGTTCCTCTTTATCATCATCGACGAGTACGCCGAGATGATCGCCGACAGCCCCGAGTTCGGCGCGGAGCTTGACAGCATCACCCGCGTCGGCCGCGCCCAGGGCGTCTCGCTCATCCTGGCCTCGCAGCGCCCGGTTGGCGTGAGCGACCAGATGCGCGCCAACATCAAGCTGCGTATCTGCCTGCGGGTGGAGGGCGCCGACACCAGCCGCGAGCTGCTGCGTCGCGCCGACGCCGCCTATCTGCCCAACGGCCTGCCCGGGCGCGGCTACCTCCAGGTAGGCAGCGGCCCGATCGAGCTGGCTCAGATCGCCTTCAGCGGCGACCGTGATACTCACGCCGCGCCCGGCGAGGACGGCGAGCGCCCAAAGTTTTTCGAGCTCGCCGTGCGGCTGGCGGCCCGGCTCATCGCTGGCGAGCGCCCACGTGCGCCCTGGCCGCCGGTGCTGCCCACAGCCCTGACCCTGGCCACTCCCCTGGCGCCCGCCTACCTGGATACCACTGGTGCGCCCTGGGTCACGGGCGAGAGCGAGAGGCCGTCCCTGAATTCTGCCGCAGCCCGCTGGCTGGACGGGCCCCAGGTTTGGCGCGGGGTGGACTGGGAGCGCACGGCGATGCGTGTCGTGGTGGGCCTGGCCGATGACCCGGCGGGCGCCCGCCAGCTGCCGCTCATCCTCGATCTCAGTCGCGGCCACGGCGTGATCTTTGGCGCCTCAGGCTGGGGCAAGACCACGATGCTGCGCACCCTCGCCATGAGCCTGGCCGCCACCCACAGCCCCGACGAGCTGCACATCCACGCCCTCGACCTCGGCGGACGCGGCCTGGACTCCCTGCGCGAGCTGCCCCACACGGGCACACTGGTGGATCCCGACGAGCGCGGCTATGAGGAGCGCATGCAGCAGCTCTGGCGCGAGCTCGGCGAGCTGCTCGACCGGCGTAAGCGCTTGCTGAGCGCAGCAGGCGCCAGCAGCCTCGCCGAGCACAACGCCGCCCAGCCGGATCAGGCCGAGCCGGCCATCCTGCTGCTGATCGACAATATCGGCGAGCTGATCGAGAGCTTCGGCGGCGACGGCAAAAGCGGCGACGGCAGCCTGCTGGAGCAGTTCGTCGGGCTTGCGCGTCAGGGCCGCGCCTACGGCCTGCATATCGTGGTCACGGCTGCCCGCCTGAGCACGCTATCGAGCAAGCTGCTCAGCCTGTTCACCGAGCGCCTCGCCCTGCGCCTCGCGGACGCCGATGAGTACGCCGCCATCGTCGGCGCGCGGGTGCCCGTGAGCGACGAACTGCCTGGCCGCGGCTACGCCCGGGTCGGTCGCGACGCCCTGGTCTTCCAGGCCGCCCTTGTGCCGGGCGCCATCGACAACGAGGGCCGGCTGCGCGGCGAGGCGCGCCAGATCCGGGCGACCGCCGCACACATGCGGGACGCCGCGGCCGGCACGGAGCGCCGCTTCCCGCCGCTGCGCATCGACGCCCTGCCGAAGAGCGTCGCGCTGCAGGCGCTCCTCGCCGAGGCAGGCGGGCACAGCCGCGAGCCCGGGCGCTTCATCGGCGAGCTCGCCGCAGCCACACGGGCGCGCTGGGCGCACCACGCCTCGGCCGAGCACGCCGACTGGCTCCAGGTGCCGATCGGCGCCGTCTCCGGGGGGCGCACCCGCGTTCTGCGCCTGGAGGCCAAGCACGACGGCGTGCACGGCATGGTCGCAGGCGGCACGGGCTCGGGCAAGTCCGAGCTGCTGATGAGCCTGATTGTCGGCCTGGCCCTGAGCTACCCGCCCGAGATCCTCACCTTCGTGTTGGTGGACTACAAGGGTGGCGGCGCGTTTGCGCCCTTCGCCGAGCTGCCCCACTGCGTGGATATCGTCACCAATCTCGACCCGGCGGCCGTAGTGCGCATGTTCACCGCCATCGGCGCGGAGATCGAACGGCGGCAGGCGCTGAACGCGGAGACCGGCACCAAGGACATCGTCGAGTACCGGCGCAAGGGGCTGCACCTGAGCCACGCGCCCTACCCGCACCTGTTCATCATCATCGACGAGTACGCCGAGATGATCGACGCCAACGACGGCTTCCGCCAGTCCCTCGATAGCATCACCCGCGTAGGCCGGGCACAGGGCGTGAACCTGCTGCTTGCCTCGCAACAGCCCAAGGGGGTGAGCGACCAGATGCGCGCCAACATCAAGCTGCGGCTCTGCCTGCGGGTCGAGCAGCAGGACACTAGTCGCGAGCTGCTGCGGCGCCCCGACGCCGCCCTGCTGCCGAGCGGCCTGCCCGGCCGTGGCTACCTCCAGATCGGCAACGAGCCGATCGAGTTGGTCCAGGTGGCCTACGCCGGTGAGCCCCAGCCCGATGATCGGCTGCCGCCCGCCCTCTGGCCCGGGCGTGACGACACGGAGGCCAGCGCCGCCGAGGAGGCGCCGCGCTTCTTCGACGCCGTGGTCGCCCTTTGCCGCGAGCTGACCGGCGGGCGCCGCGCCGCACGCCCCTGGCCGGCCTTCCTGCCGGGGCAGCTCAGTCTGGAGGCGCCGCTCGCCGCCGCCCCGGGCGAGTACCGGCCCGCGCTGCTATCCAGCGTCGCGGCCTGGCTCGGCGGCGATACCGCCGGCCTGTGGCCGGGTGTGAGCTGGGCGGACGAGGCCCTGCGCCCCGTGGTAGGCCTGCTCGACGACCCGGCGGGCGCCCGGCAGGAGCCCCTGCGCCTCGACCTGGCGCGCGGCCACCTGGCCGTGCTCGGCGACAGTGGTAGCGGCAAGACGACCTTCCTGCGCACGCTGCTGCTCAGCCTCGCAGCCACCCATAGCCCCGACGAGCTGCATGTCTACGCGCTGGACCTGGGCGGGCGCGGGCTGCGCAGCATGGAGGGCCTGCCCCACATGGGCGCGGTGATCTACGCCGATGAGGAGCGCTTCGAGGAGCGCATGCAGCGGCTCCTCGACCTGTTAGCCGAGCTGGTCGAGGCCCGCCAGCGCCTGATCAGCGAGGCGGGCGCCAGCAGCACCACCGAGCTGAACGCGCGCTTCCCGGAGCGAGCGCTGCCGGCCGTGATCGTGGTGATCGACAACATTGCCGAGCTGGTAGATGGCTACGAGGCTTTGCTGGACAGCGGACTCATCCCCCTGACCCGCCGCGGACTCAGCGTGGGCGTGACATTGGTCGTGACGGCCAACATCCCGACCGCTATGCCCAGCCGGCTCTACAGCCTGCTCGGCGAGCGTATCACCTTCCGGCAGACCAACCCCGACCGCTACGGCGACATCGTCGGGCGCGGGGCGGTGGAGATCGGCGACGTGCCAGGACGCGGCTACGTGCGCCGCGACGGGCGGCCCCTGCTCTTCCAGGCCGCGCTGCCGGTCGGCCTCGTTCACACCCCCGCGCCTGAGGCGGACGACCTGCGCCTGGTCGCCGCATCAATGGGGACGGAGCTGGCCACGCGCGGGCGGCGGCTCCCAGGCCCCGACCCTGTGCGTACCCTCGGCGAGCGCGTGCTCCTGGGCGACCTGCTCGAACAGGCCGGGGCTACCCCGGCTCGTGGGGTCGAGCTGGCCCTGGGCCTCGACGAGACCCTGCGCCCGGTGCGGCTCGATCTCCGCCGGAGCGGCCTCCACTGCCTGGTGGTTGGCCCGCCCCGCTCCGGCAAGACCACCGCCCTCGCCAGCGCGGCCCTCGCCCTCGCCGCGCGCCACGGGCCGCAGCGCGTCGGCTTGGTGTTCGTTGACCTGCAACGCACCCTGGTGGACTACGGCGGGCAGCACAGCCTCGCCGACCTGCCCCACACCCTCGCCGTGGTCACCGAGGTGGAGCAGCTAGAGGAGCTGGTGAGGCACCTTCAGGCGGAGGGCGCCGCCCTCGCGGCGGCCGGCGGCGGGCGCGCGATCTACGTGCTGATCGACAACCTGGACGAGCTGGGCGAGGAGCTGGAGGGCCACCGCGCGCTCGCCCAGACGCTGAGTACCCTGGTCCGGCGCCACGGGCGCGACGGGCTCCACATCGTGGCCGCCACGGGCACCGACAGCGCCACGGGCGAGCTGCGGCGCCGCATCGCCGCAGGAGGGCTCGGCCTGGCCCTTTGCTCGGCGGGGGCGCTGGAGGCCCTGCGCGTGCAGCGCACGCCGGCAGCGGTGCGCGGGCGCGAGCTGCCGCCAGGGCGCGGCTTTCTGGTGCGCGCGGGGCAGGTCTCGCCATTCCAGGTGGCGACCCCGTGCGAGCCAGGCGATGACGACGGGCCGCGCGCGGACGCCATGGACGCGCTGGTTGTCGCGACCCGTAACGCGGCTGGGGAAGCGCGGGCGGTGTGGTCGTCACCCGCCCCAGGACCTCTCGGCACGCCTACCCCGGTGAACAGCGCCCGAAGTGGGCCGCGCCCAGCGGAGCGCATGCTGGCTATCGTCCAGCGCGGGATGCGCTGGGAGCTGGACGCGCCCGTCGCCACGGGCGTGGAGCCTCTGGCGGCGCGGCTCGCCCGCCTCGACAGCGCGCAGTGGGGTGAGCCCCAGGTTCTGGCCGGGCTGCTGCGCGAGCTGTGGCTGCGCCTCCTGTGCGCGCGGGGGCTGGATGCCGAGATGGCCCGCGACGCGATCGCTGCCCTGGACGACGAGTCGCTGCTGATTGCACTGGAAGGAGAGCTGACCGCATGAGCACCGCCGACACACGCCTTGAGCTTACCATCGACGTCGTCGCGCTGCCCGCCCAGCGCGCCCTGGCCCTCGCGTCCCTGACCCCACCCGAGCTCGTCGCGGCCGCGCTGGCCGAGTTCCGTGAGCTGGCGTACCTCGGCGACCAGGCGGCCGACTATCAGCTGCTGCGCGCTGGCGGCGAGCCCCTGGACGAGGAGCGCCCCCTGGCGGCCCAGCTTACGGGGGGCGAGCGGCTGGCCCTCGCCGAGCGCCCGCTGGCTATCCCACAGGGCGCCGCGCCCCTGCGCCACGCGCTCTACCTGCGCGAGCGGGGCGGGCAGGTCTTCCGCCTACCCTGGGCCCCCGCCGTGATCGGTCGGCCCGACCCGGGCCTCGCAGGAAACGAGCTGATCGCGGTGAACCTTTCCGCGCATCCTGCGGGCCAGCGGGTCTCGCGGCGCCACGCCCAGATCCTCGAGCGCGGCGGCCAGTACCTCGTGGAGCGCCTGTCGCCCAACCCCACTGCTGTGGTTGGAAATGACGGCCAGACGACCCCTGTGGAGGACGCGCCGGTGCCGATCGGCCACGGCGACACGCTGCTGTTGGAGCGCAGCCAGATCGCCCTCACCTTCCTCGTGCGCGACGAGACCGGGCAGTAGCTAAGGGCTGCGGCCCGTCGGAGAGTAAGGAGCAACCGCTATGAAACAGTTTTCTACGGCCCTGTTCATCCTGGCCCTGGGCCTTGGGCTGCTGGCGCTGCCGGCCCATGCCCAGAGCGGGGCGGCCAAGGGCGAGCTCGTGGTGCTGAACACGTTTGTGGAGGAGGACGAGGGCGGGGCGCGGCTGAAGGTGACCTTCACGCTGCGCGACCGCGACGGCCAGCCGCTCTTGGGCGACGACCTGCAGGTTGCAAACGAGGGTCTGATCGCCCTGGGCGACACGAAAGCCACGGCGGCCGTAGGCCCCCCCGAAGATCCGATCAAGATCGCGCTGGTGATCGACGCGAGCGGCAGCATGAACCTGCGTGATGCGGATGGTGCGCCGCTGATCGGCCAGGTGCGGGCAGCGGCGGCTCAGATGATCGACGCGGCGCCCGAGAACGCCGAGTTTGCGGTCTACAGCTTCGCCGACAAGCTGGAGCGTCAGTACACGGGCTTCCGCCGGCGCGATCAGGCCGATCAGATCAAGGATGCCATAGCTAACTTCAAGCTCACCCCGTCGGAGCAGGGCGACACCTGTCTGTACGACGCAGCAAGCCGGGTCATTGATGATCTGGTCGCAGCGCAACCTGGGCCGGCCGAGCAGCTCGCGGTTGTTCTCTTCACCGACGGCAAGGACAGAGAGAACGGCGGTGAGCTCTGCGGCAGCACGATCCGCGCGCCGGAGCTTGTCCGTAAGGCAAGGGGTCTCCGGGCTGAGCCCATCCCGCTCTACACCATCGCGGTCTGCACAGCGGCCGGCGCCGACCCCTGCGAGAATATCAACCGCGTTGATCTCACCAACCTGGCTCAGCAGACCGGCGCCTTCCCCGCCATTGGGCCGCGCGAGGAACTTGGTGCACTCTTCACCCGCCTGATGCAGGAGCTGAGTAGCCAGTGGGTGGCCGAGGCGACGCTGTGCCCGCCCAAGGGCGAGCATACCGCGCTGCTGACGATTACGCAGGGTGGGGCGAAGCGTGACGTGGCAGTGCCCTTCACAGCGACGCGGGCCTGCTTTGTCCCGCCAAGCTTCGCGATCACCCACCAGGCGTACCTAGCGGCCACCGATAGTTACTCTGTAACCCTGGAGATCACGAGCCCGGAGCGGGTGGGCATGGTGATGGTGGCGGTGCACGACAGTGCGGAGGGCGGCCTTCTGAGCGGGACGACGCTCGCGTTTGATGGCCCACCGGCGCAGCTGGCGTTCATGCTGCCGAGCACCGATCTGGTCGCCGGCCACGACTACTACCTGCGGGTCACCGCTGTGGACACGGAGGGCAGGCCGTTGACCGGGCCGAAAGGCGCGCTGGCGGTTGCCGTGAACAAGTTTACCTATAGCCCGACCCTCGATCTGACGGTCCTTTCGGTGGAGCCCGACTGGGATGCCGAGCAGCTCGTGGTTGGCATCAAGCTGGGCGGGGCCGGGGGGCGCACCTTCACCATTGGGGGCAGCCTGCGCGACGCTGAGACCGGCCAGAGCGAGGCGCTGCCCGCGGTGGCGCCCGAGGACGGGCGGCTGCGGCTGGCGATGCCGCCGATGCTGCGCGAAGCCCACGAGGCGCGCAGCTACATTCTCACGCTGGCCCTGGAGGCGGGCGGCCAGTCGCTGACGCCGAGCTTCACGCGGGTGCTGCCCCTGCGCCCTGACCCGACGGGCGCGGGTGCGCCGGGGTGGCTGATCGCGGCGGGGCTGGCCGCGCTGGCCGGCGGAGTCGTCGGTGTGCTCGTGCTCGCCCGGCGCAAGTCGGGGCCGCCCATCATCGAGAAGCCGTACGGGGATGCGACCGTGCTGCGGCCGACGGCGCAGCAGGGCGGCACTGCCGCCCTGGCCGTGGCAACTCCGCGCCCGGCGCAGCCGACGGCGAGAACCGCGCCCGGCGCGACCGAGCGGCACAGGCCGCCCGCCGAGGCCACCAAGGTCCACGCGGCCCCTGCGCCGCGCTCGGCGCGTCGGCTGCGCCTGAAGGTGCTCCAAACCCCGGCGCCCGGCCTCACGCGGGAGCAGACGGTCTCCAGCTTCCCGCTGACTGTGGGGCGCGTCCAGGGCCAGCTCTCCTTCCCCGACGACACGAAGATGTCGGGGCGACACATCGAGATCACCCTGCGGGACGGTGCCTTCAGCCTGATTGACCAGCACGCTACCAACGGCACCTGGGTGGGCGAGCGCCGGCTCGGGCCGGGCGAGCGCGTGCTGTTCACCGAGCAGATCGTGGTGCGGCTGGGGCCGAACACTACCATCGAGCTCGCGCCGGAAAGTTCGTAGCGCGAGTCCGGTCGTGTGACAGCACGGCGCGGCCCCGGCGGATAGCCGCCGGGGCTGCCTTTGTTTCAGCTATAGGTCACAGAGGAAGCTGCTAACCTTGCACCGGTCGTGAGCCAGGGCCTCGCAGCTTCCAGCTCACACCACCGCGGCTCAGGCGCTGAGATTCCAGAGCCGCAGCGCCCCATCTGCCGCAGCCGTCACCAGCCGGCCGCCCACCAGGAGCGCGTCGGTCACCGGTGCGCCGTGCAGACAGCGCACTCCCATCCCGTCGATGCCCCGGTCGCCCAGGTGCCAGACGGATGCCTCGCACCCCTGGAGCGCGATGAGCGCGCGGGCGTCGGCCGAGAAGGCGAGATGGTGGACCGGCAGGTTGTCAATTATATGCTGCCCGAGCAGCCGGGCGATGCCCATGCGCAGGCGATACAGCAGCAGGGCGCCAGCTTGGGCGACGGCAAGCAGGCTTCCGTCAGGTGCGAGGCCGAGGGCGGTCACCTCGCCGCTAGCCAGCGGCCGCACCACGCAGATCTCCGCCCCATTAACCGCAGAGCGCACGTTAATCTGCCCCTTCCGGTGAACGGCGAGAGTCGCACCGTCGGCCGCGAGCGCCACATGCTCCACACCCCCACCGTGGGCAAGCGCTGCCTGACCGACGACCGCGCCGCTCGCCAGCTCGTAGCTCATGACAGAGTCCTCGCCGATGGTGAGCAGTCGCGTGCCGGACGAGTCTACAGCGAGCCCGTGCTGCTGGGCCGGGGCGAGCGTGAGCCGATGGACGACACGCCCCTCCTCACCGCTGCGGCGCAGCAGGACGGCGCCGGCCTCCACGCCGGCCAGCCACCCTCCGCCAGAGGCGAGCCCACCCACAGGCTGCTGGGCGTTGTGCGCGGGGCCGGGCACGAGCCGGTCACCATTGAGCTCCCAGCGCTGAAGCCCGTCCCCGAGACTGACGAGCGCTGTCTCGCCATCGGGCGCGAGCCACGCCCCGGCATGCCCGAAGCTGTCGAGCCGCGCGAGCAGGGCGCCGTCGCTGAGCCGCCAGATACGCACTTCATTAGGCGTGGCTGCGGCAAGCAGCAGGTCATGGGGGCATAGCGTCACCCAGCTGGCGCCGGGCAGGCCAGTTTCCTCAAGCGCAGGCAGCCGCAGCCCGTCACGCGCGCGCAGCAGGCAGACAGTGGCCTCATCGGCGACCGCAAGCAGCTCGCCATCTGATGTGACGGCCACGCGGGCCGCGCCGGGGTGCGGGAAGACCTGCGCCGCAGCGTCGGCGGTCGCCCACACGACGACCGCGTCCCCGCCGGCGGCGACGGCGACCGCCCCATCGGGGGTGAGCGCCGCGTCGGTGAGCGGGTGCGGCAGCTCCCCGACGCTGGCGGGCCGCCCTCGCCCCAGGCCCGGGACAAGTACGGTCGACAGCTGACCGGCCGTGCCGAACAGGGCCGTCCGCCCGTCGCCGGCGAGGGCAACGACGCGCCCGCTTAGCTGCGGCGGGAGGCTCCAGGACCGAGCAGCAGCGGGCTCGCCGAGCCGCGCCAGCCGCAGCAGGCCAGGCTGGGCCAGTGCGACGGTGTCGCTCTGCGCTGCGGTGAGCAGCTGCGCCGGCCCGGCCTGGATCGGCGCGGGCCCCGCGTCCTCCACCCTATCCAGCGGGACGAGACAGGTGCCGGCGTCGGTCGCCACGAGTAGCTCAGCGCCGCCGGTGATCCCGAGCGCACGCACAGGCGCCTCGGTAGGCAGCCAGGGCGTGCAGCCCGGCTGCCCGATCACGTGCCTGGAGACACCGAGGGTCGTCGCGATCAGGAGGGCCTCACCGGATGGCTCCCACGCCAGCCCCGTGACGAGGCCCTCGCCACGCCGGTCGAGCAGGGCAGCCTGGCGCGACTCCAGGCGGGCCGCTGCGGGCATGCGAGCAGGAGGCGGTGTCCCTGGCGAGCCGCTGACAGCCTCCCGTCCCGTGGGGGCGACGCGGGGCACCAGACTCTGGCCCAAAGGCAGCGGGGCGAGGGGCGGCAGCGGGACAGCTCGTGTGTCGGGCAGCAGGGGCGGGGGGAGGACAACCTGCTGTGTCTCAAGCTCGACGCGGTGTGGCGGTGGTGGCGGCGGTGGGGCCGGCTCTGGCGCCGGGGCGAGGCGCCGCTCCAGCGCAGCGAGGGCCGCCCCCGCGTCGCGCGGGCGCCGCTCACGGTCGAGCTGCATCAGCTCGAGGATGGTCGCCGCAAGCCCTGCCTGCGCGGCGGGCGCGAGGGCTGTCGGCTGGACAAGCCCATCGCGACCGCTGTGCGCGATCGAGGCGTAACGCTCCCGGGCATCCAGCGGCCGCTGACCGGTCAGCAGGAAGTAGGCGGTGGCGCCGAGGGCGTACAGATCGGCGCGGTGATCAACGTCGGCGGCGCCGAGCCCATGCTGCTCGGGCGCCGCGTAGTGGGGCGAGGCCGCCGCCACGGCAGTGCGCTCGTCGCGCTGCGCGATGCCGAAGTCCAGCAGCCGGAAGGGGATCTGCACCGAGAGCGTGCTGCCTGGGGCCGCCTTGATGTTCACCGGCTTGATGTCGCAGTGGACGATGCGGCTGCCGTGCAGGTCGCGCAGGTTGCCCAGGAGCACGCGCAGAAAGCCCGCGACCTCGGTGGCGGGCCAGGCCGGCGGCACGCGCTCGTCCAGCGTCGGGCCCTCGACAAACTCCATCACGATGAAGTAGCCCGCGCCACGCTCGCCCTGCCAGAAGTCGTAGACGTTCGGCATGAAGCGCAGCCGCTCGGCGTGGGCGGCGAGGATGCGTACCTCGTTGTGCAGCAGCTCCAGGTCGAGCGGCTGAAAGATATACTTCAGCGCCACCCGGCGCTCCATGCGCAGGTCGAAGGCTTCGTAGACCTCGCCAAACCCGCCGCGCGCCAGCAGCGCATCTACGCGATAGCGCCGGTTGAGCACGCCCCCTGGGGCCAGTAGTGGCTTTTTGCTCATCGTTGCCCTCCCGCGCCGGCTGTGCTACCATCTCGTGCCATGGACGCCTCCCTCCCGCTGCTGCTCAATCTGTTCGCCGCCGCAGCCCCGCCCGATGCGGAGATGCCCGCCGCGCCGCCCCTGGAGCTCGACGCGCCGGCGATCCTGTCCACTGTGGCGCCGCCGGCCTCCGCGCAGGTGCTCGCGCGGCTGCTTGCCGAGGCCGCCGCAGGCATGCCCGCCGAGGAGCTCCTCCCGCAGCTCCAGGCCCTCGCCGCGACGGTGGACGGCCCGCAGGCCCGCGTCGCCGAGCTCGCCGGCCAGCTGGAGACCATTGCCGCCCTGCGTCGCGCTGACCGGCACGGCGCCCTCGCGCAGGCGAGCCTTGACCTGGGAACCAGCCCACTCACGGGCCTCGTGACGCTCTGGCACTTGGAATCCGCCCCCGGCGAGCCGCCCGTGAGCGTCGTCTGCCGCACGGGCCTGTCTCAGGCCGAGCGCCATCTGCGGCTGCGGGGCGACAGCTTTGTTGAGCGGCGGGTGACCTTGCGCTACAGCCCTGATGATCCCTTCCCCCTGGTTGAGGTCACCGCCCCCGTCATGACGGCCCTGGACGGCGAGCCTGCGATGCGCGGCCCGTGGCGCCAGCTGGCCCTGCCCGACTACGACCTCCAGGTGTTCAGCGAGCAGGGCCGCCCGCTCGGCCTTGTGCGCACCAGGCTGCTCGCCGCGCCCATAGAGCTCGCGCGCGAGCCGCTCGGCCTCACGCTCGGAGCACAGGCGGGGGCGCAGCTGGTGGCTACGGAGCTTGTGGACGCGTCCGGGGCGGTAGCCCTTTGTGTTATCGCGTGGCCCCCGCTCGGTCCCGGCCAGGGCGCCTGAGGGCGTCTACTCGCGCAGCTCGGTCCGCAGCTCCGTGCCCGCCACGACTTCTACGACCGTCGGCTCTGACGCCGGCGCAGCAGGCTCCTCTGGCGGAGGGATGGGCCGCTCCTGCTCCGGCTGCCGGGCCGCGTCCCCCTGGTCAGACGGCTCCTCGTCCACTGGGCCAGCGTCGCCCGGCTCGGCGGCGGCAAACGACAGGGCGCGCAGGCGGAAGAGCAGGTTGTCCTGGAGCGGGTCGGGGAACTGCTCGTCGGGGAGCCGAAAGCTGCCGCCCAGCAGCTTGTTCAGCTCGTCCTCGATCTCCTTGACGATCAGCCGCCGCCCATCCGTGGTGGCGCTCCAGCTCGTGTCGCTGCGGCAGAACGAGCCATCCTTGTCGCGCAGCATGCAGCGCACGATGATGCGGACGATCTCGCGCGGGATTGGCACGCCGCGCTTGTCGGTGAGCAGGGTGTTGACCACGTCGAAGGAGCGAAAGCGGTAGTCGCGGATCTTGCGCTGCACCTCGGCTTCGCCGCTGCTGACATACGACGAGCGCAGGATCTCCTCGATCAGCCCGTCGATGTTCTTCGTGGTCATCACCATGCCGGCGAGACGCAGGCGACCCTGAAGATCCCGAGCCTGGCCGCGATCGGCGGGGGCCAGAATGTCGAGCACCTCGTCGATGCTAGCGGGGATCAGGTCGTCGCTGACGCCGAACTGGTCGGTGAAGACCTTGAGGCAGTAGGTGTAGAAGTGCTCGGGGTTGCGCCCGCCGCTGACCAGGTCGTAGAGCAGGGCGCCGAGGCTGTAGACATCAGTGTGGAAGCCGGTGCTCTTCGAGATGTGGGCCTGCAGGTCGTAACTGGCGTGGCCGCCCAAGCCGCGCTCCAGCTGGAGCACGAAGCTGCCGGCCCGCTCGTCCACCTCGGCCCGCTCGATGCGGTAGTAACGGTGGTCGCGGTACTGGCCGCGGCGCTCCAGGGTGAGCTGGGCGCGGCGGCGGCACTGCTCGGTGTCCTCGTCGCCGCCGGGCTCGAGATGGTAGCTTTCCTGCTCCTCGAACAGATCGGCCACAAACAGCCAGTCGCTCGGCCTGATGTTGCCGATTTTGCTGCCCTTGCCGGTCACCCGGTCGGGACGGGCTGGGTCGACGCTTACGCGCACCTCGATCGGCAGGTCGGCCTGCTCGGGGGCGCGGTAGAAGGGGCTGCCGGGGGCCTGCTCGCTGCCGGCCTTGAAGGTCTCGCCGTCCTTGATCACGTCGGTGTTGGTGACGTAGCCCAGGTCGGCCAGCTTCACATCCACGCTGGTCAGGGGCACGTCGTTGGAGTGGCGGAAGAAGATGTTGCCGGGCTTGAGGTCGCGGTGGGCCTCGCCGGCGCGGTGCAGGTACTGGATCGACTGCACGATGCGGATGAAGAGCTTCAGCACGATGTGGTTGCGGATGATGCTCGGGTCGTGGCTGACCGGGCCTGCCGCGCCGCGCATCGGCCGCCCGTCGGGCCCGTTGATCGGCACGGGCGCTGTGCGAAAGGCGTTGAGAATGTCGTAGCCCGACAGGCTGCCAAGCTCGCTCAGGCGCATTGGGGTGCCGCTCGAGCCCTGGAGATAGCGGCGGACGAAGACCGCCAGATCGTCCCGGATCTCGGCGGCGTTCTCGTGGAGCGTGTGGGCGTCCACGGCGCTATGGCGGTAGATCGTCAGGTCGCACCAGCGATCGTTGCGCTCCAGCAGGTGCTCCAGCGTGCCGTGGCAGAGCTCCAGGCAGTAGAAGGGGCCCTGGAGGCCGAAGCGGTCCTTGATGCGCTGGTAGTCGGGGCCGTTGTTCAGCGTGAAGTCGACGCTGCGGGCGTGGTCGAAGTAGCGGCTCCACCAGAACTCCTTGACGGAGCCGACCGGGCCGCGGCGGCCGAGGTCGCGGGCGATGGCGCCCCAGCCGAGGAAGCGCACCAGCGAGTCGATGTTGCCGCTGCGGTTAGCCAGGCTCAACGACTCCTGGAAGAAGCGGATGGCCCCGCTGTAGGCCACCTGGTCGTCGGGGTCGTCGCGCAGGAACTTCACCGCGCGGAAGTCGGACTGCCCGTCGAGGGTTTGCAGATCGGTGGCCAGGAAGACCACGGCGTTGCGGCCGGTGCCGAGCAGGATGGGCTCCTCGCTGCCGTCGGGGCGGCGCACAAGGTGCAGGTAGACGCTGCGGATGCGCTCCTCGCTGCCGACGGTCTCGACGGCGCTGATCAGCAGCGGCCTGGTCTCCAGTTGGGTCATGGACAGCCTCCTCTGGTGGGGCGCAGCGCGGGAGCGCGGCGCGGGACGATGGACCGGTGTATCCCGCTCAGCCCGTTGTCGACAGGCGCTCGACGACGACGAGGGGGGAACCGAACTTGTCGAAGACGGTGGTGCGCAGGGC
>Ga0105046_10010202_pt1 | contig 14636 bp, 12 predicted proteins | sample MAT03_FD_78385 | JGI IMG/M metagenome (GOLD analysis project Ga0105046, IMG submission 78385) | Freshwater microbial communities from Lake Fryxell liftoff mats and glacier meltwater in Antarctica - MAT-03 (megahit assembly) | ecosystem: Environmental > Aquatic > Freshwater > Ice > Liftoff... | reverse complement strand
GAACGGTTGCATCCAACAACACCGCAGTGCCTGTACAAACGGTCTGGTCCGGCCCCAGATCAACCACTGGCAACGGAGTGAAACTGATGATCGTAGCATCGGAAGCCACGCAGTTGTTCAGCGTTACCGTAACGCTATACGGTCCGGAAACAGTAGGAGAGAAAGTGGCTCCGGTGGATCCATCTTGCCAGAGGTAGGTAGCACCGGGAACAGTTGCATCCAACAGAACAGGTACATCCGCGCAAACCACTTGATCCGCCCCAAGGTCCACGACGGGGAGCGGGTTGAACGTGAAGTCCACGGCATCGCTCGCGGTACAATTATTGGCCGTAACGGAAACCGAATAGGTGCCGCCGGTGGTCACATTGAAGAATGGTGCCGGGGAACCATTCTGCCAGACGTACGTGCCACCCGCGATCTGGGCATTCAGCAGGAATGCGTCACCAGCACAGAGCACTTGGTCCGCGCCGAGGTTAACAACGGGCAATGGCGTGTATGCCAAGGTGATCGCATCCGATGCTGAACAACCATTGGCCGTAACGGTAACAGAATAGGTGCCGGCACCTGTCACTGCGAAGCTGCTCGCGGTGCTGCCGTCCTGCCACACATAGGTGCCACCGGATACGGCCGCATCGAGCACGAGGTTCTGTCCGGCGCAAAGTGTGGCATCCGGTCCAAGGTCCACGACCGGCAAGGGTGTTACGAACAGTTCCACTTCATCGCGCAACGTGATGGTGGCCTGCATGGAAATGTCGTCCAGACCGAAGTCGTTCCCAACGCCATCGCCGGACATGGCACGCAGGCACAAGTTGGCTGCGGTCTGTCCAACACCGGATGTCCACGCATAGGAAATGGTCTGCCAACCACCGAAATTGGGAAGTGTAACCTCGGCACTAGTGGGGCCGCCATCGATCCACCATTGCAGGCGTGCAGGTTGGGCGTTGGATACCGTGCGCACACGGTAGCTCAGGGTGTAGGTCTGTTCCGGGCAAACCGTAACGGATTGGCACCAGACATTGAACAAAGCGGAAGGCCAGCCCGAGTTCACCATCATGAAATTCCCGGATCCGGTTCCTTGGAACTGGGGGTGGTATGAGGCCGCGTTGGTCCCGATGAAATAGTTGCCTTCGGTGACCAAGGTGGAGGAGTAGTTGAATTGCGTGGAGAATCCAGTATTCCCGGCGTTGAAATCACTGTTCGTGAAAAGTTCGCCGCTGGGGTAGCTCACTTCACCCCAGTACACGCCCGCCGTTCCCACGGTTATGCTGGTGGCATTCGACCCCGTGCTCCACAAATAGTCCGGAAAACCAGCAGGGGCGGTGAATGTGTGAGTTTCACCCTGACAAATGGTCACATCGCTTCCAAGGTCGATCGAACAGACCTGTGCCATGGACAGCCCTGTGAACAGGAACTGACTGAGGATCAGTAGATATGTGCTTAGCTTATTGATCACTTCAGGGTAGACGATATCCAAGTCCAAAGTTCGGGCCGATCGCGGAATGGACGTGATTTCCGTGGAATACGTTGCTCACCGAAAGATGAACACCTTGTTGACATCTTCCAAAACTAGTTCTTCCACGGCGTGGAATATGCGCTGGCCATGTTCTTTCACGGCATGGCATCGCATTTTGCTCGTCTCATCGTAGGCCACGGTATTGAAGCAAACTATTCCATCCGAGGCGCATCGGTCCCTTAATCCGTGCATGAAACTTCGGGAGTCCACGCCCCGTGCAAGGTCCAGATCATCAAAGAGGTCAACAATGATCAGGTCGAACCGCTCCTTCAACGCGTGTATCTGGATCGTGGCATCACCAGTGATCACTTCAAGGTCCGTGTGGCGGTCCAGATCGAAATGCGACCGTGCAAGGGTAAGCATGACTGGATCCAGCTCGATCGCGGTAATGGGCATGGTCAAGCCCAACTCTTCGCGCAGGATGTGTGGTACACTGCCTCCGCCCAATCCCAACAATAGCACGGACCCGGGCGGTTCGTCCGTCAAGCCCAAGTGGACAAAGGTCCGCTGCCATATCCTGTGCAACGCACCGAATGATTGGTTCCCATGGTTTGAATTCAGGACCTTCCGGCCATTCTCCCAGCGCACCTCCAAACGACCGAACTGGCCGTTGGTGTGGGTTTCGACCATGGGCCAAAGCCAGCTGAAGATCCGATGGAACATGGTTGAGTGCGAGGCAAAGGTGTGGAAGCTATGACTTGTAAAGGATGTGGCAGCTCGGGAGTTGCCACCATGTCATATGAACGGCATCATTTCCGGGGAATGGCGCTGAACGCATAACGGCACCACCGTACTTTCGCAGCCGCTTTGACGGCCCTTACCAGATACAAACTGCGCAAACTGGCGAAGTATGCCGTGGTCACCTTGTTGGTAGCCACCGTGTTCACCTTGTTCAGTGGGGAGCAACCCGGCCTCGTATTGGGTGCATGGGTCTTATTGGGTTTGTGGACCGGGATACTGGAGGAATATCTCTTTGGGCATCGCTTCCGTTCCATGGTGATCCCCTTGCAGATCGTGGGCAAAGTGCTTGCGGTGAATGCCTTGACCATCGCCTTGATCGCCGTGGCGTTCGCCCTTCGCTCGGATCATTTCGAATGGTTCACGGGCGAACGACCGGCCAAAGTGCAGCAGATCTTCTTAATGGCCCCGTTGTACATGCTCATGTTGCGGGTCGTGGTGGTCACTTCGATCGCGATCCTCGTGGTCCAAGTGGAGGAATTGATGGGCCGCCGTATGTTCCTTGGCGCGTTGCTGGGCCGGTACGAAAAGCCAAAAGCGGAAGAGCGGGTGGTATTGACCATGGACCTGGTAAGGAGCACCACCTTGGCCGAACGGATGGGGGATGTCCATTATTTCCGGTTCTTGAACTACACGTATTCGCTGATGACCGATGCGATCCTGCGCAACGAGGCGGATGTACACAAGTACGTTGGAGATGAAGTGATCTTCACATGGCCCATGCGTGTGGGAGTGCGCTACGAGAATTGCTTGGACCTGTACTTCGACATCATGGAGCGGATCAAAGCACATGAGAACAACCTGAAACGTGAGTTCGGGGTGGTGCCGGAGTATCGTGCGGCGGTGCATGGAGGCCGTGTCATTTCCGCAGAAATAGGCCACACCAAACGGTCCTTGGAATTGAGCGGTGATGTCATGAACAGCGTGTCCCGTATGTTGGGTTTGGCGAAAGACATGAAGGTGGGCTTGTTGGCATCTACTGAATTGTTGGATCGCATTCCCAATGCCAAGGAGCGGTTCAACATTGGCCCACAGCGCTCCGTCCCGGTCAAAGGGCGCCGACGCGAAGTGAGCGTACACGTGGTGGAACGACAAAGCCAGGAATGACGGCCTTCGTTTCCCATAACAAAGTGGCTATCGACGCAGCTGGCATCGGAAGAGTTAAGAAATTCTCTTCACCATGCAACCTGCGGTTCAACTTGCGAAGCGGTTGTGTTCTCCAACCTATTTCCCTTGTTTACACCTTGGTTCTCCTGCTTTCGGTGGTATCCAACTTGCGCACGAACGCGCAGATCGTGGTCCCTTTCATCAGCAATGTGGAGCGTCTTATGGTCTTCGGCGATAAGCGTTTCAAAGAAGTGGACGTTCGACCGCCGGAACGCTTTTGGCCCATGGACCGAGCGTTGTTCTTTCAGGACCACAGTGGTCGATTGGTGTATTATTCACTCGATGGTGGTCAAGCACAGATCGTGGAACCGAACAGGCCGGATACGATACTGGTGGCAGGCGAACGCGTGGCGTGGCTGCGTGGCGATACGCTGAAGACCCTGCGTTCGGGTCGCTCCCAAGTGTTGGCGACGGCCGTTTCCCGATTCGCCGTAACGGATAGCCTGATCGTCTACCACGACAGCTTGGAACACGAACTGATGGTGGTCTGGCGCGGGCAACAGTTGCCCTTGGCCACGTTGGAACAAGGCACCCAACGCCCGCAATGGACCCAAGGCGGGAACACGGTCACCTTTTATGATCGATCAGCACGTTCATTGTTCCTGTTCAGGAATGGTACTTTGAAGGTGCTCACGGACAGCAGCGATGTGGGTATTGCGGTGAATGGAACAGGGGTTGTGGGCTATTGGAACGATGTCCGCGACGAATTCATCGGTGACCTCAACGGCAAGGTTGAACGGTTGTCCGGACTCAAGCCAGTGAGCGCCTTGGCGGGGGATGGGATCCTGGCCTTCGTGGATGGAACGTTGAAATTGAAGTATTGGCGCGGATCCGTGGTGATCACATTGACCGATACCATGCCCACCAAGTATTGGGTGAAGGACAGGGTCCTTTTGTACCTTGATGGTGGTCTGCTGAAGGTGATCGGGGGCGGGAGCGACGTACCGATGACCGTATCGGAGGTTGTACCTGAGAAATGGCGAGTGAACGATGACCTGCTCGTGTATCTGGACGCCAACCGGGAACTGCGTGGCCTCCGAAATGGAAAGCGCGTCAAGTTCGGCACCGAAGCGGCAATTGCCGATTTCGAACTCTACGGGGATGCCGTTGTCTACAAGAGCCCAACAGGACCGATCACCATAGTACAACGCGGGAAGAGCTACCTCTATTGAATTTCAAGGCTGGGCCACTTTTCCAGAAGTTGCTACTTCCCTTGCTGTAGCGGTACCCTGTTCCGGGAGAAGTGTCCAAAGCCTTATGGCGTTGAGCTTCCCTTTGAGGTCGGTGGACCCAATTTCCCGTATCGCGTAGGAGGCGGGTAGTAGCAACACGTCCATCAGGTCTTGGGAAATGAGGTTGTCCACCCCGAAGGCATTGCACTTGTTCTGGATATGGGCTGCCGTGTTCACTACATCACCGCTATAGATGCGTTCCTTCTTCACCAAGCCCACCTCACCTGCCGTTACCGGACCGTAATGGAAACCTGCCTTGAATATGGGTGCATGCCCATAGCGCGCTTCGTAATGCATGGCCCGGCGCTGCAACTTGGTCCGGATGTCCAGAAAACACCTGATGCAGCGTTGCTTTCCGATGCCACGGCGCAGCGACCACGACACGCTGATCTCATCACCGACATATTGGTAGATCTCGCCACGGGAATACACGATCGAGTCGGTAATGTCAGCATAAAGTTCATTGAGCAGTTGGAAGTACTTCACATGTCCGATCCGCTCTGCCACTGTGGTGGAGGACCGCATGTCCAAGAACATGAACACGCGCATTTCCTGCCGTGGCCGATGGTATCTGCCGAAGAGGTAGTTGATACCTCCACTGCCATATTGGTCGTTCAAACGCACCATCAACATCGTACCGGCCATCAAAAAGGTCCAATACGCGTATACCCCAAGGAATTTGAAGGTCAGGATGCCATTGGAGGTTGGATCGGTCAGGGATCGGTTTTCCGCCCAAAGACGCATTAAATGGAAGGCACCGACAAAGACCAGCATCAAAAGCGCCATGTACGATACGGCTTGTGCATAGGGCAGCTTCCGCCACCGATCGCGAAACAGGAAGATGTATACGACACCAGCGAAGAGCCCTGCGATAAGGGAGTGGAGGAAGTGCTCTTGCAAACGCGCCTTGATCGTGCTGGGCAGGTCGTGCTCCAGCAGTACGAAATGTTCGAACAAGGCCGAAAAGCAACCGGCCACAACCCAGGCTATGGTAATTCGCAATGCACGCTGGGCACGCAACCTGGAGCGGGTGAGGGTGTTCGTCTTCACGGCGGCGAAGATAAATAGTGTACACACCTCTTTTGTAAAACGAATGTTCCTTCTCTGTTATCGAAATGTTTTCCGTGGTACCGTATGATCGGTCAGCGAAGGCGCCACGAAAGAACTGGTGCGGGGTTCTGCGAGGTGGCTTGGATCTGGGAACATTTCAGGGCGCAGGTCGTTAAAGCACCGTCAGCGCAAGTGAGCCACATTCACGCCCGAAATGATACGAATGATGAACACCCGGTTAGTACAAGATCAACAAGGTGGCCGCACGTATAGGGTCAACTCCCGTAATTTCGCCCGGTGATGTTGCACCATTCCCTGCGGACCTTGGTGCTTGCCTGTGCGTTGCTCGTAGCGCCCTTGGCGGGAAATGCCTTCTATATCCACCTGCACGGCCTTGTTTCCGAGTATTTTACGGGCGATGCCATGAAGGGGGTGCAGATCCGCTTGGTCAAGGACAGTGTGGATCGGGAGACCGTGTTCACCACCGGCAATGGGAAGTACGAACTGTACTTGGAGCGCGGGTACGACTACCAGGTCTGGTTCTATCGGTCGGACATGGTGACCAAGCACGTGCGCATCGATGCACGGGAGATCCCCTTGTTCCCGGATGTACCCTTTTTTGACATGGACCTGCAGATGACGCTTTTTACCTGGGTGGATGGCTTGGACTACGAGCTTTTCAATGCACCGATCGGGTTGTCCGAGTACAAGCAAAGCGTCCGGAATCTGAACTGGGACGTGGATTACACTGAACGGAACCGCCGATATGTGGACCGATTCATGGTCAATTACGAAAGGGCGGTCGTGAGCAAAGCACGTGAGAGGGCCAAGGCGGTGAACAAGCGCCGACGCAAGGCCGTGTTCTTCTGATCGGTGATCAAGATCTTCGTTCTGCACAAGAGCAATTGCCGAGGAACCTAGGATCGGTGTTCCCCTTTACCGCCAAAGGCCGAAAGGGCATTGACCGGATCCGCGCAGGCTCGCACCAGCTTCACGCACTCCACGGCTTCCTTTACATCATGTACGCGAAGTATCGCTGCGCCGTTGTTCAAGGCCAGCGTATGGAGTACGGTGGTCCCGTTCAGTGCCTGAGCGGGCGTGGTGCCAAGTACTTCATTGATCATCCGCTTTCGACTAAGACCGACCATTACCGGCGCCCCAAGTAATGTCAGCCGCTGAATGGAGTTGAGCAGGGCGAAGTTGTGTTCAGTGGTCTTCCCGAACCCGAAGCCGGGGTCGATCACCACGTCCGGGATACCTGCATCGTGCGCAGCATTCATTCGTGTACTGAGAAATAAGGTAACCTCAGCGGCCACGTCCTTATAGTGCGGGTCCTGTTGCATGGTCCGTGGCGTGCCCTGCATATGCATGATCACGTATGGCACGTTCAATTGAGCTACAGTAACGAACATGTCGGGGTCCAAGATCCCGGCTCCGATATCATTCACCATACCGGCACCGGCCTCCACAGCGGCCTTGGCCACCTTTGTATGGTAGGTGTCCACGCTTAAGAGGGCGTCCGGGAACCGCTGTTTGATCGCTTCGATCACAGGCAGCACACGCCGGATCTCCTCGTCCGGTCCCGGGTCGGTAGCCCCGGGTCGTGAACTGGCACCACCGATGTCAAGGATCGTAGCTCCTTCCATCAACATCCGCTCGGCCAAGTGCAGTGCGCCATCCAAGTCCGTTCGGCTCGCCGCGTGGAATGAATCCGGGGTCACGTTCAAGATCCCCATCACCATAGGATAGTTCGGCGTGATCAGTCGGTCGCCGATCCTCCAGGTCGCTTGTGGTGCAGTGGACATAGGTTGCGAAGATCGGGCATTCAGTGTTGTACTACTCGTCTGTTGCGTCTTGCGTCTTGCGTATTGCCCCTTGTGACTTGTGACTTGTGTATTGTTTCTGGATCTCTACGATCTTCGTTCACCAGAAATAACCAAGCCCACTACCTTCGCCGACGCATGGAAAAGACACTTGGACAATACGCTGTAGTAGTGGAGGAGTGCATGGAACTTTTCAGCAAAAAGGCCAAGGACTACGGCACGGCATGGCGGATCTTGCGGGTGCCCTCGCTCACCGACCAGATCTTCATCAAGGCGCAACGCATTCGTACCCTGCAAGAGGTAGGGGAGAGCAAGGTGGGTGAAGGGATCCGGCCGGAGCTGATCGGGATCATCAACTACGCGGCCATGGCCTTGGTGCAATTGGAGCTCGGCGTGGTGGATAGCCCGGACCTTACTGCGGAGCGTGCCATTGATGAGGTGGGTTCCCGGATCGAGCAGGCGCGCACCTTGATGCAACGGAAGAACCACGATTACGGGGAGGCTTGGCGCAGCATGCGCGTGAGCTCCTTGGTGGACCTTATCCTGATGAAGCTGTTGCGCATCAAACAGATCGAGGACAATGCGGGCAATACATTGGTCAGCGAGGGCATCGATGCCAACTTTCTCGACATTGTGAACTACGCGGTCTTCGCCATGATCCAATTGGATGAGGGAGTTGAGGATGCCTCGAAGGGGATCGGACGTTTGCCTTGAGCACCGGCTTCACAACTTTCCGTAATGCACTTCAAGTTGTTAGTAAGTGGAGTCGTGAACAAGGCATCTCACTTTTGATCCTCTTCAGGGTCGCCATAGGTTTGCAGTCGCCGAAAATTCCGTCCGCCCGAGATCATCCATGCGCATCCTTCTGTTCTTCGTTTTCCTCGGTACATCGCTCCTTTCGGGTGCAGTGGACCTGCGGCTTCGCGGAGAGGTGACCACTTACGGCACGCACGAACAATTGGGTGATGTGCTGGTACGCGTTTACCGCAACGGTGTCAAGGAACAAATGTTCACTACGGGCCAAGGTGGGAAGTATACGGTGGATCTGGAACGCGGTGGTTACTACATTATCCGTTTTAGCCGCCCAGGCCACATTACCAAGTGCTTCGCCGTGGATACCAAGGGAGATGCCTGGAAAGGGGATACGCGGGAAGTATCCGTTTCTGTGGAGATGACACTCTTTACGAATGTGTCCGGCCTGGACCTGTCCTTTTTCGATCTACCCATGGGCTTGGCCCGTTTCGAACCGTTGACAGGCTTCCTCAGTTGGGACAAAGGGTACGAGGAACGTATTCGCCCCGAATTGGATCGGTTGATGGCAGAAGTGCGCCTGCGTGCTGAATTGGAGCGAGTTCCGGAGACGGTGATGGAAGTGCAGCCGAAGGCGCGTACACGTTCCTTGGGCCACCATGGAGGTCATCGGTAAGCGCTTTCGCAGGAACCGGTGCGTTGGCCCCGAGCGAAGAGTTTGGACCCGTAGCCCTCAAATTCCCAATGTCGTGTTAACGGTCGTTCAAGAACCTCCGGTGTAGGCTATTTTCGCCGGGAGAAGCTCCTTCATGTGACGTTCATGATCACGTGCAGTAGCTCCTTTCGAAACCAGAAATTCCCCCGCCAGCAAACAACTTGACATGCGCATCCTGATCCTGATAAGTCGTCTTATTGTAGGCCCCTTGTTCATCGTAAGTGGCTTGATCAAGGCGAACGATCCCTTGGGCTTTTCCTACAAGTTGGAAGAGTACTTTGCCGAGAGCGCGTTGAACCTTCCATTCCTTGAACCCTTCTCACTTTCGTTGGCGATCATGGCCTGTTTGGCCGAAGTGGTACTTGGTTTTGCGGTGCTCTTCGGTGGTCGCATGAAGTTGGCCACATGGGCACTTTTGCTCCTTACGGTTTTCTTCGGATGGCTTACGGCCTATACGGCAACGTGCGACCCCAATGGGGTCTACACCATCATGGTCGATGGTCAGTCCGTGGAACGGGGCGTTACGTGCGTTACGGACTGTGGATGCTTCGGCGATGCCATGAAAGGATCGGTGGGTCGTAGCCTGACAGCTTGGGAAAGCTTTTCGAAGGACATGGTCCTCCTTGTATTCGTGCTGCCGTTGTTCTTTTGGCGCAAACGGATCGAATGGAATACCGCTGCGAACGACATGGTGATCCTGCCTGCTTCATTGGCTCTGGTTGCGGTATGGAGCGGGGTGTTCACTTGGTGGGGGCCGGTATGGTTCACCTTGGTGGTCTTTGCTGGCTACATGTTGATCAAGCGGGCCAAGCAGGGACCTGGCGCGGAATGGATGGCGGCCGGCTGGGTAGCACTGTTGACCTTGGTCTTTTCGTGGTACGGTTTCGCGCACCTTCCCGTTCGCGACTACAGGCCGTTCGCCGTAGGCAAGAGCATCAGTGATCAGAAGAAGGAGGCCAAACCGCCGAAGACACAGGCGTTCGTGCAGTACAAGAACCTCACGACAGGAGAGATCAAGGAATATGACAGCAACGGTGCGTACCCTTGGGACGATGCGAACTTCGAATACGTGGATCGCCGGATCGTGGAGCTGGAAGCGGGCATCCCCTCACAAGTGCAGGATTTTCTATTGACCGATGTGGAAGGGAATGATCAGACATGGGGCGTTCTTGAAGAGCCCCAGCCGGTATTGCTGGTGATGATCTACGATGTGGACAAGACCGAAACCTCTTGCCTTCCTGCGATCACCGCATTGGTCAAGGAAGCGGGGGCGAAGGGCTGGTACATCTTCGGGGTAACGGCCAGCCCATTTTCCAAGAGCGAGGAATTCCGCCATGCACAACAATTGCCGGTCGAGATCCTTCAGTGCGATGAGAAGACCATCAAGACCGCCATACGCAGCAACCCGGGGGTGATCTTGTTGCAACAAGGCACCGTTCGCGGTAAATGGCATTGCAACGATGTTCCGGAATTCGCGACCGTAGCGGCCAAGTTGAAGTGATCCGATCATCGCCCTGCCACACACATCTCGCACCCGCGCTTTTTCCATGCCAAATGCACTCCGTAGGATCCTCACGATCGCACTGCTCGCGGTGGGACCTGCGTTGTGTGCCCAAGAGCACCTCTTGGTCTTCGGTATCGTGAAGGACCTGGACAGCGGTGGCATGATGCAGAACGTGCGGGTAAGGGTTTTTACGGATGGTTTGGAAGGTGATTCGGTCTTCACCGATCCGCTCGGTCGGTACCAGATCGGCCTGCCTTTGCGCGGTGTGCATGTGATCGAGTACAACAGTGCGCTGCACCACCCCAAGGTCGTAGAGGTGAGCACGGACAACGACATGGACGCGCTGGACCGAGAGCAGGAGTGGGGTATGCGCATCGATATCACCTTGGCGAGCGCATTTCTGGAACTCCCGGAAGATCTGGTCACCATGCCAGCGGGCAAAGCAGCTTGGATCCCGGAACGCCATGCCTTCGAATGGGATGGTCCCTACACCGAACGTTATTTGTTCCAATTCAGGAAGGCGGTAAAGGCGGCAAAGCGCGACTGACAGAAGGTCTGGAGCACAGGGCAGCGCGAACGCATCTTGAAAGGCCCTGTGGGATCAAATAGAACGCTTTGCGATACTGGTCAAAGCCCTGAGCGAGTACTTGGGCCATCTCTACTTCGCGCCTTTCGTACGCTCAACGCGACCTTAAGCCACGGATCCGCACAGATCTTCACGGATGAAGACAAGAGTTGGGACGAAGTCGCCCTTTGCTGGAATGTGGATCTTATCCATGAAGCCCGTGCATATCCGTGGATACCTCTTCAGGAACTTGCGCCGCAGGTGCAGTGTTAAGATGAGATAGCCAAGGGACCTCCTTCCACAAAGGATGCGATCTTTGCACCATGCGAACGATCGTTGCAGGCAATTGGAAAATGCACACTGACCGCTCTGGGGCTAAGGCTTTGGTGGGTGCATTATTGGAAAAGTTGGAAGGGCTCCCCAACACCGTGGAAGTGATCTTGGCACCGCCGTTCACCTACTTGCAGAACGTGTTGGATCAGACCCGTGGATCGCGGATCAAGGTAGCGGCGCAGAATTGCCATCAAGCGGATAAAGGGGCCTTCACCGGTGAAGTGAGCGCAGCCATGCTGGCCGATCTCGGAGTACATGCATGCATTGTTGGACACAGCGAACGCAGGCAATATTTTGGTGAAACGGATGCCGCGGTGGGCGAGAAGATCGTCTCGTTATTGGCGCAAGGACTTTTACCGATCTACTGCTGTGGCGAACGGAAAGACGAACGAGAGGAGGGTATTCACTTCGAGGTGGTAGCGGCCCAAATGAAAGCCGCATTGGGTGACCTATCCGTGGCGGACCTGGAACGCATCGTGGTGGCCTACGAACCCGTATGGGCCATCGGCACCGGGCTTACGGCGAGTGCCCAGCAGGCACAGGATATGCATGCATACCTCCGTGGGTTATTGCGTACCCATGGGTCCACTGTCGCCGATACGGTACCGATCTTGTATGGAGGGTCCTGCAAACCGGACAATGCGGCCGAACTCTTCGCCAACCCGGATGTGAACGGTGGCCTCATCGGCGGTGCAGCACTCGATGCGGACCAGTTCGTATCCATTCTCCGGGCGGCCACGGAGAGCATCGGTTAAAGTGAAAGGCGCGTTTCCTTTCACCCTGTAGTATTCGTTCATCGCACCATTCACATGGCAACAACACGTGTATCCTTCCTCATCGCACCGATCGATCCTTGGCGCGACATACTCATGGTGGAACTCCAGGACCTGGGCTACGATGGGTTCGAGGAATTGACCGGTGGTTTGGATGCCTACATCGAAACCACGCGATTCGATGCGGTGGCCCTCTCAAAATTATTGACCCTGCGTGATCCCCATGCGCAAGTGAGCTGGTCACACAATGTTTTGGAAGACAAGAACTGGAACGCCGAATGGGAAAGCAGCTTCCAGCCCGTGGAGGTGGGCAAAGAGGTGCGGATCCGCGCCGGGCACCATGCAAAGGCCGAAGGGTTCCGCCACGAGTTGGAGATAACCCCGCGCATGGCTTTCGGCACAGGGCACCATGCAACCACGCGCATGATGGTGCGTGCCATGTTGGGTCTTGTGGAAGAAGGAGGGGAACACCAGGGACCCGACATCAAAGGCGCAGCGGTCTGCGATCTGGGTTGTGGCACCGCGGTGCTCGCCATTTTGGCCGAACGTATGGGGGCGGACCCCGTATTGGCCATTGACAATGATCAGCAGGCGGTGGACAACGCACGCGATAATGTGGCTGCCAACGCTTGTAAGGCGATCACTGTGGAAAAGGGCGATGCCGGGTCGCTGAAAGGGAAAAAGTTCACCGCTATCTTGGCCAACATTGAACGTAACACCTTGCTAAAGGCAATGCCCCAAATGGCCGCTTCGCTCAACGCGGGAGGCGCGCTCTTCTTGAGCGGATTCGTTGTGGCGGATCGCCCGTTGCTGGCCGAAAGCGCCGCAGCCCAAGGGTTGATCCTGGCCGAGGAACTGGAAGAAGGGGAATGGGCCCTGTTGGGATGCCGTAAACCGGAACGCACCGAAAAGCACTGAACATGAACATGGTATTGGACCGTTGGGCCCTACTGGCGCTTTTCTTCGTACTCGTGGGCATGCCGCGATCGGTGGTCGCACAATCGAACAAACCGTTCTCCACGGAAAAGGATGTCTTCCTGATCGAGATCACCGAGTTCATCGTTGGGGCGGATAAGAAGGAGGGGAAGCAGTTCATGGAAGCGGTCTTCACCCCTGTTTGGAATGGTCCATACTACAGTGAGCAGCAGCGTGTAAGGATCGTACAGGTGGCCAACTTCATGCTCAAGAAGCGGTTCGATGCATTCCCGAATTTCAAGGATTACCTCAGCAGTATCGCTGCATTCCCGATCCGTGGCCGCGCGTCGGCGGAATTCGATACCTGGCTGGCGGGTGTGGAATCACAAGTGGAAAGTGGTCGCAAACAGAACGTGGTCGCCTTCCTGAACACCTGTGCCAGTTTGTTCAAGGACAACACGATGTTCGCCAGTGCCAGCACCAAGTGGCGCAATGGGGCCAGCGAGTTCACGTTCGTCTTCGACAGTGTTCCGAAGATCAAATTCCCCAAGGCTGATCTGATCTGCACCGCCAAGGGCGACAGCGCCGTGATATTCGCCACCGAGGGTGTCTATTGGCCAACCTTGGAACTCTGGCAGGGAAAGGGAGGGACGGTCACTTGGGAGCGCGCTGGTCTGAAGCCGGGTGCCACTTACGCCACATGGATGCATGGGTATGCGATCAAAATGAAAGGGTCCTCGTTCGAGGTGGACTCGGTATTGTTCAACGACCCGTATTTCGATAAGTCCCTTTTGGGCAAAGTGACGGATAAGGTATTGGCCAATGTGGATGCCGAAGGGGCAAGCTACCCGCGTTTCGAGAGCTACGACAGGCGCATGAAGATCCGCGAGATCGCCGAAGGCATCGACTTCGAAGGCGGGTTCGGGATCGAGGGGGCCAAACTGCAGGGCTACGGGACCAAAGAAGAACCGGCCTATCTCACCTTCTACCGCAACAAGAAACCGTTCATCATAACCCGTGGTGTGTACTTCACCATAGAACCCGACCGTATCGCCAGCGACGATGTTTCGATGATGATCTTGATGGACACGGATTCCATCTATCACCCCAGCATAGGCATGCGGTTCATCAAGACAAAGAAGCAACTCAGCCTGATCAAGAGCGATGAAGGACTGGGAAAGGCACCCTTTTATAACACGTTCCATCAGCTGGACATGTACTTCGAGACCATCGTTTGGAAGCAAGGGGATCCGGTATTGCAATTGGGCAGCATGCAAGGCAGTTCTCAAACACGTGCCAGCTTCGAGAGCTTCAACTACTTCAAGGATAAAAGGTACATGGGCATGCTCGGTATCGATGCCGTGCATCCATTGGTGCGGTTGAATGATTTCAGCAAAGTGAACGAAGGCCGCTTCTATGCGCAGGAGTTCGCAGAGTACAGCAAGATGCAGAAGGCTGCTGTTGTGCCCATGATCATTGACATGGCGAACAAGGGCTACTTGAGCTACGATCCCACCACCGAATGGGTCCAAGTGACACCGCGGATGCGACAGCACAT
>Ga0105046_10010201_pt1 | contig 14636 bp, 14 predicted proteins | sample MAT03_FD_78385 | JGI IMG/M metagenome (GOLD analysis project Ga0105046, IMG submission 78385) | Freshwater microbial communities from Lake Fryxell liftoff mats and glacier meltwater in Antarctica - MAT-03 (megahit assembly) | ecosystem: Environmental > Aquatic > Freshwater > Ice > Liftoff... | reverse complement strand
TCCCTGTGGCGCAGTGTCGCCGAGGAAATGGCGCGCGACGCCGGGATTGCGCTCGGCGAGCTCGAGATCGACAATGCGGTCTATCAATTGATCGCCGACCCAGGCCAGTTCGACGTGCTGGTTTCGCCCAACATGTTCGGCGATGTGCTGGCCGATTGCGGCTCGCTGCTGCTGGCCTCGCGCGGCCTGTCTTATTCGGCCAATTTCAGTGATTTGGGCCATGCCGTCTATCAAACCGGCCACGGCGCCGCGCGCGATATCGCGGGCAAGGATGTCGCCAATCCGATCGGCCAGATCTTCTCATTGGGCATGATGCTGCGCGAAAGCTTCTGCTGGCCCGAGGCGGATTCCGCGCTTCGCCTGGCGGTGCGGGCGACCTTGCGCAGCCGGATCGCCACCAGCGACCTCGTCATGCCGGGCCACCGCACCGTCGGCACCGCCGAATTCGGCGATGCGGTCGCCGCCGCCCTCGAACGCCTGCTGGTCGACCAGCCGCTGTGAGCGCAAGCGCCCTCCTGCTGATCGACCTGCAGGAGGATTATCTCGCCCGGTCCAGCCTCGAGCCGCCGCGCGCGACGCTGGTCGCGAACATCGCCGCCGCGCTCGCCGATGCCCGCGCCTCGGGCGAGCCGGTGTTCCACATCCGCACCGACGGCACCGAGCCCATGCCCCACCGCCGGGCCGCGCCCGAAGTCGTGGCGGGGACCCCAGGCGCCGCTCCCCCGCCCGAGCTTGCCGAGCAAGTTGGCGAGCCGGTCTTCACCAAGCGATTCTTCAGCGCGTTCGACGCCGCTGGCCTGGGCGACGCCCTCAAACGCGCCAACATCACCCGCCTCCGCCTCGCCGGGGTCCACGCCCACGCCTGCATCCACGCCACCGCGCTCGACGCTTATGCGCGCGGCTTCGAGGTCGAGATCGACGACGCGCTGATCGCCAGCGATTCTCCCCTCCACGCCGCCCAATCCCTGCGTTGGCTGGACGGTAGGGCAGCAGAAATAATCACCGCCCGAATGGATGTCTGGCTCCACCGCGACCCCTGCGACCAAAACCGCATCATCGGCCAAGTCCCGCTGATGAAAATCAACGAAATCAAGGACTTGAGAGCCGTCGAGCAACCAGCCGAGCGCCTTGCCGAGTGGCACGAATCGCTTTCGGCCTCGCGCGATAAATGGGTCGCCGCGCTCATCGAAACGATCGCCAAACCGCGCGCCGATGCCGAGGCTGAAGTCACCTACGGCCTAGCCCTCCTCGCCCACAATGTCGCCACCCTCAACGACCCCGCGGCACATGATGCTCCCAGTGTGACCACCCGCCCCGTCGGCCGCGCCGGACTGATCACCCCGTGGAATAATCCGTTCGCGATTCCGATCGGCAAGCTCGCCCCCGCGATCGGCTTCGGCAACACCATCGTCTGGAAACCCGCCCTCCCCGGCACCGCCATCGCCGCGATGCTCCGCGACAGCCTAGCCGCCAGCGGCCTCGCCGACGGGGTCGCGCTGATCACTGGCGGCGCCGCCACCGGTCGCGCGATGATCGAGCGCGGTGGCCTCGACCTGCTGTCCTTCACCGGCTCGGTCCCGGTCGGCCGCGCGATCATCGCCGCCGCGGGCCATCGCGCGCTTGCCGTCCAGGCCGAGCTCGGCGGCTGCAACGCCGCGATCGTCGATGTCTCCGCCGACCTCGATGCGGCCGCCGCCGACCTCGCCGCCGCCATCTTCAGTTTCTCGGGCCAGCGCTGCACCGCGATCCGCCGCGTCATCCTGGTTCAATCCATCGCCCCGGCCTTCACCGATCGCCTGATCGCCGCAGTCGAAGCGCTGCGCCTCGGCCACCCCGCCGACCCCGTCACCCAGGTCGGCCCGGTAATCGACCGCGCCGCGCAAGCGCGCTTCCTCGCGTTGGCCGGCACATCGCCCCCCGCAGATTTCCCCGACGCCGGCTGCTGGGTCGCCCCGGCCTTGCTCCATAACCTCCCCGACGATCATCCCGTGCTCACCGAGGAGATATTCGGCCCGCTCGCCGCGATCCAGGTCGCCCGCGATCTCGATCACGCCATCGTCCTCCACAACGCCACCGATTTCGGCCTGGTCGGCGCGATCTACACCAATGATCCCGCCGCCGAGCACCGCTTCCTCGAAGCAGCCGAGGCCGGCATGCTCTCGATCAATCGCGCCCGCCCGCCGTTCGCCGCGTCGGGGCCATTCGTGGGCTGGAAAGCGTCCGCCTTCGGTCCGCCCGAACACGGCCGCTGGAACCGCGACGTCTACGCCAAACTGCAAGCGCATTACCGCTCAGGCTAAATCACTTGGGACGCTGAAAAAATGGTGGGCGTAGTGATCTCGGGCTTGAATGCAGAGATTCCGCGTTTTCGCTGAATTCGATCAACGCTTGGCGTGACGCCCGCCATTTGCCACATTGCAGTGATGGATCGTTTACCTGAAGTTCTGGACCAGCTGGCAAACGCCGCGCGACGGGCCGTCGCCCAGTCGCGGGACATCGACTCGAGATACGATAACAAGGCCGCAGTTGGTTTCGACCCTGTCACGCAAATCGATCGCGACATTGAAACGGCGCTTCGAGCGTTGATTTCCGAAGCCTTTCCAAGCGATGCGATCCGCGGCGAGGAATTTGGCTGGACATCCGAGGGTGCCCGACGGATTTGGAGCATCGACCCGATCGACGGCACCCGGGCCTTCATCTGCGGCCTGCCTAGCTGGGCGACTTTGGTCGGCGTAATCGAGGACGGGGACCACGTCGCCGGGCTGATCGACCTTCCGGTCCTTGGCGAAAGGTTGATTGCGACAAAGCGGGAGACTCGCCGGAACGGAGCGCTCGTCGCGACCAGCAAATGCCGCGATCTCGAGTCGGCGCGGATGGCGACTACCGATCCCTATCTGTTCGAAGGATCAGAGACCGGTTCGTTCGAGCGAATCCGCCGGGCGACGCTGGTTGCGCGCTATGGGCTCGACGCGCTGGCCTATGCCAGGGTCGCGACCGGCGACCTCGACCTGGTCATCGAAAGCGGCCTCAAGCGATATGATCTCGACGCGTTGGTCGCGGTGGTGCGCGGGGCTGGCGGTGTGATCGGCGATTGGGACGGCGGCGAGGATTGGGACGGCGGCCGGATCATCGCCGCTGCCAGCCGCTCGCTTTACGATCAGGCCGTCGCGCTGCTGTCGGCGTGACGCCGGCGCAGCTCGTCGATTACCGCCTGCCACCGAAGTCCGCGCGCCTGCAGCAACAAGGTAAGGTGATAGACCAGGTCCGCGGCCTCGCCGGCCAGCTCGGCATCGTCGCCGGCGACCCCCGCCAAGGCGGTTTCGACGCCTTCCTCTCCGACCTTCTGGGCGATGCGCTTGACGCCTTCGTTCAGGAGCCGCGCGGTGTAGCTTGCGGCGGGGTCCGCCCCAGCGCGTTCGACGACAATGCGTTCGAGGTCGGCAAGGAAGCCGGTCCCTTGGGTTAGGCGATCGCCGAAGCAGGACGTCGAGCCGGTGTGGCAGGTAGGGCCGATGGGTTTGGTGGTCACGAGCAGGGCGTCGCCGTCGCAATCGGCGGCGATGTTGACCAGGGCGAGCGTGTGACCACTGCTCTCACCCTTTCGCCACAGCGCGTTCCGGGACCGGCTGAAGAAGGTCACGAACCCCTCGGCGATCGTCGCATCGAGCGCCTGGCGGTTCATATAGCCGAGCATTCGCACCTCGCCGCTGTCGGCGTCCTGCACGACAACGGGCAGCAGCCCGCCCATGCGCTCCCACGCCAGTGCATCGCCATCGATCATCGCCGCACCTCGATTCCTTGTCTGGTGAGATGGTCCTTGAGATCGCCAATTGCGATCAGCCGGTCGTGAAACACCGATGCGGCCAGCGCCCCGCTGGCACCTGCCCGGAACGCCGCGGCGAAATGCGACAACTCGCCGGCCCCGCCGGAAATGACCACGGGGATGTCGACTGCGTCGACCAACGCCTTCAGCTGGCCGATGTCAAAGCCGCCGCGAACTCCGTCCCGATCCATGCAATTGAGCACGATCTCCCCCGCGCCCAGACGCGCGGCCTCCATCGCCCAGGCGATCGTTTCCCGGCCGCTGCTGGAGGTCGCCTCGGGACGGCCGGTGTATTGCTTGACCGACAGGCGGCCGTCGTCGCCGATCATGCTGTCGATCCCCAGGACGACGCATTGCCGCCCGAACGCCGCCGCCAGCTCGGTCAGGAGCGCCGGGCGCTGCAAGGCGGGCGAGTTGACGCTTACCTTGTCGGCACCCGCCGACAGCACCGCGCGCGCCGTCTCGACGTCGCCGATCCCGCCCGCGACCGAAAACGGAATGTCGATGACCGCTGCCACCCTCTCGACCCACGCCAGGTCGACGGACCTCCCGTCGGCGCTCGCGGTGATGTCGTAGAAGACGATTTCGTCGGCGCCATCGTCGCGATAGCGAAGCGCATGATCGACAATGTCGCCGACGTCGCGGTGCTCGCGAAATCGCACGCCCTTGACCACCCGACCGTCAGCCACGTCGAGGCAGGGAATGATCCTAGCCGTGGGCATGGGCCACCCCTTCGGCGACGGTGAAGCGCCGTTCCCAGATTGCCTTGCCGACGATCGCGCGCGCGGCGCCGACGCGATGAAGATCGGCCAGATCCCCAAGCGACGCTACGCCGCCCGACGCCTGCAACTCGATCAGCGCAAACTTCTCGGCAATGGCGCGCGTCAGGGCCAGGTTCGGTCCTTTGAGCATGCCGTCGCGGGCGATGTCGGTCACCAGGAGGTGCCGAACCTGCGGAAAGCGGGCGAGAACATCGTCGAGGCGTTCGCCCGAGCCCGTCGCCCAGCCATGCGTCGCGACCCACGGCACTGTGTCTTCGACGCGAACGTCGAGCGCGAGGGTCAGCCGGTCGGGCCCGACGTCGTCGATCATGCCCGCAAAGGCATCGGGGTCGTCGATCGCGAGGCTCCCGATCACGACCCGGGCGACCCCGGCGTCCAGCACTCGCCGCACCTGCGCGAGCGTCCGGAATCCGCCCGCGACCTGAAGGCCGAGCCGTGTCTCCGCGGCCAATGAAATGAACAGGTCATGCTGGCGCGGTTCGCGGGCGCGGGCGCCGTCGAGATCGACCAGATGCGCCTCGGTCGCGCCAGCGTCGGCGAAGGCGGCCAGCGCGGCGGCGGGATCGTCCGAGTAGCGCGTCTCGCGAGCGAAATCGCCCTGCGCCAACCGGACGCAGCGACCGTCGATGAGGTCGATGGCGGCAAGCAGGATCATGCCTGGAGGAACGCCTTCAGAAAGCGGCTGCCGACGACCGAGGACCGTTCGGGGTGAAATTGCGCGCCCCACCACGCGCCGCTGCGGATCGCGGCCGGAATCGATGCGCCGCCGTAGGTCGCGCAAGCGGCCGTTGCGGGGCCGTCCGGACACACGAAGCTGTGCGCGAAATAGGCATAGGCGCCCTGATCGAGACCAATGTCCGTCGCCTTTGTCTCCAACGCGCTCCATCCCATGTGTGGAACCGGAAAGCCGGGGGACGGCTGGAGGGCGGAGACGGTTCCGGGCAGCAGGCCGAGCAGCGCAGTCCCGCCGTCCTCGTCCGACTCCTCGAACATCAATTGCATTCCAAGACAGATCCCGAGCGTTGCCCGGCTCCTACTGCGAAGGACGCGATCAAGCCCGCATTGCCGCAGCCGTTCCATCGCCACGCCGGCCGCGCCAACGCCGGGAAGGACGACCCGTGCCGCCTGCTCGACAGCCGAAGGATCTGACGACAGGGTCGCGGTCGCGCCCAGCCGTTCGAACGCGAGCGCCACCGAGCGCGTATTGCCGTAGCCGAGATCGAGGATCAGGACGTCGCTCACAGCAACCCCTTGGTCGACGGCAGCGCGCCCGTAGTCTTCTCGATCGTCAGGGCCTGGCGAAGCGCGCGGCCGAACGCCTTGAAGCAGGCCTCGACCTTATGGTGGTCGTTCTCGCCCGTCACCCGGACATGGATTGCCGCGCCAAGGCTGTCGGCAAGGCTGCGGAATATGTGTGGCACCATTTGCGTCGGCAGGTCGCCGACCGCAGGCGTGTCGAAGCTTCCCTCGAAGCGGGCAAAGGGGCGGCCCGACAGGTCGATCAGCACCTGCGCTTCCGCCTCGTCCATCGGCAGCGCGAACCCGAACCGGCCAATGCCCCTTTTGTCGCCGAGCGCCTGGCGAAGCCCGGTGCCCAGCGCAATCGCGATGTCCTCGATGCTGTGGTGCGGATCGATCTCGACATCGCCTGTGCAGGCGAGGGTGAGCGCGAAGCCGCCATGCGCTGCGACTTGGTCCAGCATATGGTCGTAGAACGGAATCCCGCTGTCGATGTGCCGCGGCTCGGTCCGGTCGAGGTCGAGGCTGAGCGCGATCCGCGTTTCCTTGGTGTCGCGAACCACATCGGCGCGGCGGCCGGGCGCGACGCTGGCAATGCCGAACACCGCCAGCAGCGTTGCATTCTCGTCCGGCGTTCCGATCGTCACGCGCACCCCTCCCGGCGCGGCATTGGGACGGAAGCGCACTCGCACCGCTGCTGCGGCTAGTCGCTGGGCGAGACGGGCGGGATCGGCGACTTCCAGGAACAGGAAGTTGCCGCCCGCGCGCGCCGACCGGATTTCGTCGATGTTACCTAGCTGACAGGCGACCCGCTCGCGCTCTTGCAGCAGCGTGGCGATGCGCTGGCGATGAATTGGCATCCGCTCGGGCCCCAGCGCGTCGAGCGCGGCGGTAATGCTCGGACCCGGCAAAGGATAGGGCGGCGAGACGCGCGCGATGAGCTCGATCAGCTCGCGCGAGCCGATCGCGCAGCCGATGCGCGCGCCGGCCAGGCCATAGGCTTTTGACAGGGTGCGAAGGACGACCAGGTTCGGCACTTCGCCGGCCTCGCCCGCGAGGCTCGGCTGGTCGGCGAATTCGCCATAGGCTTCGTCGGCGACGACGATGGTGTCGGGCAGTGCCGCGGCAATGCGGCGAACATCGGCCGGGTCGATCGCCGACCCGGTCGGGTTGTTGGGCGTGCACAGGAACAGCAGCTTGGGCTGCGCGACCCGCATCGTGTCGAGCACTGCATCCGCACCAAAGGCGAAGTCCGCTCCAAGCCGTGCCGTGACGACTGCTGCTCCTTGGACCCGCGCGAACTGGGCGTAAGCGGAAAAGGTCGGCTCGACGATTCCGACTTTATCCTTGCCCGCTTCGCAGAAGCTGCGGATCAGCAAGTCGATGGCATCGTCGCTGCCGCGCGTCACCCACAGTTGCTCGGGCGCGACGCCGTAGAGGTCGGCCATTCGCCTGCGCAGGGCGTCGGGCTGCGGCTCCGGATAGCGATTGATCCCTGGCTGACCCTGGACCAGCGGGACGTAGGGATTTTCGTTGGCGTCGAGCCGCACTGTTCCCGGCAGCGGCGCGCCCGCAATGTCGAGCGGCGGCAATTTGAGGATGGCCGGGCGCGCGAGGCGCTGGACAAGGCTCATGCCGCGCGCCTCGCTTCGGCGGCGCGAGCGTGAGCCTCGAGTCCTTCCAGCCGGGCCAGCGCGGCGGCCGGCGCGGCCAGCGCGGAAGCCGCCTCCGGCGTGATCTGCTGCACCGTGATCGCCTTCATGAAGGTGAGCGTGGAAACCCCGCCGGTGAAGCGCGCTGCGCCATCGGTCGGAAGCACATGGCTCGACCCGGCGAGATAGTCGCCGAAGCTTTCCGCCGCTTGGTGGCCGACGAAGATCGCGCCGGCGCTGCGGATCGCCGGGACCATCGCCGCCGCGCCCTCGCAGGCTAGCGAAAGATGCTCGGGCGCATAGGCATTGGCGATGGCGATTGCTTCCTCGAGATCGGCGCAGCGGATGAAGCGCGCGGGCGCATGGCCACCGCCGATCGCCGCCGACTGGCGCTGGAAGGCTTGGTCGACGGCATCGATCAGCGGCGCTGATGACGACACCAGCAGCACCTGTGCATCGCGGTCATGTTCGGCCTGGCTCAGCAGGTCGGCGGCCACCGTCGCCGGGTCCGCGCTGTCGTCGGCGATGACCATCAGCTCGCTGGGGCCAGCGGGCAAGTCGATCCCGGGACCGCCGGGACGCGAGGCGACGATCGACTTGGCGGCCGAGACCCAGGCATTGCCGGGTCCGCAGATCCGATCGACTGCCGGAATGTCGCCCGCGCCAAAGGCCAGCGCCGCGATCGCCTGCGCGCCCCCGACGTCCCAGATCGTGTCGATCCCGGCCATTTCGGCGGCCAGGGCGATCGCGGGGTCGAGACCGCCCTGGGGGCGGGGCGGGGTGACCACGACCAGTTCGCCGACCCCCGAGACTCGCGCCGGGACTGCCAGCATCAACAGTGTCGAGAACAAAGGTGCGCGGCCGCCCGGCACGTACAGCCCGACTCGTTCCAATGGCCGCCATTGCTTGGCGACGCGAAGCCCCGGGTACGTCATCACCTCGGTGTCGCGGGGCAGCGTTTGCCGATGAAACGTATCGATGGCGCGCATTGCAAGGCGCATCGCGTCCTGCGCTTCCACCGGCAGCGACCGCTTTGCCTCGGCGGCGAACGACGCAACCGCGATCGGGCTCGGCCCGCGCCCGTCGATCCGCACCGCCTGATCGACCAGCGCCTGCCAGCCGCGCGCGCGCACGTCGTCGATGATCGCGCCGACGGCCTCGTAGAGCGCGGCATCATCGCGTCCGCGCGGCCGGGCCAGCGCGTCGGCGCGCACCGATGGGTCGGACCAATCGAACCGCATCACATCATCATCTTTTCGATCGGCATGACGAGGATCGCCGACGCCCCTGCCGCCTTCAGCCGCTCGAGCGTTTCCCAGAACACCGATTCCTGGCACACCGCCTGCACCGCGACATGGCCCGGCCGACCGATCAGCGGAACGACCGTGGGCGCTTCGGCACCCGGGAGGATTTCGATGATCGTGGGAAGCGCCGCCTCGGGCGCGTTGAGGACGATATATTTGCTCTCGGCAGTGGCGATCACCCCGTCGATCCGGGTCAGCAGCGCGTCCGCCTTGTCGCGGTGCAGGCTGTCAATGGGATTGAGCGTTCGAACCAGCACTGCCTCGCTTTCGAATACGTCGGCCACCGGGGCCAGGCCGTTCGCCTCAAGCGTCGCGCCGGTCGAGACCAGGTCGCAAATGAATCGCGCGATCCCCAAGCGCGGCGCAAGCTCGACCGCGCCGCGCATGGTGACGATGTCGGCGGCAAGGCCGTGGCTGTCGAGAAACCGGGCCAGTAGCCGGGGATAGCTGGTGGCGATCCGCTGCCCGCCCAGCATCTTCAACTGAAAGCCGTTGAGCGCTTCAGGTGCGGCGATCTTCAAGCTGCACCGGCCGAAACCCAGTCGGGCGACTTCCTCGATCCGCCGTTCGGGCAGGCCCAGCGAATATTCCTCGAGCACATTCTGTCCGACGATCCCCAGTTCGCAGACCCCGTCGGCGACAAAGGTCGGGATATCGTCATCGCGCACGAACATCAGGTCGAGCGGGAAATTTTCGGCGCGCGCGGCGAGGTGGTTCTTGCCGCTCTCGCTGAGGCGAAGCCCGGCATCCTTCAGCAGCTGGCGCGACCGGTCCGACAGGCGGCCCGATTTCTGCACGGCCATGTGCAGGCGGTTGCGATCGGGGCTCATCTTTTGCCTGTCACGCGGTCGAGCAGGATCCGGTAGCCGCCGTTATTCTCCTGGCGGAGGAAGCGGGCGACCCGGACGATGGTCGTGGTACTTACTCCCGTCGCCTCATGAATCTCGCGATAGGTGAGTTCGCCCGCGTCGAGCAGCTTGGCCACATGCCAGCGCTCGGCGAGGCTGTGGATCTCGGCCGGCGTGCACAGGTCCGCGAGCAACGCCTTCGCGTCGCCCTCGTCCCTGAGCAAGGCGAGGGCTTCGGCAAGGTCGTCGGCAAGCGACGAGCGGGCGACGGAAAGGGTCTGCTTCAGGCTCACTTTTGTTCCAACGTGTTAAAACGATGAAACAACCCGCTATCCTGAATTTGCCGGTCGTGCAAGGGTAGCAACGTGGCAAGGCTTAATCTGAAAAGCCGACGATTTGGCTCACGATCGTTCGGATGCAGCGGCGACGGGCGCCCGCAATGGATTTAACGCGGACGCGCAAGATATTGCCTCTCCAAGCCTAGCGCGCGCCTTTTTCGAGATTTTGGGTGTAATGTCACCAGCCGATCATCGCAGGGCGGTGCGACTGAAATCTGCCAGGCTACTGAAAATGATGGTGGGCGTGGCAAGGATTGAACTTGCGACCCCTGCGATGTCAACACAGTGCTCTACCACTGAGCTACACGCCCACACTGGAGCGGCCTTTACGCAGCGATTCCGGTCAGGGCAAGCCCGTTAGCGGCGCCGTTCAGAGACGGCCGTGCTGGTCCTCGGACTGGAACATCCGGTCGACCTCGGTCACCAGGTCTTTGAGGTGGAACGGCTTGGACAGCAATTTTGCCTCGGGGGTGGTCCGCCCGCTCTGCAGCGCGACGGCGGCGAAGCCGGTGATGAACATCACTTTGATCGCCGCATCGATCGCGCTCGCCTTCTGGGCCAGCTCGATCCCGTCCATTTCGGGCATCACGATATCGGTCAGCAGCAAGTCGTAGCGCTCCGCCTCGAGCAGCGGAATCGCCTCGGTGCCGCAGCCGACCGCGTCGACATCATAGCCGACGCGGGTCAGCGAGCGCTGCAGATATTCGCGCATCGACGTGTCGTCTTCGGCCAGGAGAATTCGGATCATGGTCGCCATCATGGCGGCAATGCGCGACTTTTACCAGCCGCTCCGTCGCGTCAAATATTGCTGTCCTTTTCTGGCACGGATAGGCTGGCCGCTTGACCCAGCGCCCGCTCCCCGCCCCCGACATCGTCCCGCCGCGCAACGCTTTGCCGGTCCTGCTGTCGATTCCCCACGCGGGCCGCGCCTATCCCGGCTGGCTGGTGCGCGACTCGGTCGGCGGCGTCGGACCGCTCGAGGCGCTCGAGGATCCGCTGGTCGACCGGCTGGCGTGGCGCGCGCTGGCCGGCGGTATCGGCGCGGTGATCGCGCGGGCGCCGCGCGCCGCGATCGATTGCAACCGCGCCCCCGACGAGATCGATCCCTCGGTCGTCTCGGGCGCCCCCGAGCCCGCCTCGGCGCGGGCCAGGGCTGGCCTCGGCATCATTCCCGGCCGCACCGCGCGCCACGGCCATCTCTGGCGCCTTCCGATCACGCGGGCCGAGCTCGACCGCCGGATCGCCCTCGCCCACGCCCCCTATCACGCGGCGATCGAGCGCGGCCTCGACCAACTCGCAATCGTTCACGGCGGCGCGCTGTTGCTCGACTGTCATTCGATGCCGACCCGCCGCGGCCAGGCCGAGCTGGTGATCGGCGACCGCCACGGCACCAGCGCCGCACCCGCACTGACCGACGCCGCGGCCCGCATCGCCCGCGCGCACGGCTGGGCGGTGGCGCTCAATATGCCCTATGCCGGCGGCCATGTGATCCAGCGCCACGGCCGCCCCGCCGACCATATCCACGCGCTCCAGCTCGAGATCGACCGCGGCTGCTACCTCGGCGCCGACGGCCGCACGCCGGGCCCCGGCTTCGACCGCGCCGCTTGCCTGCTCGAGCAACTGGCGCTCGGCCTAGCCGCGCTGGTCGACGCCCCCGCCATCGCCGCCGAATGAAAAAAGGCCGCTTTGGCTTTCGCCGGCAAATATCCTCAACGAAAAAAAAGGCCGCCCTGGCTTTCGCCGGGCGGCCCGAGTTCAGGGAGGACCCGAGCAGGCCGTGCCGGGGGCACGGCTGCGCAGGGTTCCGCACCAGTCAAGGCGCGTAGCCGAAGGGGCATAAGGGGTGGAAAGCGCCCGCGCCGGCCTGACCCTCAAATGGGGAGGCAATAATCGCCCTTCAATCCCCGGATCGGTCGATCCGGCGCATCAACCTCACGCTTCGGCGTCGGCCGGGATTTGCTTGACACCAGCGGCGCCCAGCGGCCCCTTGCCCTGCTCGGCCTGGCGGAAGAAGATGTCGCGGATCAGCGCCAGCGACATCAGATGCGCGTAGATCAGCGGCAGCATCCCGCTCTGGTTCATCTTCCTCAGCTCATCGCCGCGAAGCTCGCGCAATTTCTCTTCGTCGATCATCCGGAAGCCGCGATACAGGAACGGCTGTTCGACCCCGTCGGGCTGGATCGAGACTTCGCCTTCCATCAGCAGCCCCGAGGTCTTGAGGTCGTTCATGAACGCCTGGGTGCGCAGGCCCGCGGTCTCGAACTGCTCGCAGAACTGGAGGATGTTCCTGGTCAGCTCGGTCGGCTCCTCGCCATCGAACAACGGCTCGCCCTCATCCTCGCTGAACGCGCCCGAGGTCGGGTCGAAGCACAATGACAATTCGTCGCTCTCGGGCCGCAGCCGCGCCAGGATGAACGGATAGCGCCGCAGGTACGCCGGCATATAGGCCATCGCGTCGATCGGCTTGCCGTCGGCGTCGAGGAAGGTGTTGACCCCCTCGTTGAGGCCCATCAGCGCCAGCGGCACCGGCTCGTCACCGGCCGAGAAGATGATCGGAAAGCTGCGCTGGGCGTGGGCGAATTCCTCGACCGTGACCGGGATCGCGTGAGTCTGGCCGACTCCGGGGACGGTGATCAGGCGCTTGAGCTTGAGCTTGCCGTGCTGGCCCGAATTGAGCGGCTGCAAATCGTTGTACAACAGCGGCAGGGTGGCCGCACTCGGCGCTTGGGTCGCCATATTGAACGTCTCCGTCAGAAGCGGGCCGCGACGATGGCGCGACCGATGAATTTGGTGCGAAAGCGCTCTAGAAGCGGCCCCGCGCTTGTGCAAGCCTTGCAATGGGTTGCAGCCCGTCGAACAACCCGGCCGCGCCCCAACCCTGCGCCCGCCGAAGAAATTCATCGACTGTTCAATCCCGCTTTGCCAAGCCGTCGTCTTCAGATGATCGATCGCCCATGACCTTCGCCGGCTTTTTCGGCTTTATCGCGATGCTGCTTGCCACCGGCGAGGCCCAGGCGCCGCCCGCGCCGACGGTGCGCGTGATGACCATCGAGCGGCAGATGATCCTGCGCGTGCCCGTCCGCCCCTATCCGCGAATGACGTTGCGGTGGGAGGAGGAGAAGGGCCCCAAATGCCTCCCCGTCGGCGCCATCGCCGGGGCCATGCTGTCTGGCCCGGACAGTATCGACATCGTGCTTCGCAACCGCCAGCGGCTGCGCGCCAAGCTCGACAATGATTGCGAAGGCCTCGATTTCGACGGCGGGCTCTACCTCCAGACCGAGGACGGTCAGCTGTGCGCCAAACGCGACGTCATCCGCACCCGCATGGGCGCCGCCTGCCCGATCGAGAAATTCCGCATGCTGGTGCCCAAGGTCGAGCGGTAGGGCGGCGCCAACGACGCCGCGCCCCTCGCGGAGACGCGGCGCCGCTCAGATTACTCATCAAAGGTCAGCGGCGAACGATCGCGATCGACTGCGAACCGCTGGCAAAGCCAAGTGATCGCGCCTTCACCGCCCCGGAATTACGGTGACAGTTTACTAAATGCACTAAACTCTGACGAACTCCCCGAATGTCACCCGCCATCAAACCCCCAAATAAAGCTTCCAATGTAGGATTTCGCCTGCCAGCGTCTTGGGTCCCGCGAGCCGCGCGCTGCGGACCGCAGAAACCACCGGCAGGCCGGTCGGCAGCGCCGACTGGCTGGCCTTGATCGAGCAGCGCAGCGGGCGCACGCTAGCGCCAGGAAAGCGCGGCCCCAAGGCGAGACCGCAAGCGGATGCTGTTTCGTGCATTTAGGTAACTGTCACCGTAATGCCGTGAGTGCTGGCGTGCAATTCAGTTACTGTCACCGTAATCGACCGATCACGCTAGCGCATCAAAAGCGGCCGGAGAGAAAGGCTCGGGAATTCGGTTACTGTCCCCGTAATTCTTACTGTCACCGTAATTCCCGTAAGCCCTATTTGGACCACAATCTATACCACGAATAGATACTAGATACAAAAAATAGGGCAATTCCTAGCCAAGTTAAAATGCTATTAGTACCCGTGCTCAACATGATGCCGCAGAAGATCAGTAAATATCCCAATAGTGACAGATAATATCTAGGAAATAATAAATCTCTGTACTTAAAATTGGGCGGATATCTCCTCAAAAACACGGAAGCTTGCTTTACCGTATCAAACGAAAAAATGTCCCATATTAAACAAAAAGCTATCACGATCAGACACGTGACTGCATTATCGACGTTCAATTGCATACGCTTGCCTGTCCACCAACTGCCGAAACGGTACTTCCGGCCAAGTTGGCCGTGCTGGCACCACGAGCGCTCAAATTCCCGAATGCTCGGCCTCGAAGAAGGAAACTCGTAGCGGCCCGCGACGCACCCATGCCCACAGCAACTCCGATACCACTTTGAATCATCCCTCTCTGGTCTCCATTTGCCAAATAACCGAAAAACGCTACACCCGATGCCACTCGGGACACAAACGAAGCCCCGCCAGCTACTACGCCACCCACGACTGGCCCCGCCCCGGTCGGCGTCGTTGGGAATACGGTGACAGTCGCCACAAAGCACCGAATTACGGAATCACGGTGACAGTGCACTCAATTCCGACTCTCTTCGCGCCTTCCCTTTCCTTCTTCGCGCCTTCG
>Ga0105046_10010200_pt1 | contig 14637 bp, 12 predicted proteins | sample MAT03_FD_78385 | JGI IMG/M metagenome (GOLD analysis project Ga0105046, IMG submission 78385) | Freshwater microbial communities from Lake Fryxell liftoff mats and glacier meltwater in Antarctica - MAT-03 (megahit assembly) | ecosystem: Environmental > Aquatic > Freshwater > Ice > Liftoff... | reverse complement strand
TGCCTAAAGGCAGGGGTATCCCGCGCCGATTCGATGAAAGCTCCTCATATTGTGGTGATTGGGGCCGGGGTCGGTGGGCTGACAGCCGCCGCGCTACTGGCACAGGCCGGGTATCGCGTCACAGTGCTGGAATCGCAGGTCTATCCAGGGGGGAGCGCCAGCACATTTCTCCATAAGGGCTATCGCTTTGAGAGTGGTGCGACGGTGGCAGGCGGCTTTCAGCCAGATGGCCCGCATGACATTGTGGGGCGACAGTTGGGCATCACATGGCCTGTGCATGTGCATGATCCGGCGTGGGTTGTGCATCTACCAGACTGTGCGGTTGAGCTGCGCCAGGACAATCGCGATGTGCTGGCCCAATTTCCGGCCTCTGCGCCGTTCTGGGAGGAGCAGCAGCACATTGCGGATCTGGCGTGGCGTATGGCCGCGCAGGGGCTGCCGTGGCCGCCACAGGATGCCGCCGAACTTGCGCAAATCATTCGTGTGGGTCTCTCGAATATGCCGCAGGTTCTCGGTTTAATCCCTCCGGCGCTGGGCACGATGCGCGGTTGGCTTAAGCGTTATGGTCTGCATCAAGACAAGGTATTTACGCGGTTGCTCGATGTGTCGCTCCTGATCTCAGCGCAGACCACGACACCGTTTGTGAATGCGCTCTACGGGGCCACGGCGCTCGATTTGCCGCGCCAGGGTGTCTACCATGTGGAGGGCGGCATCGGAGGGCTGGCTGAGACACTGGTGAGAACGTTAGAAGCATTGGGCGGCGAGATACAGTATCGCCAATATGTAACACGGCTGGCCGTCGAGGGTGGGCGTGTGACTGGGGTGTACACCAAAACGGGGCGTCGCACTGAAAAAGAATCATTTCTCGCGGCTGATTTTGTCCTCGCTAATGTGACTCCCTGGTCGCTTGACGATCTGCTTGGGGAGGCTTCGCCTGACTCACTGAAGCGCGAGGTCAAACAGCGGTCCGCGACGTATGGGGCGTTTGTGCTGCATGTGGGTGTCAAGGCGGATATTCTGACGCCTGATGCACCTGATCATCATCAAATTGTGCGTCAAATTGAGGGCGCTGTGGGCGAGGGCGAGACGCTCTTTCTTTCCTTTTCGCCTGCCTGGGATACAACACGCGCACCAGAGGGCTATCGGGCGGTAACGATCAGCACACACACCGATGTACAGCCCTGGTGGGATGTGCTGGCAACGGATGAGGCTGGTTATCATGCCCGCAAAGAGGCTTATTCCGCCCGCCTTTTCAATACGATTGAGCGCATCTTCCCCGGTTTTCGCGCAGCCTCCGATGTAATCCTACCGGGGTCGCCTGTGACGTATGCCTTTTATACGCAGCGTGCCAGCGGTATGGTGGGCGGATTCCCACAAACATCACTGTTTCGTGCCCGTGGACCGCGCACAGGTCTCCCCAATCTGAGGCTTGTGGGTGATTCAATCTTTCCCGGTCAATCGACTGCCGGGGTGACACTGGGGGCGCGGCGTGTGGCACAGGATGTGATGCGCTCTCTGCCGCTTTAACCTGAGTTTTGGATAGCCTTTTTCCTTTACCCCTCACCTCCCGGCCTCCTCTCCCACAAGGGGCGAGGAGGTGCAGAGCGGGTCGCAAAAGACTGTCGCCCTTTTGTGTTTGTAAGGCACAGACAGCCCTTACAAGCACAAAAAAACTATCCAAAACTCAGGTTCTTTAGGAACAGTTTTGTGTCTTTAGTGGAATGAAAGTGACGTGTTTTAATGTGTGTGATTCACTGGTTTCGTCGCGATTTACGATTGCAGGATAATTCTGCGCTCCATGCCGCCCTCAAGAGTGGACAGCCTGTTGTGCCGCTGTTCATTTTCGATGAGATGCTGCTGCACAGTCCGCGCGTAGGTCAACCGCGCCTTGTGTTTATGCTCAACGCACTGAAAAGCCTGGATGCCAGTTTGCGTCACTATGGCTCACGCCTGCTGATTCGCCACGGGATGCCCCAGGAGATTTTTCCTGTTTTAGTCCAAGACATCGGCGCACAGGCCCTCTATTTTAATGCCGATTATTCACCTTATGCTCGTGCTCGTGATGCAGCGATAGAGAAGGCGCTCAGTCTTCCTGTTCATGTCTTCGATGATGCCGTCCTCATTGCGCCGGAGGATCTTTTTAACAAGCAGGGCAAGCCCTACACAGTCTTTACACCGTATCGCAAAACATGGGACACCAAGCCCAAAGCCGCTGTAAGCGATCTCACACTCACAGCGGAGTTGTTTGTTCCACTGAGTGAGATAAACAGTGATGACCTGCCAACAGTCGAATCGCTTGGCGCTACAACACAAATCACTCTACCAGAGGCCAGCGAACAGGCCGCACACACCTTCTTTGATGACTTTGTGCAGCAGGATCTGACGCACTATGCCACAACACGCAACACCCTTGTTGTCAATCCTTTTGTCACGCCGCGCCCAACGGGAACATCGTATCTCTCACCCTATTTGCGCCTGGGTCTGCTCTCGCCACGACAGGCCTATCACAAGGCCCATGAAGCCACTAAGAACGCCAGCACAGCCAGCGAACGTCATTCTATCGATACATGGATCAATGAGCTGGCCTGGCGCGATTTTTACATCCAGGTGTTGTATCACTTTCCGTATGTGTTGGAACGCGATTTTAAACCCCAATATGCGGCTCTGGCCTGGGACAACGATCCCATGATGCTCAAGGCATGGCAGGAGGGGCGCACAGGTTATCCTATCGTTGATGCCCCCATGCGCCAGATGAACGCCATTGGGTGGATGCCCAACCGCGCCCGCATGATTGTGGCGAGTTTCCTCTGCAAAGACCTACTCATTCATTGGCGCGAGGGCGATCTGTATTTCATGCAGCGCCTCATTGATGGCGACCCAGCCGCAAATAACGGCGGGTGGCAGTGGGCGGCTGGCACAGGGACCGATGCACAGCCGTTTTATCGCATCTTCAACCCTGTTACACAGTCGGAGAAATTTGCCACGCCTGATTATCTGCGGGCCTGGATTCCTGAGTTGCGCGATGTGTCGAATAAGGATATTCATACTCCCTGGCAGATGCAAAGCCCGCCATCCGATTATCCACGCCCGATTGTCGATCATGCCCAGGCCCGCGAGCACACCTTAGAAACGTTTCGCCTGCTGCGCCGTACATTGAAAGAAAAAGAGGGTGAATCATGATGCGTTATCGCAAGAATATCTACGTTTTACTATGCTTGCTCATCGGGTGTTTCCTGCTCATCCCCGTGAGTGCCGAGACGCCGCAAGAACTGGCTGATGCCGATGGACAGTTTCTTGATGTTAATGGCACCTCGGTTTATATCCAGGCACGGGGTGCCACCACGAATACTGCCGTTATTTTGCTGCATGGCTTCGGTGGATCAACATTTACATGGCGCGGCACACTCGATCCGTTGGCAGCAGCAGGCTATTACGTGGTGGCAATGGATTTGCCGCCGTTTGGCCTCTCGGATAAATCAGCTGATCTGGATTACAGCCGCACAGGGCTTGCCAATCTTGTTGTCGGCGTGATGGATGAACTCAAAATCGAGACAGCAGTGATTGTAGGGCACAGTATGGGCGGCGGCGTAACGGCCTATCTCGGGGCGCAGCATCCGGAGCGTGTGCGTGGCTTGATTTTTGTCTCCGGTGGCCTGTTTGAAGCGATGCCTGATACGGCATTGACAACAGAGAGCGACACATCGTCGCGTGATGGCGTCTTCGGCATGGTGGAGGGCATTGATCCATCATCGCCGCTGGCCGGAATGCTCGTGCGCACGTTTTTGACGCCGGATCGCTTCACCGATCTGCTCGAAAGTGCCTATGTGCGCACCGAGGTCATTACGCCAGAGGTCATCGCGGGCTATCAGCGGCCTTTGCTCACCGAGGATTGGCCGGAGGGGTTACTCGCATTCAGCGCTGCGGAAGAAACCACGCCTGTGACACTTGATGAACTCACCACCGCTGTTGAAGAGAATACTATTCCTGTGCTCATTCTGTGGGGCGAGGGCGATACATGGGTGTCAATCGCATTAGGCGAAACAATGCACGCAGCCCTCACAAACTCAGAGATGAAAACCTATGAGGGCGTGGGGCATTTGCCAATGGAAGAAGACCCGGAGGCTTTTAACGCGGATGTGATCACTTTTTTGCAGGCAGTGGAGAGGTAGACCTGTAGGGGCTGAGGTATGTCTCAGCCCCTACACTCATTTAAGAGATTCTAGCCCTCTTGCATCACCGCACATCCTCGATAAACAGCGCGTGCAGAAAATCGAAGACGAACAAAAACCCGCCTTGCAGCATAATGCCCAGACCATGCCCACGCCGCACACCATCGCCTTTGTCACTGCGGGCCACCCACGCACCGCCGAGTATATACAGCACATCCAACCCAGCATTCACCCACAGAATCATCTTGAGGCTGGATTTTTCTTTGTGTTGGGCCTGCTCATCGCCGGGGTTAGGCAAAGACGCGATTTTATTCTGTGTGCTGATGCCCCCCACAAGCGCAATGAGCGCATCAATCAGACCCCAACCAGCGGACTGCGCCCCGATCCCTTTCCACAGCGGATCGCGATGGCGCTGCAAGAGCATCCCTGCGATGACATTTGCCGCACCCCAACGCAGCAGGCGATCCGTCACAAGACGATGAAACTGCCAGATATTCATTGCGTGATCCCCACAGTCGGTTTAATCCAGCTTACCAGCGGACGCAGCAGCGCATAACGCCCCAGAGCCTGCGCCCGTGCCCGGCTTTCTTCGGCCAGGATGAGCGTGCTGCCCATCACAACCAACGTGCTGACGATGCCAAAAAAGACACATTCTTCGATGGGCAGAATACCCCCGATAAACCAGTTTAATGATTGAGCAGGGTCGATCACCCATGTGCCTGCCTTGATTGCAATGGCATCGGTGACACTGAGGTACAGCGTGCTGAGGCCGATGCTGGCGAACACCGTGCGTCGATGCCGCCAGAGAATATCCGCCCCAAACGCCAGCTGAAGCATAATTGGGATGAGCGCCCATGACAGCTCAAGGCTGAGATACGTCAGGGGCTTAAAGCTTGCCTCTCTGAATGTGAGAAGCAAGGCCGCTACAGAAGCGACCCAGATCATTAAGGTGATCACAGTTGCCCACAGACGCATACGCAGATTGTTGGCCTGATTGCTATCGAACGGGAGACGCTTGTGCAGCCACAGCAAAAACAGGCCCGTCAGAATGGGAAGCAGGATGAAAAACGTGTACTCCTCAAGCGGCACATAGCCAAAGACGATGCCTGTGACGAGCGCGGGGTTATACCACCACACGCCCGTTGCCACGAGATAGTTATCCCAGGGCGTCGTATAGACAAAGGCCACGACGCACAACAGCGCAATCACACGTAAGGGCGGCCAGCTGTGCAAAGCGCTGGGCTGCGTCCGCCCGGTTTGATGATCGCGCCAATTGAGGAACAAAAACAGCGCAATCGGCAGCCCAACGAAGACCGCTAGAAAAGTGAAATAGGTCATGGTTATGCCCAGCCTCCCGTTGAACGACGACTTTTCCACCAGATGCGCGGCAAACGGCTCACTTTGTCTATTGCCCCTAAATGAGCGCGGCGCGTGAACACATCATAGTCATGTGCTTCAATATCGCTAAGAATGGCCTGATACAGATCAGCCGCCGCTGCGATTGAGAAGCGCCCTGAACGTTCAAGCAGGCCAATCCCGGCCTCTGACTCGGCGTATAGTTTGCGATTGCGTGCGATCTGGAAGGCCATGAAAGCCCGCCAGCGCTCATCAACAATTTGATTGTCAAATGTTTCTTCGGTGATGCCAAAGGCCTCAAGTTCGTCCTGTGGCAAATAGCAGCGGCCATTGCGCCAATCTTCTCCCACATCGCGCAGGATGTTTGTGAGTTGCAGGGCAACCCCCAGACGAATGGCGTAGGGCAAAGCATCTTCGCCTTGAAATCCTACAATATGCATCGACATCAGGCCCACCGTCGAGGCGACCCCGTAGGCATAATCGGCCAGCTCATCAAAGGTGCGGTAGCGCGTCTGATACAAATCGCGGCCCACACCATCAATGAGCTGTTTCGCATAGCCGCGCGGCACATTGAATCGGGCCTGTGTATCAGCCCAGGCGAGACAAACCTCTTGATCCATCGCCGGATGATCGCTCATCACCTGATATTCCCAGCTGCGCAGGGCTTTGAGACGTTCTTCAGGCTTCTGTTTTGTCGCATCGACAATATCATCTGTCACACGGCAAAACGCATACAGGGCGCGGGCGGCCAGACGCTGCTCATAGGGCAGCAGGCTGGACGCGAGATAAAACGTGCGGCTGTGGCGATAGGTCATCGCCTCGCAGCAGTAATAGGCCGCCCGTAGAGTGGCAGGATGTGGATTAATCTCTGGGCGTGCCTGGCTGCGGAATGCCTCCTGAGCCGCGCCGAGCAATCGAAGTTCCCAGGGTTGCGCTTGAATCAGGCTCATATGGTTGGCTCAGTCGTGCGAAGGGATGGATAGGAAGGAGATGTGTGAGAGTCGGCTGGGCCGATCAGGTTCTCGACGATGATGGAGGATGACAGCACACCGGGTAGACCCGCGCCGGGATGGGTGCCTGCACCGACGAAATAGAGATTCTCGTAGTCCTCTGAGCGATTATGCGGCCTGAACCATGCAGACTGCGTCAGAATCGGCTGCACCGAGAAGGCTGCACCCAGACGGCTGTTCAATTCATGGCGGAAGTGCAGCGGATCGATGCAATGCTCTGCAATGATATTCTCCTGCAAGTCCGGCAAATAATTGTCTTCAAGGAACTGCATGATTACATCGCGGTAAGGTTTGGCGGCCTTCGTCCAATCGACGCCTGAGCCAAGATGCGGCACGGGTGAGAGAACATAAAAATTCTCGCAGCCTTCAGGCGCAATGGAGGGATCGGTGAGGGAGGGCATGTGTAAATACAGCGAGAAATCTTCAGAGAGCTGCTGTGCATTGAAAATATCGCTTAAGAGGCCCTTATAGCGATCACCCAGGATGATGTTGTGATGGGCGAGGCCCTGATCACGATATGTGCGTTTGGTGCCAAAGTAGATGACGAACAGCGACATGCTGTACTTCATCAGGCTCATCTTGGTTTTCACATACAGACTCTGATGGCGCTTCGGGATCAGCTTGTCATACGTAAAGCCCACATCCGCATTGACGACCACGTCATCAGCCCGATGAAGCGTTCCGTCTTTGAGGCGTATTCCTGCGGCGCGTTCGTTCTCAATCACGATCTCATCGACCTCAGTATTGAGATGCAGTGTACCACCAATATCCTCCAGCAGTTTTACCATGCCGTTCACCAGTGCCCCGGTGCCGCCCATGATGTAATGGATGCCCCATTGGCGCTCTAAATAATGGATCATGGCATAGATCGAGGGTGCATCGAAGGGATTGCCGCCGATGAGCAGAGGATGAAATGAGAAGACACGGCGCAAAAAGTCATCCTGGATGAACTGTGACGCATACTGATACACGCTCAAATAGGATTGCAGGCGCACGAGATCGGGCGCAACTTTAAGCATGTCTGTAAAGTTCAGGAAGGGCTTATCCGCCAGTTCAACGAATCCCTTCTGGAAGATGGCTTTTGTTGTCGCCATGAAGCGCTGATAGCCATCTTTATCCGCCGGATTCCATTGTTCGATCTGGCTGAGGATAAACGCTTCATCCCCGTTGTAGTTGAATACCCGTTTATCGGTATCAAAGATGCGATAGTAGGGATCGCAGGGCGTCATTTGAAAATAGTCTTGCCAGCGCTTGCCAGCCGCCTGCCAGATGTCCTCTAGCATAAAAGGGGCCGTGATGACTGTTGGCCCGCCATCGAATTTAAAACCGTTTATCTCGTACACATAGGCCCGGCCACCCGGTTTGTCCCGTTTTTCAAAGACCTCAACCGTGTGTCCTTTAGCAGCAAGACGAATAGCAGCACCCAATCCACCGAAACCACTCCCAATAACAATCGCTTTAGACATTCTAGAACCTTTCCTGTGCACGTTTGAGTTATGCCACTCATCAAATAATCAGACATGAAGTATATATGAGTGAGAGATGAATGTTTCTACGTCATAAGGTTTAGACTCCTAATCTTTAGGAGTGTTTACTAATTTTAGACGAAAAAAGAGAGGCTTTTTGATTGCGGATGTTTAAACCAGATAAGGATACATCTTGCGGCATGGATTCACTCAGTCTAGAGGGGATGTCTAAACAAAGTCTAACAGCGGCGTAGAGAATGTCATTTCTTTGTCTTTGTGTAAGGTGTCTTCTATAAGGTGATATTGTCCCGTGGGGATATTCTCGATTACACTGAGATAAGGTGGTATGGAGGCCATATGTACAAGCGACTTCTGGTAGTGGCTGTGATGTGTCTTACCGTAATGGGCTTCGTAGAGGCGCAGGAGAGTTTTCCGGGGCAATTGGCCTATATTGGCGCAGATAGCAACGTTTACACCTATGATTTCGCGACTCAGGAAACGTTTTCTCTCACGACGGATGCCGCCAGAACACGGCGCTACCAATGGCCGACCTGGTCTGATGATGGGCGGTTAGCCTATTTTTGCTGTGATACACAGGCTGCGGATACGTTTGCGATGGAGGGCTATATTTCTGCGACAGGTCAGGATGCAGGCCGGATTGTATATGAGCAGAACGCTGCGCCTGTCATTTATGCCGCCTGGGCTCCTGCGCCCTGTGATGATAGCGGGGACTGTCGTCATCTTGCCCTGTTGGTCAATGACTTCAGCGCCTCAGAGCTGCGCATTGATCTGGTGCGTGATATGGGTAACAGCCAAACCATCGAAACAATTGCGCGGGGCAGTCCCTTCTACTATACGTGGAGTCCCGACGCTACACAGATGGCGTTCCATCGCTACGGAACCGAACTGGCTGTGTATGATGTGGTGGGTAAAAACATTAGCCATACGTTTGAGACAAGATCACCGGTCACATTCCAGGTTGCGGGCTGGTCCCCGATTGACAATCGTATTCTCTCCCTGATTCCAGGAACAGAGAGCGAACGCTCAACCCTTGTTGTGAGCACAGAAGAGCATGAGCACACGCCGCTGCGTGAAAATCTGAGCGGGCTGCTCTCGTTTTTGTGGTCCCCCGATGGACGTTATGTGGCGTTTCGTCAGGCCCGTGAAGGGGACTATGGAGCACTCTTTGTGGTAGATGCTGTGACAGGCGAAGTCGTGGCCCGCAGCGATATGCAAGATGTGATCGCTTTTTTCTGGTCACCCGACAGCACCCAACTCGCCTATGTCACGTTAGACATCAACTCAGGGCAGCAAGCAGCGCTCACCAGTGATATGCTTGTCGCGTATCAAGGACAAGCCGAGCTTGACTGGTCTGTTCTGAATGTGGAGACGGGTGTCAATCGGCGGGGATCGACATTTATTCCCACAGCTGAGATGATCTATTTACTACTCTATTTTGATCAATTTGCGCCGAGTCATCGCGTGTGGTCGCCCGACAGTCGGTTTATTGTCTATACCGAAGCGGGCAGCACAGAGCCATTCATCTCGGTCTATGATGTGCAAACGAGCGAACGTCTGACTATTGGTGAAGGCGTGTTCGCCGTGTGGAGCTGGCGCTAGCGCGTTGGCAGAGGGGTGCAGCACGCTGCACCCCTCCTTATGACCCATACACAAGGAGCAAAAAGAAAGCGTGTTGAGTTCCTGGATACGGCGGGGCATGTTTTTGTGTGGGCTGCTGCTGGCCGGATGTGTGCGCGATCAACCGCAGGTCATCGTGATCACGGCCACATTTCCAGCGGGGCCAGAGATTGTGATTGCCCCCCTGACGCAAGCCCCTCCGCTGGCCTCTCTTGCGCCTGGTATTGCCACTCTGCCGCCCCTGATCAATGAGGGTTCTGCGCCTGTTGTGGCGGCGGCCCCCAGTCTTCCAGGCGAACATATCGTACAGGCAGGCGATACGCTGTTTGGCATCGCGCAGCAGTACGGTTTGAGCCTTGAGTCACTGATGGCCGCCAATACCCTGATCAATCCTGATATTTTGAGCGTTGGGCAGGTGATTGCTCTGCCAAACACACCAACCGCCCAAACCCCAGCGCTGCCGCTGCTGCCTGACAGCCGCTTTGTGCGCGGGCCGGGCAGTGGAAGCCTGGATATTGCGGCTTATATCGCGTCTGTACCGGGGTATATCAAAACCTCTTCGGATTTAGTGACCTTTAATCAGGCCAATGGCGCGGGACGCCCTCGTTTGCTCACTGCCGCTCAGGTGATCGAAGAGGTCTCGCTGCAATACAGCGTCGATCCCCGCCTGCTGATCGCCGCGCTCGAATATCGAGCGGGCTGGCTCTCAAATCCTGCCCCCCTGGAAACACTCAAGATATTTCCGCTTATCAGCGAGGAGCAGTCCGCGGGGTTTGATCGTGCGGGGCTGTATAAGCAGCTGACATGGGCGGCCAATGAGCTGAATCGCGGCTTTTATGCCTGGAAAGGGCGCGGCCTGAGCACCCTCGAATTTAAAGATGGGACACGCCTGCAATATGCCCCCACGCTCAATGCAGGCACGATTGGGCTGCAATATTGGTTGAGTTTGAATCAAGACTACGGTCCGTGGCAGGCTCAGGTTGGGGAGGGCGGCTTTGTGGCCGTGTATCGAGCGCTTTTTGGCGACCCATTCACGGGGGCCTTTGAAGTTGTGCCTGCCAATCTCACACAACCAGAGATGACGCTTCCATTTGCCTCCGGCGAAGTCTGGTATTATACGGGCGGGCATCATGGCGGTTGGGGCAGCGGCAGTGCCTGGGCGGCAATTGATTTCGCGCCACCCGATGATCGCACGTCGGATATGCCGTTCTGCTACATATCACAGTATGCTGTGCGTGCGGTGGCGTCTGGTATGATCGCCCGCAGCGCAGATGGTGCTCTTGTGCTTGATCTGGATGGTGATGGCGATGAGACAACGGGCTGGACTGTGCTGTATTTGCACCTCGACCAGCTTGCTCCCGCAGGCCAGCGTGTGAATGCAGGCGACCCTGTCGGCAAAGCCGCTTGCACAGGGGGTTTCTCGAATGCGACACATCTCCACATGGGGCGGCGCTATAACGGCGAATGGATTCCGGCAGATTGTGCGGCCTGTCGCCCCGGCCATGAGCGTCCGGCCTTTACAATGAGCGGTTGGGTCGTGGTTGGATATGTCGGTCAGGAGTATCAAGGGGCGATGACGCAGGGCACAACCACGCTTCAGGCCGAGCAAAGCCGACTCCTTCCTGTTAATCATGTTTCCTGGTAGAAAATCAATGAAGTCTTTGTGTCGCGTGCACGCGGTTAAGCGCATTTCGATAATTCTATGTATTTTTGGCACGCTGGGATGTCTCGTTTTCTTCGCGCCCAGTGGGCAGGTGGCAGCGCAGGTACGTGTGAGCGCGACGCCTTTATCAGCATCTCTGCCGCAAGCCCAACCACAGGCCGTCCAGCAAGAATCAGTGTTTGTATCGCCTACTGCTGCCCCAACAGAGACTCCTCTACCGGGAGTCTTTCTGGAAGTAAAGCCGGATCTGGGAGAGGCGGATACCCGCGAACTTCCTGATCTTGAAGACGGCATCAAACTCGAATCGATTGCGGCGGGCACGCCTTATCTTGTGACGGGGCGTTACTTTCGCTGGCTGCAATTCCGCTATGACAAATCGGGGACGGGCTACGGGTGGGTGTTTGAGGATCTGATTGATCTCAGCGGTGAAGGGTCTACACCGGAGATCGACCCCTTTGCGCTCCCATCGGCGACGCCTCCACCGGGCGGCAATGAAGAAACTCGCGTCGCGGTGACTCTCACGCCGGGGGCTGTGGAAACATTGGATGCACAGGCCCGTGTGATCGTCCTGGCTGATATGGTATCGACTGAGGAGTTAGAGAATGCGGGTGTTTTGCCCACCTTTACAAAGCCTGCTGAACTCGCGCCCCGTGATGCTCCGGCGGCGCAACAGCAGAGTGAAACAAACGCTTTTGAAGAGACCCTGGTGCGGGCCGCTGCCGGGCAAATTCCGCCGCTTGTGCCGATTTTAATATTGGCGGCGGCGGGGATGCTGGGCATGATCGTGAGCGTGTGGCGGCGATAAGAGCATAGAATCAAAAAGAGCGTCGTGAGACGCTCTTTTGCTGTTTATGGCAGATTTTAGTAGCTGCTGCTGGTGCTGCAAGAGCCGCAGCCAGCGGCTGAGGTTGAGTCTTCGCCGCCGTCTTCTTTCGAGCGGAAGGACGTTCCGCAGCCGCATGAGGAGGCCGCATTGGGGTTATCAATGCGGAAGCCGCCACCAATCAGGCTGTCCACAAAATCAATCGTGACACCCTTGAGGTACATCATGCTGGTGGGATCGATCAGGAAACGCAGACCGTCCATCTCAACGACTTTGTCGAATTCCTGTGCTTTTTCTTCAAAGGCCATGCCGTACTGCATCCCGGAGCAGCCGCCGCCCGTGACGAACACGCGCAGGGCATGATTAGGGATATTGCGCTGCTGAAGCAAGTTACGAATCACAGTGGTGGCCGTTGGGGTCACAGTGATCAAGTCGGTATCGGTTGTGATTGGGGTGGTAATATCGATCAGGTTCATGGAGATAAAGACTCCCAGAATGGACTCATGTGTATCATTACACTATAGAACACTCTGACAAGAGTGTCAATAAAACAGACAATGATCAGAAAAAAGGTTAATTCTGCTGCGGGATGAAGTAGGCACAGCGCGCATCACCCTGCGCCATACGAGCGGTAAGGCGGGGCACGACGCCAAGCAGATTGGCAATCAGATGCATATCCATGCGGCATAACGAATCACGATCATGCGCCAGATGATGATAGGGGCAGTTCTCCATATAGAGAAAATAGCCCTGTGACGCAACTTCCCACGAGGCCAGATAGCCATTTTGTGAGAGATAGGAAATCACGGCATCAAGGCGCTGTTCCATTGGCCCTTCGGGGATTTGCGCGTCACTCGCCCAATCCGTTGCAATGCCTTCGAGAATGACATTCACGCGTGAGGGCGACAATTCATGCTCAATCTGCACGAGCAAAGATGTTGCAAGACGCTGATAGTTGTTCGGAAAGAGGGACACGCCGCGCTCTGTGAGGGCATAATGATGCTGTGGTCGGCCGGGAGTCGTGCGGGGGTGAGGGGTAGCATGGCTGATCAAACCATCTTCGGTCAGCTTGTTGAGATGGTGGCGAACGGTCACCGCCGTAATAGCATCGCCGCGCCGCTGTCTCAGGTCGGCCACGATGTCATCCACCGTCGCTTCACCGCGTTTTTTAAGGATGTCGAGAATAGCCTGACGCGTTTCCTGCATGAGGCGATCCCCCAACCATTTTAAACGACGTTGATCATTAAAATTCTAGCAGTCAGCGGCCCTATTGTCAAACGACCCTCGACAATGCTAGGATGATGCACAATGTTTTTTTCAGCATAATTTAAATTAGGGGAGAAACCCGTTGAGTCCCGTCGTTGCCTTTCAGGGCATCCCAGGCGCTAACAGCGAAATTGCGATTCGTCAGCATTTCGGTGGCCCGGTCGATGTCTATCCCTGTCATGATCTAAATGAACTTTTCAATGCGCTGCAAACGAATAAGGCCACCAGCGCCATGCTGCCCGTCGAAAATGCGCTGGCTGGATCGGTCAACGGGGCGTATGAGCTGCTGATGGATTACGATTTCGTCGTGCAGGCGGAAGTGATTTTGCATGTTCATCATGCGCTTGTCGTGCTGCCTGGCACCACCATGCAAGATATTAAATTTGTGCGCTCCCACCCGCAGGCGCTGGCGCAGTGTGATCGCTTTCTCAAGCGCCACAGCTTTACGCCCGTTCCCTGGCACGATACCGCCGGAGCCTCACTCGATCTGGCGAAGGACAAAGAACCACATACAGCTGCTTTATCGTCCACGCTGGCCGCACAAATGTACGAGCTTGAGGTCCTGGCGACAGAGGTTGAAGATGTGGCGTTCAATTACACGCGCTTTTTTCTGCTGGGCCATGAAGAACCCGCCCGCGCTGAATGCAGCAAAACATCGCTGATTTTCGCCACACGCCATCGGCCATCGGCGCTGTATGACTGCCTGGGCGAGTTTGCCACACGCGGCATTAACCTGACCAAAATTGAATCGCGTCCGCGCCGCAATCGCCCCTGGGAGCCGGTGTTCTTCCTCGATTTTGAAGGTCACTGGCAGGATGAACCCTGCAAAGAGGCGCTTATTCGATTGGTGCAAAAGGCCTCCTTCGTTAAAATGCTCGGCTCATATCCAGCGGCCAAAACAGAGTCGGTAGGAATCTAAACGATGCAAAAACTCGATGTAGCAATCCTGGGCGCAACGGGCGCTGTCGGTCAGCGGTTTATCCAACTGCTGGAAAATCATCCCTGGTTTCGGGTGGCGGAATTGGTCGGTGGATCAAGCGCGGGCAAACGCTATGGCGATGCGGTGAATTGGATTCTTGATGGCAATCCACCCGCGCATCTGCTGGATCAAGTGGTTGTGCCGCTTGGCAGCAAATTGAATTCGCCGCTGGTCTTTAGTGCGCTGCCAAAAGAACAGGCTGAAGAATGCGAGATGGAACTGGCCGCTGCCGGACATATCGTTTGCACCAATGCCTCGGCCAATCGT
>Ga0105046_10010198_pt1 | contig 14638 bp, 12 predicted proteins | sample MAT03_FD_78385 | JGI IMG/M metagenome (GOLD analysis project Ga0105046, IMG submission 78385) | Freshwater microbial communities from Lake Fryxell liftoff mats and glacier meltwater in Antarctica - MAT-03 (megahit assembly) | ecosystem: Environmental > Aquatic > Freshwater > Ice > Liftoff... | reverse complement strand
TGACGTTCCGTATCGTGGGATGGTTCCATCAGGTGGAATCACTGCGCTATTCTCGGAACGATCGTTTCCTCGATGGGGAGGCAACGACGTGTCGTAGGGGGTCCACACGTGTCCTTTCCATCTGATCTGGAGATCGCTCGCGCTGGCAAGCTGGCGCCGCTCACGGACATCGCCGCCCAGATGGGTATCGGTCCGCACCTGCTCGAGGCACACGGTGACGAGCTCGCCAAGATCCGTCTCGAGGCGATCGACGAGCTGAGCGATCGACCGAAGGCCAAGTACGTCGTCGTCACCGCGATCACCCCGACCCCGCTCGGTGAGGGCAAGACCACCACCACGGTCGGCCTCGGCATGGCGATGAAGCACATCGGCAAGAACGCCGTGATCAGCCTTCGTCAGCCGAGCATGGGCCCGACGTTCGGCATCAAGGGCGGTGCTGCCGGCGGTGGATACAGCCAGGTGATCCCGATGGAGCTGCTCAACCTCCACCTCACCGGCGACTTCCACGCCGTCACCGCAGCGCACAACCTGCTGTCGGCAATGGTCGACAACCACCTCCACCAGGGCAACGAGCTCGGTCTCGACCTGCACAACATCACATGGCGTCGCGTGCTCGACGTGAACGACCGGGCGCTGCGCAACATCATCGTCGGTCTCGGCGGGAAGATGGACGGCGTCACCCGCCAGACCGGCTTCGACATCACCGCCGCCAGCGAGGTGATGGCGATCCTCGCCCTGTCGACCTCGCTCGACGACATGCGTGCTCGACTCGGCCGGATCGTGGTGGGCTACACCGCCGCAGGCGAGCCGGTCACGGCCGAGCAACTGAAGGGCGCCGGTTCGATGGCGGTCATCATGAAAGAGGCGCTCAAGCCCAATCTGCTGCAGACGCTCGAGAACACGCCGGTGATCGTGCACGCCGGCCCGTTCGGCAACATCGCCCACGGCAACAGCTCGATCGTGGGCGACCTCATCGGCATTCGCGGCGGCGACTACCTCATCACCGAGGCCGGTTTCGGAGCTGACATGGGTGCCGAGCGGTTCTTCAACATCAAGTGCCGCAATTCGGGCATGGTGCCCGATGCTGCCGTGCTCGTCGCGACCGTGCGCGCACTCAAGGCGCACAGCGGCAAGTTCAAGATCGTGGCGGGTAAGCCGCTGCCGCCCGAGTTGCTGGCGGAGAACCCCGACGACGTACGCGCCGGCGCCGCGAACCTGATCAAGCAGATCGAGAACGTGAAGGTCCACGGGGTCTCCCCTGTTGTCGCGATCAACGCGTTCCCCGGTGACTTCGACTCCGAGCACCAGGCGATCCGCGAGATCGCCGAGAGCGTCGGTGCCCGCGTGGCGGTGTGCACCCACTTCAGCGACGGCGGCAAGGGCGCGACCGATCTGGCCCAAGCCGTGGTCGAGGCGTGCGACGAACCGAGCACGTTCCAGTTCTGCTACGAGAGCGAGATGACCCTGAAGCAGAAGATCGAGGCGGTGGCCACCAAGATCTACGGCGCGGCGAACGTGACCTACTCCCCCACGGCCAACACCCAACTGGCCCGCTACGAGAAGAACGGCTTCGGCAACCTGCCCGTGTGCATCGCCAAGACCCACCTGTCGATCTCGGGCGACCCCACGCTGAAGGGCGCGCCCACCGGCCACACACTCAACGTTCGCGAAGCACGTGCCAGCGTCGGGGCTGGGTTCGTGTACCCGATCTGTGGTGACATGACCACCATGCCCGGTCTCGGTTCCGCCCCGGCTGCATCCATCATCGACTTCGACGACAACGGCGAGATCGTCGGTCTGTCTTGAGCGCGATCATCATCGACGGCATCGCCGTCCGAGAACAGATCCTCGACGAGATCCGCGCCACGATCGATGCTGCCGGCAACCCGCACGTGTGCCTCGCCACCGTGCTCGTCGGTGACGACAAGCCGAGCCGGTCGTACATCAACTCCAAGCAGAAGAAGGCAGGACAGGCTGGCATCGTGTCGCGCCACACCGATCTGGCGGCAACGGCGAGCCAGGCGCAGGTGAACGACACCATCGCCGAGCTCGCTGCCGACTCGGGCGTGCACGGCATCCTGTGCCAGTTCCCGCTGCCCGACGGCCTCGACATGGAACAGGTGCTCGAGCAGATCCCGTTCGACAAGGACGTCGACGGGCTGACCGAGCGCTCGATGGGTCGCCTCGTGCGCGGCCAGGCCGGTCACGTGGGGTGCACGCCCCTCGGCGTGATGCGCCTGCTCGAGCGGTACCACGTGCCGACGGTCGGCAAGCGGGCGGTGGTGGTGGGCCGATCCACGCTGACGGGCCTGCCACAGGTGCTACTGCTCGGACGCAAGGGCTGTGACGCGACCGTGACGCTCGCGCATTCGCGTACCACCCACGACGACATGGTCGACCTGTGCAGCTCGGCCGACATCATCGTCGCCTGTGCCGGCCAGGCCCGGATGATCACCGCCGAGCACGTGAAGCCGGGCGCCGCGGTGATCGACGTCGGCATCAGCCGCACCGAAGCCGGTCTGGTCGGCGACGTCGATTTCGATGCGGTGAAGGAGATCGCCGGATGGCTGACGCCGATGCCCGGCGGCACCGGTCCGATGACGATCGCCTGCCTGATGGAGAACACCCTCAACGCTGCACGCATGCAGGGTGCGTTCCCTGCCTGACCTCGCCCGCCAGGTCTGTTCCACCACTCGGAACGATGCCGTATGATGGAACAGATGGTCGGCCGGGGGTGGAGATGACGACGGTGCAGTCGATCGATCGTGCCTTCTCGGTGCTCCGAGCGCTCATCCCTGGCGCGGCCGGCGTCACCGAGATCGCCGATCGGGTGAACCTCCCGAAGAGCACGGTGTCGCGACTGCTCTCGACCCTCGAAGAGGTGGGCGCCGTCGAGCAGGTCGCGGTGGGCGGCGAATATCGCATCGGTGCCGGTATGGCCGAACTCGCGGCTGCCGCCCGCCCCGGGCGCACGCTCGTTGCCGCTGCTCGGCCACAGCTGCTCGAGCTCGCTCGTGCCACGGGTGAGGCGGCCGGGCTCTCGGTGCCCGACGGTGCGGAGATGCTCTATCTCGACCAGGTGAACCCCGACACCGAGTTGCAGGTGCGTGATTGGACGGGCACGCGCATCCCGATGCACGCGGTACCCAGTGGACAGGTGGCCATGGCAGCGATGACCGAGGGCGAGCTCGACGCCTACCTCGCCGCTCCCCTGGCGGTGTTCACGCCGTACACGATCGTCGATCCGGCTCGCCTGCGCGCCAGGCTCGCCGAGGTACGCCGCAACGGCTATGCGCTCGCCGTCGACGAGTTCGCCGAAGGACTCAGCTCGCTCGCAGCGCCGATCACCGACGGGGCGGGCCGCGTGGTGGGCGCACTGCACGTATACGGACCCACGTACCGCTTCCACACCGAACGCAACCCTGCACAGCTCGGGGCGCTCGTCGTCGACACGGCGAGCCGCATCCGCGTCGACTGAACATCGACCGACCATCGACCGACCATCGACCGACCATCGACCGAGCATTCACACCAGGAGCACAGATGTCCGACCGATACGACTACATCATCGTGGGTGGCGGTTCCGCCGGTTCGGCGCTCGCCAACCGGTTGAGCGCCGACCCCGGTAACCGTGTGCTGGTGCTCGAGGCCGGTCGACCCGACTACAGGTGGGACGTCTTCATCCACATGCCGGCTGCGCTGATGTTCCCGATCGGCAGCAGGTTCTACGACTGGAAGTACGAGAGCGAGCCCGAGCCGTTCATGAACGGCCGCAAGATCTACCACGCACGCGGCAAGGTGCTCGGCGGGTCGAGCAGCATCAACGGGATGATCTTCCAGCGGGGCAATCCGATGGACTTCGAGCGGTGGGCGGCCGATGCGGGCATGGAGACATGGGACTACGCCCACTGCCTGCCGTACTTCAAGAAGATGGAGACCTGCATCGCCGGTGGCGATGCCGGTAGCGATGAGTGGCGAGGTGGCAGTGGCCCGCTCGAACTCGAACGGGGCCCGTCGGACAACCCGTTGATCGAGGCGTTCCTCCAGGCGACAGAACAGGCGGGGTATCCGCGCACCAGCGATGTGAACGGCTACCGCCAGGAGGGCTTCGCCCGGTTCGACCGCAACGTGCGTCGCGGCCGGCGCCTCTCGGCTTCGCGTGCCTACCTGTGGCCGATCAAGGATCGCGCGAACCTCACGGTCACCACCCGGGCGATGGTGCACAAGGTGCGCTTCGACGGCACTCGCGCGACCGGCGTCGACTACAGCGTGCACCACCTCGCCGGACGGAGCACGAGCCACTCCATCGACGCGGGTGAGGTCATCTTGTGCGGCGGTGCGTTCAACACTCCCCAGTTGCTCCAGCTCAGCGGAGTGGGTGACGCATCACTGCTCGGATCGCTCGGCATCCCGGTCGTGCACGACCTGCCCGCAGTTGGCCAGCACATGCAGGACCACCTCGAGGTGTACGTGCAGTCCTCGTGCAAGCAGCCGGTGTCGCTGCAACCGTCACTCACGTTCTGGAAGCGGCCGTTCATCGGTGCCGACTGGCTGTTCCGGCGCAAGGGGCCAGGAGCGAGCAATCACTTCGAATCGGGCGGTTTCACCCGCAGCAACGACGAGGTGGCCTACCCCAACCTGATGTTCCACTTCCTCCCGATCGCCGTGCGTTACGACGGCACCGACTCCGGCGTCGATCACGGCTACCAGGTCCACATCGGTCCGATGTACTCGAACTCCGAGGGCTCGGTGACGATCACCTCCACCGATCCAACGGTGAAGCCGCAGCTCAGGTTCAACTACATGTCGACGCCGCAGGACCGGCGCGAATGGGTCGAGGCCATCCGCGTGGCGAGGGACATCCTCGGCCAATCGGCGATGGCCCCGTACGACGGCGGCGAGATCTCGCCCGGTCCGTCGGTGCAGTCCGACGAGGAGATCCTCGAATGGGTGCGCAAGGACGGCGAGACCGCCCTGCACCCGTCGTGCACGTGCCGCATGGGCGCGGCCGATGACTCGAGCGTCGTCGACCCGCTCACCATGGGCGTGCACGGCGTGGAGGGCCTGCGGGTCTGCGACGCCTCGGCGATGCGGTACGTCACCAACGGCAACATCTATGCGCCGGTGATGATGATGGCCGAGAAGGCCGCCGACCTGATCCTCGGCAACACGCCCCTGCCTCCGGAGCACACCGAGTTCTACCGCCACCGGCCGGCCACGTGAGCAACGCGGTGCCACGCCTGATGCGGGCTGTGGTGCTGACGGGCCATGGTGGGCCTGAGCAGCTCGTCGTGCGTCATGACGTGCCCGTGCCCACCGCCGGACCGGGCGAGGTGCTGATCCGAGCGAGTGCTGCAGCGGTGAACAACACCGACATCAACACACGAGTCGGGTGGTACTCGGGCGGCGGCTGGACCGGATCGTTCACGTTCCCGCGCATCCAGGGCATCGACGCCTGTGGTGAGGTGATGGCTGTGGGTGCCTCCGTCGACGGCGCTCGGGTGGGTGAGCGAGTGGTGGTCGAGCCGTGCTGGGTCGATGCGTCTGGGGCCACCGTGTTCCTCGGGTCCGAGGTCGACGGCGCGTTCGCCGAGTTCGTCGCCGTACCGTCGCGCGTCGCGCATCGTGTGCGTTCGGAGCTCTCCGACGTCGAGCTCGCCTCGTTTCCGTGCTCGTGGTCGACCGCCGAGAACCTGTTGGTGCGCAGCGGGGTCGGCCACGGCGATCGAGTGCTCATCACCGGAGCGTCGGGCGGCGTCGGTTCGGCCGCGGTGCAGCTGGCAGCGGTTCGCGGCGCGCAGGTGACGGGTGTGGCGGCCGCCGGCAAGCACGATGCGCTGCTCGCCCTCGGCGCAGCGCGGATGATCGACCGTGGCGAGTCGGCGATCGAGGCGTTCGGCAGGGATGCGTTCGACGTGGTGATCGACGTCGTCGGCGGCGACACGTGGCTCGAACTGCTCGAGGTGCTGCGGCCCGGCGGGCGGTACGCGACGTCGGGTGCCATCGGCGGACCCTTGGTGGCGCTCGATCTGCGCACGTTGTACCTCAAGGATCTGACGCTGTTCGGGTGCACCGTTCTGGGTCCGGGGGTGTTCGCCGGCCTCGTGCAGCGCATCGAGCGCGGTGAGGTGCAGCCGGTGGTGGCCGCCACGTTCCCGCTCGAGCGCATCGGCGAGGCGCAGGCGCTGTTCGCCAGCAAGGTGCACGTCGGCAAGATCGTGCTCACACTGGTGTGAGCGCCGATCGCCTTGTGGGTCACGCGTTCGACCCGCGCCTCGGGGACGAGCGCAGGTAGGAACTCGAGCTCGCTGGTGCAGGCCTGTCCGAACTGGGCGGTGACATCCCAGATGGGACAGCTGTGCAGGTTGATGCGGTAGCAGCCAGAGGTGCTGCCGTCGGTGCCGGCCAGGTAGCCCTCGGCAGATGCTGATCGGTCAGGTGGCTCGGGGCGAGCTCGACCACCTCGTCGTCGACCTGCCGCCGGGCACCGGCGACACGCAGCCGGCGCTGTGGGAGGACGGCCGCACCGATCAGCTCGATGTGCGCGACCTGCGCTTCGCGTGTCGATGCGCAGCCTGTGTCGAGGAGATGAGCGGACGGCTGCTCCTCGATCCGGCCACCATCGTTCCCGAAATCACTCCCCGCCAGATCACCACTGTCGGGAACGATGCGTTCACCGTGAAGTGGAGCGACGCCCACAGCACCGGCATCTACACCTTCGAGTACCTCCGGGTGCTCGCCGACCGCCTTGGCGCCCGTTTGCCCGCTGAGCTCGTGAATGCGCCTGTGCCATGATCTTTCGATGCTTGCGAAAGGGCTCTCGTTTCCCATGACACTCGCGGCTGCACTCGTCGCCGCCGGGTGCGGCGGCGACGCAGCGCCGGCTTGGGACGTCGAGGCAGTCGCGTTCGAGGCTCTGGAGGTCTTCGAGGTCGATGGCCTGGCCTCGCAGACCAACGTCAACCCGAGCGGCGACCGGTACGTCTCGTTCGACGGACTGGCGGCTTTCGAGTTGTGCGTGGTGTCACTCACTGCCGATGTCGACGACCGATGCACAGAACGTGATCGCTCGGTGTGGCTGCGCAGCCTCGGATGGAGCGACGATGGGAGCCAGGTCGTGTTCACCGATGACCTCACATTTCGATTCGACGAACCCGACATCGCCCGCTTCGACACGACGACGGGGGACATCGACATCTTGACCGACGATGGCTCCGACGTCGTCCCGAGACGCGCCGATCCGGGCGGTGACGCCGATCTCGACATCGCTCCGTTCTTCGGACCCGACGGAGCCGTCCACTTCTTCCGTACGAAGAACCTCGACCGCCGATTCGAGCTGTACCGGCTGGACGAGTCGGGCGACGCCTCGCCCGTCGGGAACCTCCGACTCCCTGCAGGCACGTTCATCCCCTCGGCACCCAGACCGATCGGCGACAACCGCTGGGTGGCGGTGTTCGAAACCATCTACGGCCGAGAGGCTTCGATCGGCATCATCGACCTCGACGACGAATCGATCGAAACCATCGATCTCGACGAACGAGTCGCTTTGGTCGACGCCATGGGAACCCACGTCATCATCGCCTCGGTCGACGATCTGAATCGCCTCGAGCCGGACCCGTTCTCCATCGTGTCGCTCGAAACAGGGCGGGACCGGCGAATCGACGCTGGCATCGATGGCGACGTCCGACTCACCGGTGCGGGGTTCTCCCCCGATGGTTCGTTCGTCACGCTGATCGCGACAGACAGAGAATCGAACGAGCTGATCGGTCTTGCTCTCGACGACGGCCGCCTCGGCGACCCGGTCGTCCTTCTCACGGCCGTCGAGATCGCATCCGACCTCGACTTGGGTGACGAACGTTCTCGATGGTCCGGAGTGGGAGGCTCGAGTGAACTCATCTGGGCCGAGGACGGATCGCTGACGTTCGCCGTCTCGTTCGAACACCTCGCCGTCGTTCAGTCCTCGCGCAGTTGAACCCGTCGATGTCTCTGGCGAATCACTGCAGTTCGTCAGGGAACCCGGGCGCCCGCAGGTCGGTGCCGAGGGCGTCCTCCAGCAACTTCACCACCTGCGACGACCAGGCACCACCGCCGTACTGCGCCCGGGCGCGGATGAAGGTCTGCTCCACCAGGCCGGCGAGTTCGAGCGGCACGCCGAACTCGCGGCCGAAGTCGGTGGCGAAGCCCAGGTCCTTGCAGGCGAGGTCCATCGTGAAATTGATGTTGTAGCTGCCGTTGAGGATCACCTGACTCTCGGTCTCGTGCACGAAGCTGTTGCCCGAGCTGTGCAGGATCGCCTCGAACGACTTCGCGAGATCGAGGCCGCCGCGCTTCGCGAGCATCAACGCCTCGCCTGCTGCGACGAGGTGGATGAAGGCGAGCATGTTCGTGATCACCTTGATCACCGCCGCGCTGCCGAGCGGTCCCATGTACAGCACCGGGCTGCCGATCGCAGCGAGCAGGTCACGATGTTCGTCGAAGAGCGCCTCGTCGCCTCCGACGAGCACGGTGATCTCGCCCGCCGCCGCCTTGTGCACGCCGCCGGTCACCGGCGCTTCGAGCATCCGCACGCCGCGCTCGGCAGCGGCGGCGGCGAGCTGGGCGGTCTCGTCGCGGTCGGTGGTGCTGTTGTCGATCCAGGTGCTGCCCGGCCGCATCCCCTCGAACAGGCCGCCGGGGCCCGTCACCACGGCCTTCACCGCTGCAGGCGACGGTAGGCAGGTGAGCACGACGTCGCTCACGGCGGCCACCTCGGCGGCGGTCGCTGCCCATGCCGCGCCACGTGCTTCGAGATCGGCGGCACGGCTGCGATCGAGATCGGTGACCGTGAGCGTATGGCCGGCGCGCAACAGGCTCGACGCGAGGTGCACACCGAGATTGCCGAGGCCCACGTAGCCGACACGGACGGGGCGGGCAGGGTTGACCGGGACGGGCGTCACGGTGGATGGGTCGGTGTTCATTCGTTGCTCCTGGCGCGGCGGTGGCCGCCGGCCCGAGCCGGCGGCCACCTGGAGTGAGTACTCGGGGTCGTGGTCGTGCCGGAGTCAGGCCGACCAGGCGGCAACCAGGTCGGTGTTGGCGTCGACCCACTTCTGGGCTGCTTCGAGTGGGGTCATGCCGTCACGATCGACATAGCCGGCGATCTCGCTCTGTTGCTCGGTGGTGAGCTGCAGGTTCGAGAGCACCTTGAACGCCATCGCGTTCTTGGCCTCGAGGCCGGCGTTGGCTGCCTTGTACAGCTCATCGACGGCGTAGTCGCAGGCGTACAGGCCGTCGCCGGCAGCAGCGGACGCAAGACACTCATCGGTCACCTCGGGCAACGCCACCTCGGTGAGGTCGACCTCGAGTTGCTTCCAGTGCGGCTTCCAGAACTGGAGCAGCAGCGGCGTCTCGTCGGCGATCGCCTTGTCGATCTCGGTGAGCAGACCGGCTTCGGAACCGGCCACCACGAACTTCAGCGGCAGCTCGAGGTTGGCGATGACCTGCTCGTCGAAGGTGACGTAGCTCGGATCTCCCATCAGGAACTGCCCGAGGTCGTCACCCGACTCGGCAGTGCTGAACAGCTTCGCCAGTTCTGGGTCCTTGAAGCCTTCCCAGGTCGCGAGCTCGGGGTGCTGTTCGATCATGAACGTCGGGATGTACCAGCCGATCTTGGCGCTGGGCCCGAGGAGGCCGAGGTCGATCACCGACTTCTTGCCGGTGATGTAGGCCTCGTAGTCGGCGGCATGACCCGACGGCCACACCTCGAGCACGGCATCGATGCTGCCGTCGTCCATGCCGACCCACGTGGAGTTCTCGTCGAGATCCTTCACCTCCACCGGGGTGCCGAGAGACTCGAGCACCACCTTGGCCACGTAGGCGTTGACTGCAGACCCCGTCCAGGGGTTGGCAGCGAGCACGATGCCCTCGCCGGCGCTCGGCGTCTCCCCGGCCGCGTCCCCCGCCGGCTCGGTGGTCACGCTGCCCGAGTCGGCATCCTCTGTGTCGTCGCTGCCGCAGGCGGCGAGCAGGCCGGTGATGGCCAGACTCGCTGCGAGCAGCCTGATGGTGCGTCGCTGTGTGCTCATGTGAGCGAATTCCTCCTCTGTGTCGATGAACGGCGAGTTCACGGTCGCCGTTGTTGGTCGGGGCTGGTGCCCCACGCCTGCGTGAGCCGGTCGAGCACGATCGCCAAACAGACGATACTGATACCCGCGGCTGCGCTCTGTCCGATCTTCTGGATCGGTTTGGTGAACCCTTCGTAGGCGACGAGCCCGAGGGCGCCGGCGCCGACGAGGGCGGCGATGATGACGGTGGCGAGCACCATCAGGATGGTCTGATTGATGCCGAGCATGATCGACCGGAACGCCAATGGCAACTGCACCTTGACCAGTTCTTGGCGCTTGGTGGCGCCGAAGCTGATCGCAGCCTCGCGTGGCGTGTACGGCACCTCGCGCAGACCGAGGCCGGTGAGGCGGATGCACGGTGGGATCGCGTAGATCACCGATGCGACCACGCCAGCGCCACGGCCCACGCCGAACAGGAACAACACGGGGATGAGGTACACGAACTGCGGCATCACCTGGGCCGTGTCGAGGAACGGGCGCATGATCCGCTGGGCCCGATCCGAACGTCCGGCGAGCACCCCGAGCGGCAGTGCGATCAGCACGCTGATCACGATCGCGACGAGCACTTGGCTGAGCGTGTCCATGGCCAGGTCCCACATCTGCGTGCGGCCGCCTTCGCCGCCCGGGATCGCGCCCATCGTGCCGATGACGAGCAGGCAGGAAGCACACCCGACGGCGAGGCGCCAGCCCGTGCTGAGGTACCCGATGCCGGCGACCGCGACGACGATCAACAGCCACGGGGTCCAGACCAGGAACTCCCTCAACGGTTCGAGGACCTTGGTGACCAGGAAGTCGTTGATCGACTCGGTACCACCGATGAGCGGGACGTCCTTGCGGAGGTTGTCCTGCACCCAGCCGACGGCATCGTTGATCGAGCCGCTGATGTCGACGGTGAGCGCTGCCGGGAACGTGGAGAGATCGGCGACCTTCGCAACGGTCGCGGCCACGATCACGGCGACGAGCCCGATCAGCGATCCCGTTCGGCGATCGACCGAGGGCAACCTGATCAGCGGTGGTCTCGACGAGACGGTGCGCTCGCCGGTCGAGATGCGGTCGAGAGCGATCGCGAGGAGCACGATCGCGAAGCCGGGCACGAACGCAGCGCCGACGTCGTTCTTCTGCAGGCCCTTCAACACGAGGTTGCCGAGGTCGCCGGCGCCGAGGATCGAGGCGATCACCACGATGCCGAATGCCATCATGATCACCTGGTTGAGGCCGAGCAGGAGCGTGGAGCGAGCCATCGGCAGCTGCACCTTCACCAGCTGCTGCCACGGCGTGCAGCCGAACGACTGCCCCACCTCGTTGGTCACCACCGGCACGCTGCGCAGGCCGAGGTTGGTCAGCCGCACGGCGGGTGGCACGGCGTAGATGACCGTTGCCACCACCGCTGGTGGGTAGCCGATGCTGAAGAACACGACGATCGGGATGAGGTACACGAACGCCGGCATCACCTGCGCCGTGTCGAGCACGCCACGCAGCACGCGCTCGGCCCGGTCGGAGCGCGACGTCCAGATGCCGAGCGGTACGCCGATCGCCAACGCGATGGCCACGGCCGTGAGCATGATCGACAGGGTCACCATCGCCAGGGCCCAGACGCCGAGGACCGCGACCCCGAGCATTGCTGCGGCGCCTGTGAGCGCCGCGCGCGGGCCCGCAGTCATCCAACCGATGACGGCGGTGAGCGCCACCACCCCGGGCCACCGCAGGGTCTCGAGCACCCACAGCACCGACTCGACGAGACGGTCGAGCAGGTCGGACAGAGGGTCGAAGAACGAGGCGAAGATCCAGTGGTCGCTGTTCTCGATCGTCCACATGTAGCCGTCGCGGACCCACCTCTGGAGGCCGATGTCGAGCCATGACGGCACGTTCGGGTTCACCGCGATCGCCAGCACTGCGAGCACACCGAACACTGCTGCGGGCACGATCCACCGGCGGGTCGCGGCGATCCCGAACGTGGGAGCCATGGGCGTGGGGGCCGTGGCAAGGGCCATCGGTCAGAGGTCCTCGTTGGCGATGACCGAGAGCACGCCCATCCGGTCGATCGACCCGACCGGTGCCCCCGCCGGGTCGACGACTCGGAGCGGCAACTCGCTGGTGGCAACCCGACCGATGACGTCTCGCACCTTCGTGGTGGCGGCGACGTCGCCGCCGAAGGGGCCGTCGCCGAGTGGATCCATGATCGCGTCGACCGGAACCACGTGCGACCTGGGCACGTCGCGGACGAAGTTGCGCACGTACTCGTCCGCTGGGTCGAGCACCACCTCGGCCGGCGTGCCCACCTGGACGAACCTGCCGTCGCGCATGATCGCGATCCGGTCGCCCAGGCGCAGGGCCTCCGAGAGGTCGTGGGTGATGAACACCATCGTCTTGCGTACCTCGCTGCGGAGGCGGATCACCTCGTCCTGCATCTCCCGTCGGATCAATGGGTCGAGCGCAGAGAACGGCTCGTCGAACAGGAGGATGTCGGGATTCGTGGCGAGCGCACGGGCGAGGCCCACTCGTTGCTGCTGGCCGCCGCTCAGCTGATGTGGCTTGTAGCTGGCCATCCCGCGCAAGCCCACCAACTCGAGCGTGTCCGATGCGGTCCGGCGGCGAGCTGTCTTGTCGGCGCCCTGCAACTCGAGACCGAACGCGACGTTGTCGACCAGCGTCCGGTGCGGAAGCAGACCGAAGTGCTGGAACACCATCGACACCTTGTGCCGGCGGACGTCGAGCAACTGCTGATCGTCAGCCGCTGTGACGTCGATGTCGCCGATCGTGACCGTTCCGGCCGTCGGTTCGATGAGGCGGGTGAGGCAGCGGACGAGCGTGCTCTTGCCGCTGCCCGACAGGCCCATCACGACGAACACCTCGCCCGGAGCGACGTCGAGGTCGATGTCACGCATCGCGACCACGCAACCGGTGCGAGCCTCGAGCTCGGCCCGGGACAGCTCGGCCTCGGGGGAGCCGACGATCCGTTCGGCGCGGTGGCCGTAGACCTTCCACAGACCACGCACCGAGATCATCGGATCCGTCACCGCCGCATTTCCTCCCCCGGGGCGCCCCGGCCCACGCCGCGGAACTATAGACCCGCCCCGAACCCCAAACAGAGTTCCGTGAGCCAACAGCCGCGCCACGCGGCCGTTGGCTCACGGACATCCAACGTTCGTGAGCCAACGGCCGCGCCACGCGGCTGTTCGCTCACGGAACTGCGATGTGGGTGGGTACCGCACGCTTCGGACGATACGGTCCGGCCGCGCTCCCCCGCACCGTGCACATCGAGTCACAGGGGATCACGCCATGGCCACCTTCACCGCGGCACTCGCCGAACACGTCCACGACCACCACGGCGTGGTCTCAGACGCCGAGCTCCGGGCGCTCGGAGTCACGATCGAACAGCGCCAGCGGATGGTCGCAGAGCGAGTCCTGATCCGGATGTTCGACGGCATCTATCGACTGGCCTCCACACCAGAGACGTTGGAGGGCAGATGTCGGGCGATCTGCCTCGCCGATCCACGGGCGGTGATCACGGGTCGAGCAGGCGGCCGGCTGCGCGGGCTCCGACGCATGGGCGGCGCCGTCGAGATCGATGTCAGGGTGCCGCACTACGCCAACACCCTGACGGGCCCTGGTGTTCGACTCCGGCGGTGCAACGTGCTCGACGACGAAGACGTCGAGACGAGGTCGGACGGCATCCGTCTGGTCACACCAGCGCGCCTGGCGTTCGATCTCTCCGCCGTGATGACCGACCTCGATCTCGAATCGGTGGTCGAGCAACTGCTCGACATGGGGCTCACCTCCATGCCGGACCTCCACCGGATGTGCCTGCGCCTCTATCACCACGCTCGGCCCGGCTCGAAGCGCTTCGCGCGTGTGATCCAGAGCCGGCCGATGTGGTTGAAGCCGGCCGACTCGCACCTCGAGGTGCAGCTGTTCGATGCGTTGCGGCGGGCAGGGGTACGCGGGATGGTTCGCCAGTACGACCTTCGCCTCGCCGATGGGGTTGTCATCCATCCCGATATCGCGGTCCCCGAGCTGTGTTGGGCGATCGAGGTCGACCACGTGACCTGGCATGGCGGCCGGGCCGCCGCCCAGAACGACAAGTCCCGCGACCGTCGCATTCGCCAGGTGGGGTGGCACGTCGACCGGGTCACCGACACCGAGATCGCCACCCGCCGGTCGTCGGTCGTGGCCGAACTGATCGCGACCTATCGACGTCTCCAAACAACCAACCGGGTTCCGTGAGCCAAAGGCCGCGTCACGCGGCTGTTGGCTCACGAAAATTCAACATGCGTGAGCCAACGGCCGCGTCACGCGGCTGTTCGCTCACGGAACTGCGGTGATCAGGGCGGCGGGGCGGATGGCGCGGGCGTGTAGGACGGGTGGGCGGCGGTCGGTGACGACGATGTCGGTGGGGCGCAACGGGGGCAACACGACGAGGGCGCTTCGGCCGAACTTGGAGGCGTCGACGGCGACGATCCTCACCTCGGCGATGTCACCCATTGCGGCCGACATCTCGGCCTCGGCGTGTTCGTGCACCATCGGGCCGCGCTTCG
>Ga0105046_10010197_pt1 | contig 14638 bp, 11 predicted proteins | sample MAT03_FD_78385 | JGI IMG/M metagenome (GOLD analysis project Ga0105046, IMG submission 78385) | Freshwater microbial communities from Lake Fryxell liftoff mats and glacier meltwater in Antarctica - MAT-03 (megahit assembly) | ecosystem: Environmental > Aquatic > Freshwater > Ice > Liftoff... | reverse complement strand
TCGGCACAGCCAAATGGTATCTTGATGACGCCGTGAAGCAGACGTTAGGCATTACAGGCCATTTACCCGATCATCTCGATTTTGTGACAGCCCGCAATGAGTTTTACACCCATCCTACCGCCCTGCCGACTGTCTACAGCGCCAGCATTCGCCTGGATGCCGCACGGCGCGATTTCACCATCAATGCGCTGGCGATCCAGGTGAGCCCGATGGCAAGCCAATGGCGCGTGCAGGATCTCTTTGGCGGGTTGGATGACCTTGAACACGGCTTGATTCGCGTGCTGCACAGCCTCAGCTTTGTCGATGATCCGACGCGCATTTTGCGTGCCGTGCGATTCAGTCAGCGTTTGAATTTCACCCTTGAGACGCGCACAGCAGAATTGATCCATACCGCCCTTCCCATGCTCAATCGCATCACAGGGGAACGTTTGCGCCACGAGCTAACGCTTTTGCTGCAAGAGGCCCAACCCGAACGCAGCCTGATGCATTTGCAGACATTGGGCGCATTGGAGGCCATTCACCCCGCGCTGCATTTTTCGCCCGCACTGGCCGAGACTTTCAAAGCGCTGTGCACAATGTACGCGGACCTGCCGAGCGAGGAACGCACCATACTGCTCTGGTATGCATGGCTCACGTCGCTAGACGACATCACGGACATTATGGAGCGGCTTCTATTTGCGGGTCAGCGCACACAAGCCGTGACTGCCGCTGCAAAGATTCGCCGTGAGGCTGCCGATCTTGCCGCGCCTGAGACACCCATCAGCCGTGCGGTGATCGCGCTGGAACGCCTGCCCGCTGAGGCCCTCACAATGGTCTTGCGCCTTATTCCAGCAGATCAACGGGCGATCCTGGAACAGCGATTTGCCTATCGACTCACCCGCATGCCCCGCACAGATGGCAATATTCTGAGGCAGCGCGGCATGGCCCCAGGCCCTATTTACAAGCTGATTCTGGATCGACTGCGGGTGGCGTGGTTGGATGGAGACATCACAACGCCTGAACAGGAAGAAGCCCGACTCAAGCAGTTGTTGCGAGATAAGGGATGATCCATCGAATCGCCCAAAAGAAACGCTGAAATACGAAATGAAGCATTTGGTCGTAACCCCACGTAAGTGATATATTCTACAACTCATCTAAGGAACAAGGCTGAAATAAGTTGGGCAGAAGAGATGGGGTATCATCGGAGCACAGGCTCATTTATATTTCTCAATGCTGAATTTATTCCAAACTCATTCCTAAGCGAGGGGCAGACGCTTAAATGCCCTCCTTAGAACAGCACCACACCATCAAAAGGACATCTCCTATGCAATATCAACGGTTGGGCAAGACGGGCCTTGTCGTCTCGCGCATTGCCCTGGGCATGATGAGTTATGGTGATCCGCAAAATCGTCCCTGGTTTCTCACGGAGGAAGCCGGACACCCGATTGTCCAAAAAGCAGTCGAGTGCGGAATCACTTTTTTCGACACCGCCAACAGCTATTCCGTTGGGATCAGCGAGGAAATCACGGGCCGCTATCTGCGCGAATTTTTCACGCGGCGCGATGAGTATGTTTTGGCGACAAAGGTGTTCTTCCCTATGGGCGATAAGCCCAACCAGGGCGGCCTTTCGCGTAAGCATCTCTTTGACAGCGTCGATGCCTCGCTGCGTCGTTTGAACACCGACTACATCGACATCTATCAAATCCATCGCTGGGACCCCAACACCCCGATTGAAGAGACGATGGAAGCTCTGCACGACATCGTGAGAGCAGGCAAGGTGCGCTATATCGGCGCGTCAAGCATGTACGCATGGCAGTTTGCCACCGCTCAATTCACGGCTGAACTGCACAGTTGGACAAAATTCGTCTCGATGCAGAATCACTACAATCTGATCTACCGCGAAGAAGAACGCGAAATGATCCCGCTCACGCAATCGATGGGCGTGGGTCTCATTCCCTGGTCGCCGCTGGCGCGTGGATTCCTGGCGGGCAATCGCACCCGTGAGAACGGCGGCGAGACCACGCGTTCCCAGACCGATACGCTGGCCGATGCTTTCTATTTCACTGACGTTGATTTTGACATTGTGGATCGCTTGAAGGTGGTGGCAGAACGGGTCGGCAAGTCCCCGGCCCAGACAGCGCTGGCCTGGATGCTGCACAAGCCCTACATCACGGCTCCAATCATTGGCGCGACCAAACTGTATCAATTGGATGATGCATTGGAAGCCCTGGAAATCAAGCTGACACCGGAAGACATACAGGAGCTTGAGGAACTGTACAAGCCGCGCGGCATTGCGGGGCATTCGTAGATTTATATGAAATTGGGACAGATGACGCAATTTGCCTTTTAAAAAGCGCCGTTCTTGTCTACTCATCGAAAAACAGGACTGTAGGGGCGCAGCGTGCTGGGCGCAGCGTGCTGCGCCCAAAATAATCGCCATCAAGGGCATAGCACGCTGTGCCCCTACAGAAAAATCATCCCGTTGTTTTCATGCCTGCTGCAATGCCATTGATTGTCGCCAGCACAAGCTCAAGGGTCTGCTCATATTCGGGCGTCTCAGGCGTCATGGCCCGCAGTTCGCGCAGAAGCTGCACCTGTAAGAAATTCAGGGGATCGACATACGGATTGCGCCGCTCGATAGAATTCTTCATGGCGGGAGATTTGTCGAGCAGCTCTTTTTGATCGATGATGCTGCAAATCATCTTTTTCGTTAGGGCGTGCTCATCGCGGATGCGGCCAAACATCTCCTCACGCAGCGCGACATCCTCCACCAATCCGGCATAAATCTCCAGAATGCCCATATCGGCCTTCGCCACATCCAACTGTGTGTTATCGATCAAGGCGCGGAAGAACAGCCAATCGCGATACATGCCCTGTAACTGGGCCATTCCGTCGGGGTGCTCCTCGCAGAAACGATTGAAGGCCGTGCCGACGCTGAACCAGCTTGGGATGATGGCGCGGTTCTGCATCCAGGAAAAGACCCAGGGAATGGCACGCATGGCCGCAAAGCCGCCTTTGCCGCCGCGCTTGGCAGGTCGTGAACTGATGCGCAGGCGTGAAAGCTCGTTGATGGGCGTGGCTGTTTGCCAGAAATCGAGAAAACCATCCGTCTCATAGACAAAATTGCGGTAGGCCAAGCGACCATACTGGCTTAGCGTGTCCATTGTTTCAGCCCACTGGAGCTTAATATCGCTGTTGGCTGCGTCACCCAGGGAGAGAATCACGGCATTGAGAACCTGATGCAGATGGCGGCGGGCAATATCGGCGTTGCTGTAGCGATACGCAATGACTTCGCCCTGTTCGGTGATCTTGATGCCGCCACGCAGTGATTTGGGAGGCTGTGACAGAATCGCCCGATTGGTGGGGCCGCCGCCGCGCCCGATGCTGCCGCCACGCCCGTGAAAGAGTTCGATAGAGACACCGTACTTTTCGCAGACCTCGGTGAGCGTTTGCTGTGCCCTATACAGATTCCAGTTGGAGGTGATGTAGCCGCCATCTTTGCCGCTGTCGCTGTAGCCAAGCATGATCTGCTGGCGCATTTTGCGAGCTTTGAGATGCTTCTGATAGGCGCTGTTCTCGAACAGAACCGTCATGACATGCGGCGCATTCTGAAGATCATCAATCGTCTCAAACAGCGGCGCAAGATCAAGCCGATCCTGCACACCAACCTCTTTGGCAAGCAGCAGCATCGTGAGCACATCACTCGGATTCTCGCTCATGCTGGCGATATAGGTATCGATTACGCCCACGCTGTAACGGCGATAGGCCTGCTGCACCACGCGCCACGCGGCGATCACGGCTTGTGTCTCAGGGCTAAAATGACCGACCTCCTGTGTTAGCAGGGGACGCGGATTTTCGATCTCGCGTGTGAGGATCGCCTGCTTCTCTTCTTCCGGCAAATCGGCGTAATGGGGGGCGATGTTGTAATAGCCCAGAATCTCCGCCAGGGCTGCGGCATGGAGGCGGGCATCTTCGCGCAAATCCAGCGGCATGAGGTACAGCCCGAACAGGCGAATCTTGCGGATGAGCTGGCGCAGCTTGCCCTCTGCGACGCGCTGGCCTTTGTTATGGCGCAGCACGTCTTGCATCAAACGCAGATCATCGAGCAGACCCAGGCGGCTCTTATATTCGTTATCTGACAGCTTTTGCCAGATATGGGCCAATTTCTCGCGATACAATTCACCAGGATAGGTGAGAGCTATTGGTGCTTTGGGCGGCATGATGTCATTCAGGCGCTCGACGGTTTCAGGGGGGTCAGTCGCTTCTGTCAGATGGCGCATGAGATATTGAATGTCTTCGAGGTAAACGCCGCGTGCTGCATCGCGCATGGTTTGCAGCGTTTGCATGGTCACATCGGCTGTGACATTGGGGTTGCCATCCCGATCCCCACCAATCCAGGAGCCAAATCGCAGCAGACGGTGCAAATCACTCCAATCTTCCTGCGGATAGTGTGTCTCAAGGCTGGCATAGATGTCATTGTAGATTTCAACCACGACATCCATGACCACATTGGTGACAAAGTAGACGCCGAAATCGACCTCATCCGCCACCTGTTTCTGTGTGATGCGCACCGGGCGAGTTTGCCACAATTCCTCGATTTCTTCGGCCAGATTCTGTTCCAGAAGAGTATGTTCGCGCGGCATCAGGTGCTGGCGCTCCTTCTGATCCATCATCTCCGCGATGTGCCGCAGCTTGACCAGCACTTCTGTGCGCTTGGCCTCGCTGGGGTGGGCCGTGAGGACAAAGCGCAAACGCAGCTGATTCAGCACATCGCGCATCTGGGCTGCTGTGAGTCCGCGATTTTTAAGGCTGACAATTGCTTCATCGACAGTTTCCATCAATTGATTTTTGCCTTCCCGATCTCGCAGCACGCGAATACGCTGCTGATCTTCGGCAATATTGATCAACTGAAAATAGTTGCTAAAGGCTTTGATGAGAGTCTGCCGCGATTCGTAATCCGTCTGACTAAACAGGGCGGTCATCTTCTGAGCAGCCTCTGCGTCGCCATTGCGACGAGCGCGGGCCAGATGACGTACCTGCTCGACGAGGTTGAAGGCCTCCTCACTGTGCTGTTCCTTGATGATGGTGCCCAGGAGATTGCCAAGCAAGCGAATATCATTGCTGAATTGTGTTGTCGTTGGATCGGTCATAGGAAATGGCGTCCCTGGAATGCATTGTTAGTATGTCGCCAGAGGAGAATTATAGCGTGCGTCAGGGGCTGGGACGAACACTATCTGCCAGAGCCTCAAAGCCGCCCGGAATGGCCGCTTCTATTGCCTCATACAGGTCAGCGCGATCAAACGCGACTCGCTCACCCTGCTCATTCAGCACACCACCATCGCGTATTTGCGAGACAGGCACCCAACAATCGTCACTGCCCAGTATCAGCGGGCGCGACAGGTTGTACAGATAGTAAATGTGGAAATGATATTCTGTCAGTGCCCCAAAGGTGGGTGAGAGCGATGGCGGGGGTGTGAGATTGGGTGTGATGAGAGCGAGCTTGTAATCCTGCCCATAAACGAGCGTATTGGCGGGCAGCTCTTCCTCAATTTCGCGGATGATTGTGCGTTGAAGATCCGTGCTATCCCCGTCACGCAGGCTCCAGCGTCCCCCAATGAGCTGATATTGGCTTGCTCTGGGATCGTACTGGAAGAGGAGTTCTTGCTCTTGATGCGGACGGCGGCGGCAGATCAAGACCTGCGCGACTCGTTCGCGGCGCGAGGGCGTGGCCGGAATAGAAGCGGCGAGCCGTCTTTGCTCAATCGCGTAGAGAAATGAGGCCCCATTGTGAAAGGGATGTGGCTCAACCCCGCGAGTCTTCCAATTCTCGATCAGCGACAGATCGGCCTGCAAGCTGGCTGCCAGACTGTTAAGCGCATACTTGGCAGTTTGTGAACGGGCGCGAATCGTCTGCTTGTCTGGATCAAACTCCACCATACCCCACAAGCGCAGCATCCAGGCACACCCAATCAGCATCTCAGAGGCTTCTGGCATGTTTTTGGGTGTCAGACGCGTCAGGGCAAGCGGCTCACTGTCAGAGCGCGGAATGTGCAGCAGAAAATGGCAGATCACATCTTTCATTGAGGCATCCTGGGACTGTTAATCAATATCATAGGCTTTCCAGCCGTGACGGTAAATCTCACGCAGGAGGGCACGTAAATGCTGAGGATTCTCAAATTCCAGGCGGGTGACAGGCTCTGTGAAGAACTCGATAAAGGGCATCACGGTATCTTCAAAGCTGCACTGGGCAATGCATCGGTGATAGGTGCCGTTCTGGGATTGCGGCATCCAGGCAGCATGATTCACGCGGCATTCCTGGAAGTCAATCCAGCGTATAACCTCCGCAATATCCGTATAGAGGATGCCCCCTTGTGTGACCGTGAGAATGTTCTGGATGCGCGCCATAAGTCTCTGCGCTCACCTGCCCCCCTAATAGCCACGATCATGATGTGTATAGCTTATCGTGAGAGGGGAGAGGGCGCAAATTGGGATGATCCTACTCCCTGTTTAACAGGCGATAACAGAGACTTTTGCCTCTGCTTCTCACAATCATTTTGAGTATAGCACAAATGTTTTGATTTTGGACTTCTTTGTCTTACTACCTTAAAACGACCCAATCACACTTTATCGGCGTCGCCAGATCACCAGCATGGGATACATTGGGGCAAGGCGAACGCCTTCGGTGACATAGCCATCAAATCCGCGCTGTGTCTTATAGATGCCAAAACAATCGACGCCGTGGCCCGCAATGATTTTATCGTTCCAGTGGCGCTCATTAAAACAGCGCATGCCGCAGCAGTCCCCACGATCAAACACCGCTGCAAGATCCACATCGACAGCCGCCCGCCACTGGCTCAAGGTTGTGTCGAGAATGGCCCGCAAAACGTCTCCGCGCTGCGGCTCATCTATGGGAATCATATTCACGTCAACCATAAGCGAAAGATCAATATCCGAATCGGCTCGGTAGCCTCCGGCCAATCCCCGCGATCCAAGCAGCGTTATTTGGCAGACAGCCTCATGCACAGTCAGATTGGCGGTGCGCAGCAGTTCATCTGTTACAGGCAGGAGCGCAGACAGTTCAGGGAGAAATTGAGAAATGGCGAGCGACATACTAAAGACCTGATGCAGAAAACATCGATCACGGTGATTGAGGAGATATTTTAGACCTCAATCACCGTATACCACCCCAGGCGGCTCAAGGGTTCGATCAATCCCCGATGGCGGCGCGATTCGCTGGTGAAGGTGAACGTAATCGCATCAGGGCCGTAGAAGCGCACAAACACGGGAGTGGTGCGCTCACGGCTGCGACAGCCGACCATGCGTCGATCCAGCGGGGTGATGTTTGAACGTGTGCTCAACCAGGCCTCACGACAGGGCCACAAATCGAGCCAACACACGCGCTTCTGATCATCTCGATAAAGCACACCCCCACGCGTAACGGTGAGGATGGCATCGCCGGATAAGGTTAAGGTTGCCACACGCGCTCTCTAGAGTAGAGGTGAATCAGGATAGATCGATCTCACCAACAGGTACTTTGCGATGTGTTGGACGCAGGATGTCCGCCTTCAGTTGGCCGCAGCCTGCCGCAATATCAATCCCGCGCCGCATACGAACCGTCGCTGTCACGCTGTACTGCGCCAGAATATCGATAAAACGCTTGATCGCGGTCTGATCAGCGGGACGGCCTGCAAACTCTCCGGTTGGATTCAACGGGATAATATTCACATGACACATCAGCCCATTCAGCAGTTTGCCAAGTTTGTGGGCCTCTTCCGATGTGTCGTTTTCCCCAGCAATCGCAGCCCATTCAAACGTGATACGACGCCCGGTTCTGGACACATAATAGCGGCATGCCTCGATCAATTCGCCGAGTGACCATTTGCGATTGATGGGCATCAGTTCGCTGCGCTCCGCGTCATCAGCTTTGTGCAAGCTGATAGCCAGCGTGATTTGCAGCCCCTCTTCCGCAAAGCGTGTGATTTGAGGCACAAGGCCAACGGTGCTAATGGTGATGTGCCGCGCCCCGATGCCCAAATCTTCCATCAGGCGGCGGGCAGAGGCAAGCGTGGCATCGTAGTTATGGAACGGTTCGCCCATGCCCATAAACACGACATTGCTCAGGCGTTCGCCTTCCGCTTCCAGCTCACGGGCAAAGCGCATGGCCTGCTCAAAAATCTCGGTGGGCGTGAGATTACGGGCAAAGCCCATTTGCCCTGTGGCACAGAAGACGCAGCCCATCGCACACCCGGCTTGTGTCGAGATGCAGGCCGTGCGGCGATCATCTTCATAGGGCATCAAGACAGACTCGATCAACTGACCATCGCGCAGGCGATAGAGCCGCTTGCGTGTGCCATCTTTCTTGCTGACCTGCTCGGTGACCAATTCAAGCGAGCCAAGCTGTGTTTCGGCCTCAAGATGTTCACGCAGGGTTTTAGGAAGATTTTTCATCTCCTCGAAGGTAGAGACACGCTGATTGTAGAGCCAATCCCAGACTTGTTTGGCGCGGAAGCCTGGTTCATTCCAGGTGTCGAGAAGTTCTTTGAGTTTATCAAAGTTGAGCGAGTACAAATTGATCATTGTTATTATCCTCGGCGGCGGCCTGTGAAAAGCGAGACCAGGATCACAAGCAGCACAGCCAGTACGCCTCCACCGATGATTAAGGGATTATTCCCCTGGGTCAGGATGTCCAGCGGCGTCCTGGCGGGCAGTGGTGTTGGCGGAATAGGTGTTGGACGTAAATCAAAGCCCTGAGCCGGCAGCGGTGTCAGCGTTGGCGTTGGTGGGCGGCGTGTAATGGTGACGCCCGGCGTAGGCGAGAGTTCAATCGTCGCAGTCAGTGTGAGTGTTGGCGTCGGCGGAACAGGTGTCACTGTATATGTTGGTGTGAGTGTTGGCGTGGGTGTGGTGGCGAGATAGGGGGTGTAGAGAAAGGCGTTTTCAGCCTCACGCTTAAAAATCCATGTTTGCCATGCGCCCACAAGACTCTGAGTATTATATCCCAAACGAGCCTGAAATGCAGCCTCAAACGACTCAGCCTCAGCAATATCACGGGCCAGCGCAAAAATATTTTCAACGCCTGTGCGCGATGCAACATACAGCACCATCCCATACGCCTGAGCATTCCAGACAAGGGCGTTATCCGGGGCGGGCGATTGGTTCATTTGCTGCAAGGTAAAGGGGGCATCACTGCGCAGTGCCTCGCGGGATGTAAACAGCGCTCCCTGGTTCGCCTGCCTCTGATAAAACTGTTCCAGTCCCGCGATAAACCACAGCGGCACACTTTTCCCCGCCCAGAGAGAGAAATAGGTTTCGCTCACCAGCCCACTGGTGAGCGCCGAGATAAGACTGCGATCTGTGCCGATTTGCACCACAGAGTAATTACTCGTTTGATAGATCACATCAGCCAGGGTAAGATCGCAGGGTTGTTCACTGCGCAGGGCGTCGCGGCTGTAGGCATTATAGACAGACTCTCTGTCCCTATTGAGATTACATCCTGGCCGCGTGGCCTCATCGTAGAGGAGAAGACGTACTTCGGGCATCTGCCCCGTATTTTTCTCAAGCAGGCGCAGCGTCTCTGTGAGTTCAAACTGAACGGGCCTGATACTGCGTGCCATAGCCGATGGCACTGTCAATACGAGAGCCTCATTGAGGGCTGTTATGGTTTGCCACTGCACCCGTTCGTCTGTGAATTCAATCGTTTGGACCTCTTCAAAGACCTCGCCGGTGGCCGTGCCAAAGCGCCACGTATAGCGAATTGGGGTAAAGAGGGCAGGCACGTTATCGCGTGGAATCTCCCAAACATAGGTCGCAATAACATCACCAAGGGTATAGAGATACGGTTCTTCGGGATAGTTAACCTCGACCCGGGTGCCGCTGCTTGTCTCGATGATGAGCGAGGTACTGGCCAGCTCTGCGATAGCCAGCCTGATATAGGCTTTGAAAAATACCTGATGCGGAAATGCAACCTCTGTCGTGTATTCCACATCAAGCGGGAACGGGGTCGGCGTTGCGGTCTGGGTCGGGGTGCGCGGATCAGGCGTCTGGGCCGCGATAGGCCATACGCTGCATAAACTGACCACAATCCCGATAAACATGAGCACACGCCGCATTAGGCGTTTCCCCCAAGTAGCAGCATTACAATAAAAGGCAAAACATTATAAACGATATGCGCCACAATCGCTGCGGTGGTGCTGAGACGCTGGCGCAGCAGACCGAGTGCTATCCCAACGATAAAGATGATGAGCATGGCCGGCGTGAAGAGGTATTGCAGGTGTGTAAGCGTAAAGAGAATGGCCGTTGGGACGAGACCAAAAATGGGCTGGATGGCCCCGCGATACAAAATCTCTTCGGTTGTCCCGTAGATAATGGCGCTCAAGAGGGCGATCAGGATGGAAGCGGCCAGCGGTGCGTTGATCACTTCTACGGCGGCATACTGCTGTTCGAGTACCTCTGGTGGCGTAATCGCGCTAAAAAGAGATGTCATCCCAAACACGACCAGCACCAACACAACGGCACTCAAAAGACCAACCACAACATCGGATCGTGTGGGCCAGCGCAGACCGAGACGCGCGAGCGTTTGGTATTCATTGCGACGAATGAACAGGCCCACGCCCAACAGTGCGACGAATAAGTTGAGGACGCCATTGGTGAGGGCGAGAATCAACGCTGGCGTTTCCGTGTCAAAGGTCTTGGCAATGCCTGCTATGCCTCCCGCGATGACAAAGCTGCTGAAATTGTACATCAGCAACAACAGCGCGAGAAGAATGGCGACCATATGCACAGCCGAATCGGGCTGATGCACGTCCTTTGACGTTTCTTCTTCCGTGGTTTTGCTGCTCTCAATATGCTGAAACATGTTCCCTGTGGTCAATCTCACGATGCCCTGTCGGACGTATGCACTGTGAATAACGCCAAAGCCCAGGGCAGCGATAAGAGCAGACAGCAGGCCAAAGCCCAATGCAATCACGGTATTCGTCACAAACCTGGCCGCAGCAATGCCGAGATACAACATTTGTAGGGGCAGACTCATCATCATCAGCGTGACCCAGGCGGAGGGCTGTTTCGTGAGGTCTTGCAGATTTGCCAGGTATAGTAAGATGCCAATGTATATAATGCAAATGATAAAGATTTCCACGCGATCCCTCTCTGAGGTGTGGGCTGAGGCGGATATTCCTATTGTAATCCCGCTAAGGTCAGGAGCAATATAGCCGTGCTTGAATTGGGATGAGCAAATGCTGTGTGTAGGCCGATGATAGCGGCCTGGGCTGTGGATTGGGCTTGCGTTCGCTTGTTAAATGGCTATAATGATGGGAGATATGGCGCTGTGGTCGAGTGGCTAGGCAACGGTCTGCAAAACCGTCTACACCGGTTCGAACCCGGTCGGCGCCTCTGAAAACAGCTTTTTAGCTGTTTTTGATTCCGCATGAGACTACGGTGCTGTAGCCAAGTGGCCAGGCAGCGGTCTGCAAAACCGTTCACACGAGTTCGAATCTCGTCGGCACCTCTCAAAGAAAAACAGCGTTCACAAGAGCGCTGTTTTTGATTCCTACCTTTTAGGCTTGAGGGCTGTCTCTATATATCTGAGGGCGGGGCATAATTCTGCTCATGCGAATCAACATCAGGCACAGCGTCTTTGTAAGGGCACGATGCATACCTTCGGTGGCTTCGCTCGTGCCCCGACAATCTCACCTCAAGATTTGCAGCGCCATGAATACCAAAACGGTCCATAATGGGGCATAATGATTTATGCCCCACCCTCACATATATGCCGCCCTTCTCAATCTACTGATTGTCAGCACCCGCCAGACGGGCCGCGTACTGCTGTTTGTAGAATTCGAGATATTCCCCGGTTTTGATCTTGCGCCACCACCACTCATTCTCTTTATACCACGCGATGGTTTCCGCCAGACCCTTCTCGAAGGTGTATTGACGTTCCCAACCGAGCGTGCGGGCCTTTTCCGCGCTCATGGCATAGCGGCGATCATGGCCTTCGCGATCATACACATGGCGAATGAGCGTTTCAGGCTTATCGAGCAGCTTGAGAATCTGATGCGTCACATCGATGTTATAGCGCAAATCCTCGCCCGCCAGATTATACGCCTGACCGGACTCGCCCTTGTGCAGCACAACATCTACACCGCGGGCATGGTCATCCACATGCAGCCAATCCCGCGTCTGCTTGCCATCGCCATACACCGGCAGCGGACGATCATCAATCGCTTCGGTTGTGAAGAAGGGAATAATCTTTTCCGGGTATTGATAAGGGCCGTAGGTGTTGCTGCCGCGTGACACAACCGTGTCCATGCCATAGGTGATGTTGTAAGAGCGCACCATCAGTTCACCGCTGGCTTTGGTGGCTGCATAGGGGCTGTTGGGCAAAAAGCGATCTTCCTCAGTGGAGAAGCCTTCATGCACATCGCCATAGACCTCATCGGTGGAAACCTGCAAAAAGCGCCCGATGCCATATTTACGCGCTTCATCAAGCAGCGCATACACCCCCATAACATCTGTCATGATGAAAGCATCCGGATCGAGAATGCTGCGATCCACATGGCTCTCAGCGGCAAAGTTGACTACAGTATCGACCTGATACTGTTCGAAGACATGGCGCACCGCTTCACGATCAACAATATCACCCTGCTCAAAGGTGTGATTGGTGGCATTCTTCACGGGCAGCAAATTATCCAGATTGCCCGCATAGGTCAGCTTATCAAAAGTGACAATGTTGTACTCAGGATAAGTGTTCACCATGTGGCGCACAAACGCGCTCCCTATGAATCCTGCCCCCCCGGTGACGAAGATATTTTTCACGGCTGTTCTCCCTATGGTACTCTAGTCTTTTTTCGGTGTGTCCGGCGTCTCGTCTGCATCCAGCAGCGGCAAGTCATTCGCCAGAGACTGCACTTCGAGTGTTTCCAGCGCCAGCACAACAGGCAAATCAGTCTCTTCTGCCATTTCCACAGCTTTAGACACGGCGGGTGGCGTGTCAGTTCCCGTTTCAGCCGTCGTGGCCGCTTCGGGTGTGGTCGCATCAACGATGACCGTATCAGACGCAGGGGTTGTTGCGGGCGCAGCTGTCTTGAGGACAAAGCGCTCAATGGCCTCGGCGACACCATCATCATCATTGCTGCTCACAATGTACTTAGCGACCTCTTTCAGCGAAGGATGCGCATTGGCAACGGCCACAGGCAGGCCCACCAGCTTCAGCATATCAATATCATTCTCGCCATCGCCAAGCGCCATGACATTTTTCGGATCAACACCCAGATCATGAATGAGCGCCCGCACACCCTTGCCCTTGGAGAAGCCCGCTGGCAAAATTTCCATCATGCCTTCCACATTGGCGCGGGTGACAGCCACCTGCCCCTGGAACTGCTTGTTGATTTGCCAGACCAGCGCACGAATACGGCTTTCTTCGCCGCCAATGCACAGTTTATTGATCGTGAGCTCCGGCAATTTCTGATAGAGATCCGTTGTGATGTCGGCTGCGGGTTCGCCATAGCCTTCCACCAATTCCGTCCACTGACTCTTGCGGCGCGCCATAATGCGGCTGCCACTGTACACCAGCACATCAAAACCGCGCTCTTGAATATAGGTCAGGATGCGGCGCACGAGGGCCGTCTCTAAAACCTGCTGATTGCGAATGGACCCATCACCGTTATAGGTGACATTGCCCTGCACATACACGCCAGGGGTGGTCAGCGACAGTGTTTTAATGACATCCTGCGCAGAATGGCGTGTCTTGCCCGTTGCTAAAACAACATTGACCCCGGCGGCAATCGCATCGCGGATGGCCTTCTGGGTGCGAGGACTGAGCGCGTGTTGGCTGTTCAGAAGTGTTCCGTCAAGATCGACGACGATCAGGCGAATCTCAGGCTGTTCGTATAATTTGGGCTCTGGCATCGTTGGAATTTATCCAGGTGTTTTATCGAATGGGTGTTCGAGATATAGGGTCACGGCTTGCGCACTCCCACACCCCGAACGAGGCTTATAGTACGGGAAAAAAGGCTATTTTTCAATCGTTTCGGCAAGGCTCCTAACGAACAAGCATAAGAAGGATCACAGAATGCCCCATCACCATAAAAATTTTCGTTTATGATGCCCGATAGAACACAGTTGCCAATTTGCCCTGTTCACGGTTAGATATGGTGTCAAACGTATTCAAAATTTTTAGGATTGCCCGTGAACCGTTTCCGAAAATTCATCGGCCAATGGCGCTCTACTGAGCAGCATATTGAACGTTTGCACGGTGATAATGAGGCTGCCCTTGAGGCCCTCTATTTTTTGCAGGAGCGCGGCCACTTGCTCGATGGCACGCTGCGCAATGGCGTCTATGAAAAGGTCAATTGGGCTCTCGCAACGCTAGCCGCCGCCCACTTACAGGGGATCAATCTGCGCGGGGCGATATTACAAGGGACTTATCTCCACGACACTCATCTCGAAAATGCCGATCTGACTGAGTCAAATTTGCAAAATGCCAATTTGCGGGCGGTCTATCTGCTGGAGGCCGTGCTTGAGCGTGCCAGGTTACAGCAGACCAATCTGGCGCGGGCCGATCTGCGGGCTGTGAATTTACGCGGAGCCGATTTGCAGGGCGCGAATTTATGGCTGACGGATTTGCGGGGGGCCGATTTGCGACAGGCTGTCTTGCAAGGAGCCT
>Ga0105046_10010195_pt1 | contig 14639 bp, 21 predicted proteins | sample MAT03_FD_78385 | JGI IMG/M metagenome (GOLD analysis project Ga0105046, IMG submission 78385) | Freshwater microbial communities from Lake Fryxell liftoff mats and glacier meltwater in Antarctica - MAT-03 (megahit assembly) | ecosystem: Environmental > Aquatic > Freshwater > Ice > Liftoff... | reverse complement strand
CTTGCGCCACTTGTCGGCTGCGCTCAGGGCATCAGCGGCGCGAAGTTCGATATGCGCCATGCCCTGATTTCTTCCAGTCGTGCTTCGAACTCATGAAAATCCAGCGGCTTGCTGATGTAGCTGTTCAGGCCGCCCTGGAGTGCCCGCACCGCACCGGATTGTTCACTCGCCGCAGTCAGCATGACCACGGGAATGAGAGCGGTCCGCGGGTCGCTGCGCATGCGCTGCAGCACCTGCAGGCCGTCCATCCTGGGCATGCCCAAGTCCAGCAACACCAGTTCGGGTTGTTCCTCCGGCTTGCGATCACTGTAGGCGCCCTGGCCAAACAGATAGTCCAGCGCCTGCAGGCCATCGCGCGCCACCACGATGTGGTGCTGCAGGCCGTTGAGTTCCAGCGTCGTCAGTGTCAGCTCAAGATGGTCGGAGTTGTCTTCCACCACCAGCATGGTCGGTTTGTGCATGGATCGCCTTTTCCCGTTGCGTCAGGAAAAGTCAATATACGCTCAGACAGCCGACGGCAAGCAAATGCTTGCCCGGGGTGCAGGCTACCTTACAACAAGCCCGGAAGGGGACCTCAGATGCGGCTGCCCTTGCAGGCCCTGATTCAATTCACCATCACCAGCTTGCCCTTGACCCCGCGTGAACCCATGTGAGCGTAAGCTGCCTTGAGCTCGGCCATGGGCATGGTGCGGTCGATGACCGGTTTGATCCTGCCCTGGGCATACCATTGGGCCAGCTCGGCCATGGCAGCAGCGCTGGCCTTGGGTTCGTTTTTGGCAAAGCCGCCCCAGAACACGCCGACGATGGACGCGCCCTTGAGCAAGGTCAGGTTCAGCGGCAGCGAGGGAATCGGGCCGGATGCGAAGCCCACCACCAGGTAACGCCCGCGCCAGGCGATGGAGCGAAAGGCCGGCTCGGCAAAGTCGCCGCCTACAGGGTCGTAAATCACGTCGGGGCCTTTGCCATCGGTCAGGGCCTTGATGGCTTCACGCAGGTTTTCGGTGCTGTAGTTGATGGTGGCATCAGCACCAATCGACGTGCAAAGTGCGCATTTTTCGTCGGTGGAGGCGGCGGCAATCACCTTCGCGCCCATGGCCTTGGCGATCTGGATGGCGGAGGTGCCGACGCCGCCAGCGGCGCCCAGCACCAGCACGGTTTCGCCGGCCTTGAGTTGCGCCCGGTCCACCAGCGCATGGTGCGAGGTGGCATAAATCATGATGAAGGCCGCGGCATCGACATACGGAAAACCGTCGGGCAAAGGCATGCACAGCGCCGCAGGCGCGATGGTGTGGGTGGCAAAGCCGCCAGTGCCCGACAGGCAGGCGACGTTCTGGCCGACCTTCAGGTGTTTGACGCCCTCACCAACAGCCTGGACCACACCTGCATATTCGGAGCCGGGGACGAAGGGCAGAGGCGGCTTGATCTGGTATTTGTTCTGGACGATCAGCAGATCCGGAAAATTCAGGCTGGCGGCCTTGATTTCGATCAGCACTTCGCCGGCCTTGGGCACAGGTGTGGGCAGTTCTTTCCAGGTCAGGGCATCGACGCCGGTGGGGTTTTCACAAAGCCAGGCATGCATGAGGGGTCTCCGTTGTGTTTGAGGGTGGCCACATCATAGGCAGCTTGCGCGGGCGATGGCACGCTGGCGCAGGGGGTTTGTCACCCAAGGGACCCGAGGCCCTAGAATCAATTCATGAAAATCCTGATCTGCAACGACGACGGCTACCAAGCCTCCGGCATTATTGCCCTTTACGAAGCCCTGAAGGACATCGCCGATGTGGAGGTGGTGGCACCCGAGCAGAACAACAGCGCCAAGTCCAACGCGCTGACCCTGCACTCGCCGATGTATATGCAGACTGCGGCCAATGGTTTTCGCTACATCAACGGCACACCCGCCGACTGCGTGCATATTGCGCTGACGGGTTTGCTCGGCTACCGGCCCGACCTGGTGGTCTCGGGCATCAACAACGGCGCCAACATGGGCGACGACACGATTTATTCAGGCACCGTCGGCGCGGCCATGGAGGGCTACCTGTTCGGTATCCCCTCGATTGCGTTTTCACAAACCGAAAAAGGCTGGGGCCATATCGACGTGGCCGGTCGGCGTGCGCGTGACCTGGTGCAACAACTGATTCCCTCGCTTGAAAAAATTGCCGACGGCGCCATGCCGACCGTCGCGCCCTGGCTGCTCAATGTGAACATCCCCAACCTGCCCGACGAGCAACTGCAGGGCTACAAGGTTTGTCGCCTGGGTCGGCGCCATGCAGCCGAGCGCGTGATCACGCAGACCAGCCCGCGCGGCGAGACCATGTACTGGATAGGCGGCGCCGGCCCGGCCAAGGAAGAGGGCGAAGGCACCGACTTTTTTGCCACCAAGCAGGGCTTTATCTCTATCACGCCTTTGCAGGTGGACCTGACCGACCACGAGCGCCTTCCTTACTGGGCGCAGACCGCCGCAAAGCTCACCCACGCCCGCGGTGCCACGCCCGTCGCCGCATGAAATTTCCGCTGAAGCTGCCGGCCAAGACCTTTGCCAAGCAGGCTGTATCCTCCGCCGCGAAGCGGCCCGCGTTTCCGGTGCGGCTTGAACCCGACGCTGGCACCCCGTCTGCTACCAAAAAGATAGCAGGCCGCGCCCATCCGGAAAGGGCCACAGGACTTTTTGATGCAAAAGCTCCGGCCAAACCGGTCTTGCCCAGCGGTGTCGGGCTGGACTCCCGGGCGGTGCGCGCGCGCATGGTGCACAAGCTCGCGGCCCACGGCATTTCCGATGCGCTGGTGCTGGCCGCCATGGGGCAGGTGGAGCGGCATCGTTTTGTCGACACGGCGCTGGTGAACCAGGCCTATGAGGACACCAGCCTTCCCATCGGTCTTGGCCAGACGATTTCCAAGCCCAATGTGGTGGCGCGCATGCTCGAATTGTTGCGCCAGGGCGCAGGCAGCCCGTCCGGCAAGCTGGGCCGGGTGCTGGAGATCGGCACCGGCTGCGGCTACCAGGCCGCGGTGCTGGGCCAACTGGCCGGCGAGGTCTACAGCATAGAGCGCCTGCGCGGCCTGCACGACAAGGCCAGGGAGAACCTGCGTGCCTTCCGCCTGGCCAATGTGCACCTGCTGTTCGGCGACGGCATGGCCGGTTATGCCAGGGGCGCGCCTTATGCCGCCATCATTGCGGCGGCAGGCGGCGAGGCGATTCCGCCGGCCTGGGTCGAGCAGCTCGCTGTCGGCGGGCGCCTGGTCGCGCCCATGCACATGGCCGGTGGTGCCCAGGCGCTGGTGGTGCTGGACAAGACCGCGCAGGGGGTGACCCAGACCGTTCTGGAAGCGGTGCATTTTGTGCCTTTAAAATCGGGAACAGACTAAGGTGTGCGCCAGCTGTTGCACACTGGCAGCGCTGAACCAAACAAAGCCCCCGGCATCTACAGTGTCAACACACAGCACTTGCAAAGGTGAACAAAACAATGAATCAACAAGCAGGCTCTGTCATGGCAGCGTTTTCTTCCATGGCCCTTGAGGCATCTCGCACCGGCAAGGGCACCGCTCGCCTGGGCCTGATCTGCCTGTTGGCCGCCGCCGTGCTGCTGGTGTCGGCTTGCAGCACCCGCGGGCCCAATCGCGCGCCGGTCGAAGACCGCGGCGCGGGTATGGCACGGCCTGCGGCGGTTGCGATGGATCCGGCGGCTGTCAAGCTGCTGCCCGGTGCCGAAAACGCCGGCAAGCCCGGCTATTACACCGTCAAGCCCGGCGACACGCTGATTCGCATCGGGCTCGACACCGGCCAGAACTGGCGCGATATCGCACGCTGGAGCAGCCTTGAAAACCCCAACCTGATCGAAGTCGGCCAGGTGTTGCGCGTGGTGCCTCCGGCCGAGACCGTCGGCGTGGTAACGCGGCCCGTGACCTCCGGCTCGGCCACATCTGGCACGGTGCCGGCGCAAGCCGCCAGCGCGCCCGCCAGGCCCGCATCCGCCCCGCCAGCATCGGCGTCAGGCGGCGACGAGGATGTGGCATGGATCTGGCCGGCGCAGGGTGCTGTGCTCGCCGGTTTTGACGAGGCCAAGAACAAGGGCATAGACATTTCCGGCAAGGCCGGCGACGCGGTCGTGGCCTCGGCCGACGGCCGCGTGGTTTACGCCGGTGCCGGCCTGCGTGGTTACGGCAACCTGATCATCCTCAAGCACAACAACACCTTTCTGACCGCCTACGCGCATAACCAGACCCTGCTGGTCAAGGAAGACCAGTCGGTGCGCAGGGGCCAGAAAATTGCCGAGATGGGCAGCAGCGACGCCGACCGCGTGAAGCTGCACTTTGAAATCCGTCGCCAGGGCAAGCCGGTGGACCCGGCGAAGTACCTGCCGGCTAAATAAGCTGGCGCATGCCGCGCGGCAAAGATCAGCTCGGCAACTCGTCCTGCCCGCCGGGGATGTCGTCATAACCGGTGCCGGTGAACTGCAGCAGCAAGTCTTTCGGGCTGCCGGTGCCCAGGCGTTCAACAAAGCCGCCCTGGGTGCAGAACGCGATGGTGCGCTCCATGTCACTCGCGTCGATGTCACTCGCGTCGATGCCAATGCGCAGGTCCATCGAGCCGCTCCGGGTCATGGTGGAGGGTGGGTTCATGGCAGCGCGGCCTGAGACAATGCGGGATGGCCAGACGAAAACAGAACAAAGCACACCACCCCTCACCTGCCGCGCCGCAGGCAGACTACCCGCCTGATGTATTGACGGTCGAATCGCTCGACATCGAGGCCCAGGGTATCGCCCACCGGGACGACGGCAAGGTGGTGTTCATCGACGGTGCCCTGCCTTTCGAGCAGGTCAGCGCCAGCGTCTACCGCAAGAAACCCACGTTTGAAAAGGCCACGCTGATGGCGGTGCTGCGCGAGTCCTCGCAGCGCGTGCGTCCGCAGTGCCCGCATTTCGGCCTGCACACCGGCGCCTGCGGCGGCTGCAAGATGCAACACCTGCATGTGGCGGCGCAGGTGGCGGTCAAGCAGCGTGTGCTCGAAGACAACCTCTGGCACCTGGGCAAGCTCAGGGCTGGCAACATCATGCGGCCGATCGAAGGGCCGGCCTGGGGCTACCGCTACCGCGCGCGCCTGTCGGTGCGTTTTGTGCGCAAGAAGGGCGAGGTGCTGGTGGGTTTTCACGAGCGCAAGAGCGGCTATGTGGCCGACATCCGCGAGTGCCATGTGTTGCCCAAACACGTGAGCGACTTGCTGCTGCCGCTGCGTGCGCTGATCGGCACCATGGATGCGAAAGAAACGCTGCCGCAGATCGAACTGGCCTGCGGCGACGACATCACGGCGCTGGTGCTGCGCCACATGGAGCCGCTGTCCGAAGGCGACCTGGCCAGGCTGCGCGCCTTTGCGGCGGCCCATCCCGGCCTGCAGTGGTGGCTGCAGTCCAAGGGGCCGGAGACAGTGACGCTGCTCGACGAGGCGAGCGATCCGGCGCAGCAACTGGCGTATGCGCTGCCAGCCTACGGCATCACCATGCCCTTTCGGCCGACCGATTTCACCCAGGTCAACCCGCACATCAACCAGGTGCTGGTGTCGCGGGCGCTGCGCCTGCTGGACGTGCAGGCCGATGAGCGGGTGATCGACTGGTTCTGCGGCCTGGGCAACTTCACCCTGCCGCTGGCCACGCAGGCGCGCGAGGTGCTGGGCATCGAGGGAAGCGAGGCCCTGGTCGCCCGTTCGCGCGAAAATTATGATCTCAACCAGGCCTCAGCCCATGCGGGACGGGCGTTGGCAGCTACTAAATTTGTAGCGCGCGACCTTTTCGGAATGACCCCGGGCACGCTGGTGCAGGACGGCGCCGCCGACAAATGGCTGGTCGATCCGCCGCGTGAAGGCGCTTATGAACTGTTCAAGTCGCTGGCCGCCTTGCACCAGCAGGCCGTTACGGGCGTGCCCTGCGATGAGGGTGGCGGCCAGCAAAATCTGGTGATGGGCGACTGGACGCCGCCCAGGCGCATTGTGTACGTGAGCTGCAACCCGGCCACGCTGGCGCGTGACGCGGGTGTGTTGGTCAATGACGCCGGGTATGCCTGCACGGCGGCTGGCGTGATCAATATGTTCCCGCACACGGCGCACGTCGAATCGATTGCGGTGTTTGATGTGGCCCCCACGTTCGCTCACGGCGTGTAGCTCTCTGCCCCAGGGGGGCTAATTTTCCTCGGGGCGGCCCGTCGGAAAATTGTGGCGCGCATAAAAAAGGGGCCCGAAGGCCCCTTTGCTCAACGTAGTGACACGTCCTATTCGCGGTCGCCGCCCATGATGCCCAGCAGGGCCAGCAGGGCCTGGAACACGTTGAACAGGTCCAGGTACAGGCGCAGGGTGGCGCTGATGTAGTTGGTTTCGCCGCCGTCCAGGATCTGCTTGAGGTCATACAGCATGTAGGCGCTGAAAATACCGATCACAGCCACCGAGATCGCCATCATGCCGGCGGTGGAGCCGACAAACACGTTGATGATGGCGCCGACCATCACCACCAGGGCGCCAACAAACAGCCATTTGCCCATGCCCGACAGGTCGCGCTTGATCACGCTGGCCACGCTGGCCATCACAAAAAAGATGCCGGCCGTGCCGCCCATGGCGGTCATGATCAGTTCAGAGCCGTTGCGAAAGCCCAGAATCATGCCGATCATGCGCGAGAGCATCAGGCCCATGAAGAAGGTGAAGGCCAGCAGCACCGGCACGCCGGCGGCGGAATTCTTGGTCTTTTCGATGGCGTAGATGAAGCCGAAGGCGCCGCCCAGGAACACGATCAGGCCCAGGCCGCCACCGAGGGAGGCGGTGATGCCCGTGGTCACACCGACCCAGGCACCCAGAACCGTCGGCAGCAGGCTCAGTGCGAGCAGCCAATAGGTGTTGCGCAAAACCCGGTTGCGCTGCTCTGCCGAGGCAACGTAGCCGTGGTCGAGGGTTTGAACATTGTCATTCATGAGGACTTCTCCAAGAGGCCAGCATATGCAGGCTCTTTATTTTAGGGGTTTGGTTTCCATTTCAACGCAATAACCCTGCGCACTCCCTACTTTTTGTCAGGGTTTTACAAGTTTTCCAGGCGGGCAGTGGCGAGCCGGCAGCGCACAAAACTTGCGTATGCTTGGTGCCTGGCTCAACAAACCTCTGGAAAAGACAATGAAATCAAAAACAGTGCTGGAATTCGCCGACGTTCAGGCGATAGCCGCAGCCGCTACCGCCGAGGCCGTCAAGAACAGCTGGGCGGTGACGATTGCCGTCGTTGACGACGGCGGCCACTTGCTGCACCTGCAGCGGCTCGATGGCGCCGCACCCATCTCGGCCCACATTGCACCGGCCAAGGCCCACACGGCGGCGCTGGGCCGGCGCGAAAGCCGGATTTACGAAGAGATGATCAACGGCGGGCGCGTCTCTTTCCTGAGCGCCCCGGAGCTCAAGGGCCTGCTCGAAGGCGGCGTGCCCATCATGAAAGACGGCCAGTGCCTGGGTGCGGTCGGCGTCAGCGGCGTCAAGTCCAGCGAAGATGCGCAGATCGCGCGCGCTGGCATGGCAGCCATCGGCTTGTAAGCGTTGCGGGGCGGATTTGCTATCGAATAGATAGCTGATAACGACCACTGGACAAGGGCTATAGCCAGATTTGACACAAAAAAGCCGACTCGAGGTCGGCTTTTTTGCACATTGGCGTGGGTAAAAAAAGCCTGGCTACTGCAGCGGCCGGAAAGCCCATGGCTGGCTGGCAAAAAACGATCTGTGAGACTTGGGTAAGCCTCGGATCGCCCCACGATGAAACTCGGTGCGGCGCGCCGCTTATTTGGTCAGGATCAGCTTGCCGAGCCGGGTGGCCTGCAGGCGGTAGGTCAGTCCGTTGTGCTTTATTTCGACGGCTTTCTCGCCGCGCAGGATCTCGGTGCTTTCCAGCACACTGCCGGACTCGGCGGCTCGCGGTGCAGACATGGCCAGCTCTGGCTGGCGGGCGGCGCGGGAGGGCAGGCTCAGGGTGGTGGAGTGGAGGGCGAGTGACATGGTATTTACCTGGTGAGTTGTCGTTATTGTAATGATAATGATTCGCAATTAGAAGTCAACAACAAAACTGATTTTTTTTTGCGAAATTTCTTTTATTCGCGCCGGGAGGGGCAGCGGCGCAAGCGCGTCGGCGCATGGCGGGCATTTGCGTGCTGCCCGCGCCGGCGAAAACGCACGGGACCGTGGGGTGGCGGGCGCGACGCCAGCGCGAAGCGGTGAGGTTCAGGGCGTATCGGGCTCGGTGATGAAGCCGATCTTGCGCAGGCCGGACAACTGTGCCGCCGCCATGGCCTGGGCCACGCGTTCATAACGCACGGCCTTGTCGCCGCGGATGTGCAGCTCGGGCTGCGGGTTTTGGGCTGCGGCGGCCTGGAAGCGCGGTGCCAGGTCCTTGTCTTCAACAGGCACCTCGTTGAGGTAGTAGGAGCCCTGGGCGTCCACGGTCAGGCGCACGGTCTCGGGCTTGGCGTCCTGCGCCTCGTTGGTGGCGCGTGGCAGGTCAATGTTGACCGAATGTTTCATCACCGGCACGGTGATGATGAAGATGATCAGGAGCACCAGCATCACGTCCACCAGGGGCGTCATGTTGATCTCGTTCATCACCTCGTCGGTGTCATCCTGGGTTCCAAAAGCCATGATGTTTCTCGCTTCGGGTGGGTGTCGGGGGATCAGGCTTTTTTCATCGGCACGACATGGGCCGGGCCGCTGGCACTGTTGACGCGGGCGCCAGTGACGAAATAGGCGTGCAGGTCGTGGGCGAAGCGGCTGAGTTTTTGCAGCAGGCCCTTGTTGCCGCGCACCAGGGCGTTGTAGCCCAGCACCGCAGGAATCGCCACCGCCAGGCCCAGCGCCGTCATGATCAGCGCCTCGCCAATCGGGCCGGCCACCTTGTCGATGGTTGCCTGGCCGGCCGTGCCTATGGCCAGCAGCGCATGGTAAATGCCCCAGACCGTGCCGAACAGGCCGACGAAGGGCGCGGTGGAACCCACGGACGCCAGGATGGCCAGGCCCGACTGCAGGCGCGAGGTGAACTCGTCCATGCTGTTGCGCAGGCTGCGCGTGACCCAGTCGCTCACGTCGAGTGCGTCATGCAGGTGCGCCTTGGTGTTGCGGTGGTGCGCGGTGGCCTCGCGGCCTTCGATCGCGAGCTGGCGAAACGGGTTGGACGGGTCGCTGCCGAGCTGGGTCAGGCCGGCGGCGAAGTCTTCGCTGTGCCAGAAGTCCTCGGCGGTGCTGGCCACCTTTTTGTATTTCAGCAGGTCCAGCGTTTTGATGATGATGACGATCCAGGACGCCAGCGACATGCCTATCAGCATGACGGCGACGGCCTTGGTGACCAGGTCGCCTTGGGTCCAGACGCTCATCAAGCCAAATTGTGAATTCATGACTTCTTACTCCAGAACAAAATTAATCGGGGCTTTGAGCAGGAACTCGGTGTTTTCACCGGTGCCTGCACGGCGGAAAGGTGTGACCTGCGAACCCATCACCGCGTCGTACGCCGCGCGGTCCAGGCGCTCAAAGCCGCTGGACTTGAGCACATTGGCGCGCAGGGCGCGGCCAGCGGCGTTGTAATACACAGCGATGATGACCACGCCGGACTCGCCATTGCGCTTGCTCAGCGAAGGGTAGACCGGCCTGGGTGCCTTGATGTATTCGGTTTCGCCTTGCGTGATCTCTACCAGTCGCGGCGCTGCCGGCGGAGCAGGCGGCGCGGGTGCGGGTGCCACCGGCGCGGCGATGGGCGGTGCCGGGGGCTGCGGCTCGACCGCGCCGGTGGGCGCGTTCGGTGCTGGCACCGGATCGCGGATGGTCACCGGCATGGGCGGCGGCTGCATTTTCGGCAGTTTGGGCGCTGGTTTGGGCGGCGGTGGGGGCGGCGGGGGCGGTGGCGCAGGGGCCACTTTGGGCGGCTCGATCTCGATGATGCGCGTCAGGATTTCGGCCGGCACCACAATCTCGGCCGCGCGGCGCAACAGGCCGTTTTGCAAGGCCCAGAGCACGACCACATGAAACAGCACCACGCTCACGGCGATGACAAGGTTGCGGTTCAGGGGCAGGCGCACGGGCGTAGTTGGAGGTTCAAGGGCGGGGGAGCCCGAAATGACGGAGGCGTTCATGGGAAGTCTAGTGGATGCGGACGGATGAGCGCATCGGGTGCCGGTGCGGCGGGCGCATCAGCGGCGAAAAATCCACCAGAGCGGGCTGACAGCCAGGATCAGGCTGCCGGCGAGAGTTGCGAACAAGGTGAAGAAAGATTCCATGCGCTGCCTTCGAGGGGATGGGCGGCGAGCTTGATGTTGGCGGTCGGGCAAATGGCACTGCATTGCGCGACAACGTCGCGCGCGCAGCCTTCGCACTGGCCGCACTGGGTGGCGACACCCAGTTCGAACTGGATCTCGTCAAAGCCCAGGCCGGCACGGGCGTGACGGGCAATTTCGCGGTCCGAGATTCGGCGGCAGACACAAACGATCATGGATTGGCTGGCTGGTTGGTAAGTTAGGTGATGTCATTATAAATGCGAATCTGTCGCATTTGCAATCACCTAAAGTCCGCAAGGTCACTTTTTTCTCTAAAGTTGTTTGCCGGGCATCGACGTGTGGGCCAGCGCGAGGTCGTGGATCGCGACCAGCGCGCCGACCCGGCTGCGCCTGCACGGCCATCGCTGCGACGGCGGCCGTGACAGCAAGCACTTTTCTCATTTGCGCGGTGCCTTCTTGGCACGTGCGTTCGCCGCCGGCACCTTGGCCACGCAGCCCGCCAGCCCCTGCAGCAGGATGTCTTTGGGCAAATCCTTGCCGATGAAGACCATCTTGGTGGAACGCGCCTCGCCCGGCTTCCACAATGGCCCCATGTCGGCACCCATCAGCATGTGCACGCCCTGGAACACCACGCGGCGCTCGTTGCCAGCGATGTTCAGCACGCCCTTGTAGCGCATCATCTTCGTGCCGTAGAGCTTGACCATCACGCCCAGCATGTCTTCCAGCCGATCCAGGTCCAGCGGCCGGTCCTCGCGAAAGACGAAGGACGTCACGTCGTCGTCATGTTCGTGGCTCACGTCGTTCAGGAACTCAGGCTCGATCTCCAGGATGGCATTGAGGTTAAATCCGCGAATGTCCAGCAGGTCGTCCACCTGGGCCACGCCGTTGCGCGACTCGCCGATCTTGGCGCGCGGGTTCATGCGCACCAGGCGCTGGCGCAGCGCCTCCACGTCGGCTGGATCGACCAGGTCTGTCTTTGTCAGCAGCACCCGGTCGGCGAAACCGACCTGTTCCTGCGCCTCATGATGTTCGTCCAGCTGCTGCGGCGCGTGCTTGGCATCGACCAGTGTCACGATGGCGTCGAGCATGTAGTTCTCCTGCACCTTGTCGTCGACGAAGAAAGTCTGCGCCACCGGGGCCGGGTCGGCCAGACCGGTGGTTTCGATCACGATGTGGTCGAAGGAAAGGCGCCCGTCCTTTTTCTTGTCCGCCAGCTCGCCCAGGATGCGCACCAGGTCGCCGCGCACGGTGCAGCAGATGCAGCCGTTGTTCATCTCCACGATCTGCTCATCGCGGTCCTGAACCAGCAGCTCGTTGTCGATGCCGGCTTCGCCGAACTCGTTTTCGATCACCGCGATGCGGTGGCCATGGTCGGCTTTCAGAATGTGGTTGAGCAGCGTGGTCTTGCCGCTGCCCAGAAAGCCGGTGAGTATGGTGACGGGAATGAGGCTCATGAAAGGCTCCTTGAAATTACAAAACGGTGGGATGGGGCGCGTCGCCGTAGACCTCGCGCGGATCAAAAACCTTGCGGCTGTCGGTGAACTGCAGCCGGCGCCCGTGTCAGCGCCAGGGCCTGCCGGTTTATGTCGGCGAACGAGACCGGGTGCGGGGCAACACGACCTGTCACAGCGCCCTTGTCGTCAAAGCGTGACGACATAGTCGGGCGGACTGCCTGCCAACGCGCCGTACAACTGCGGGAAGCAACCCGCGACCACCCCGTCCACGGTGTTCGCGGCCCTTACCTCACCGCTGCCGCATTGTTCCAGCGTGCCCTCTGCCAGCCCGCGCCGCACAGCGCACTGGTCGCAAATCATGAGCAGGATGTTTTGCTCCTTCGCGACCTTTGCCAGGCGCTCCCCGACCGGGTCGCCCTTGCGCAGCATGAACAGGTTGTCGTCGAAGAACATCATGCCGACAACACCGGCGCCGTGCCGGCCTTGCTCGAGTTGCGGCAGGATCATGGTGGCGAGTTTGAATGTCGTCGCCATGCTGGTGGCGAAAACGTAGGCTACTTTCATGTGCGTGTCCTTCAGGGTTGGTTGATCGATGGGTGGACGGAGTCTTCGAGTACGCCCTCAGCTTGCTCGAACCACGATGTGACCCGATCCAGATGGGCCTGGCCATACAGTCCGGAAAAGCGCCGCGTGTCCTGGCAAGTCAAATCGCGCAATTGCGCGAGCCGCTGCTGGATAAAGACCGGCTCCAGCGGGATGCGGCACTCCACTTCGATGCAATGGCGCCACTGCGCGAATGTCTGCGGAATCACAGGACTGTTCATGCCGGCACCCAGGAATCCGGAGAGCACGGTGACTGGCAAACGTTGGGTGGTCATGGCTTGAACAAAGACGTGATCGGGGCGGGGCTGCGGCTACAATTGCAACCGAGTTGCGAAAGCGAGTGTAATGCAACTTTGTTGCGTTAATAAAGGTTCGCGCGTTTTTTTTCATGAGCATGCAAAACCTTACCGATGCCGATGCCCTGGTCGATGCGGCTCTCGCCTCGGCCAAGCTGCGCCGCACGCCCGCCACGCTGGCGCTGGCGCGGCTGTACACGCGTGCCCACCATGCCGTGCTCTCGCACGGCGAGGTCGAACAGGCGCTTGCGGACGAGGGAGTGGCCGTCAACCGTGTCACGGTGTACCGGCTGCTGGAACGCTTCGCCGCCGCCGGGCTGCTGCGGCGTAGCGTCGATGCGCAGCGGGTCTCGCGGTTTGCACTGGCGGCGCCGGAAACCGATGGCGTGCCGCGGTTCGAATGCGACGACTGCCACCGCCAGTTCCGCGTCGCCGACGCGGACAAGCTCGGCGACGCGGCCCGCCAGGTGCTCAAGGTGCTGCACGCGGCGGGCCATGAGGGCCATTCAATCAACGTGTCGGTGCACGGGCGCTGCGCCGGCTGCGCCTCGGAGGTGCAGCCGAAGGCTCGCAGCCGATAAAGACCAGCCAAATCAGCCTCTTGCCCTTATGAGGCTGGCGGGCAGGGTGCCCAAAGGCAGTAGGCTGCGCACACAGTCACCACGGCGTAAAACAGCAGGCTTCGAGCGGGGTGGGTATTACGTTGGAAGTTCGAGGACGGTGCCAGCCTCGTCAACCATTGACCGCGCTTCCCATCGCGTTGCGGCGGTCCTGCCAGTGCGCCACGACCAGCCAGACGGTGGGCACGATGACCAGCGCCAGCGAGATGGCCTGGGCGATCATGCCCTCGGCCAGCTCTTCCGTGGCGGCGTGCCATCAGGCGTTGTCGATGCCGGGGACCAGCGCCGACTCAGTGAACTCATGCGCACCCAGGCCCCCGCGATGGCGATGGCCAGAGCCAGCCCGATGACGCCGCCCCAGACCATGTAGCCCAGCTCGGCACTGGAGGCCAGCGAGGCTAGCATGGTGGCGGTTTCCACCCCCGCGCGGCCAACCATGAACAGGGTGAAGCTGAAGACGGCGAGCCAGGCTTTGGAGCCGTCCAGCACGCTGCTTTGGTCAGCCGGGCGGCAGGCCATCAAAAAAAAGCGGGGCCTGGACCCGCTTCGCTTGCTCGGACGGCGAACGCCGTTTCAGCTCAGCTCGCCCATCTGGCTTTGCAGGTAGTTCTGGATGCCGACCTTGGAGATCAGCTCGATCTGGGTTTCCAGGAAGTCGATGTGTTCTTCGGTGTCGTCCAGAATGCCTTGCAGCAGATCGCGTGACACGTAATCGCGCACGCTTTCGCAATAAGCCATGCCGTCCTTGATCGTGGCCTGGGCACCGGTCTCTGCTTTCAGGTCGCAGGCCAGAGCTTCCGGAACGTCTTCGCCGATCAGCAGCTTGCCCAGGTCCTGCAGGTTCGGCAGGCCGTCGAGCATGAAAATGCGGTCCATCAGCTTGTCGGCATGTTTCATCTCGCCGATGGACTCTTCATATTCCTTCTTGGCCAGCCTGTCCAGGCCCCAGTGCTTGTACATGCGGTAATGAAGGAAGTACTGGTTGATCGAGGTCAGCTCGTTCTTGAGCTGGGCCTGCAGATGCGTGATGACTTGTGCGTCGCCTTTCATGGCATTCCCTTTGTCCTTGTGTTGCGGATGGCGCATTGTCCCCCGGCAATTGCTTCAACTCAAGCATTCTCACACCGCGCGCGGGCTGTTTGCGCGTGCGTGTCATACCTGTTCGCATTGCGCAGGCCCGCTGACGCAGAAACGACAAAGCCCGCCAGGAGCGGGCCTTGCAGAGCAGGGCACCTGGCTGTCAGTGCACCGTGGCGGGACTGCGGATCAGGTGGTCAAACGCACCCAGCGCCGCCTTGGCGCCGTCGCCGGCGGCAATGATGATCTGCTTGAAAGGCACGGTGGTCGCGTCGCCTGCGGCAAACACGCCGGGTACCGAGGTCTGGCCGCGCGCATCGACAATGAT
>Ga0105046_10010194_pt1 | contig 14639 bp, 15 predicted proteins | sample MAT03_FD_78385 | JGI IMG/M metagenome (GOLD analysis project Ga0105046, IMG submission 78385) | Freshwater microbial communities from Lake Fryxell liftoff mats and glacier meltwater in Antarctica - MAT-03 (megahit assembly) | ecosystem: Environmental > Aquatic > Freshwater > Ice > Liftoff... | reverse complement strand
TGGCGCGCACCGGTGCCGGCAAGCGCCAGGACGGCATCTCGGCCTTCATCGTCGAGAAGGACACCAGGGGCTACATCATCGAACGCGAGATCGCGATGATCGGTGGGCGCAAGACCTACGAGCTGGTTTTCGACGACTGTCGCGTGCCGGCGCAGAACCTGCTCGGCGAACTGGATCGCGGCTATGCACCGATGCAGCTGCGGCTGAACGTGCGCCGGCTGCAGATGGGCGCGCGCTGCGTCGGCATGGCGCGCCGCGCGCTGGAGATGATGGCCGAGCACGCGCGCCAGCGCGTCACCTGGGGCGTGCGCCTCGCCGACCGGCAGGCGATCCAGTGGTTCGCGGCCGACGCGGCGATGGAGATCCATGCCTGCCGGCTCATGGTCAACGACCTTGCGGTGAAGCTCGGTGCGGGCATCGACGTGCGCAGCGAAGCGTCGATCCTGAAGGTGCGCGCGACCGAGATGGCGCAGACCGTGCTCGACAACGCTATGCAGACGCTGGGTGCGATGGGCATGACCAAGGAGTTGCCGCTGCAGCTGATGCATCAGCAGGTGCGTGTGATGCGCATCTACGAAGGGCCGTCCGAAGTCCACCGCAGCGCGATCGGGCGGCGGGTGCTGGGTTCGAAAATATAGGGCACAACAGCCGCACCGCGCCTGCATTGCCCCAGAATGCGGGCTGTTCCATCAGGAGCCGGTCCTTGGACCCGGATACCGCCCGCTTCTACCGTCTGAACGCCGAGGATGTCGCCGGCCGCTATGACGCCGTAGCAAGTCCGGTCGCACGGTACTTCCGGCTGGCGTTCCCCGACGGCGGACGGATTCTGGATGTCGGTGCCGGGTCGGGCCGCGACCTCGCGCAACTGCTCGCGCTCGGCTATGACGCCCACGGCACCGAGCCGGTGGACGAGATGGTCACGCAGGCGGTCGGCCGTCATCCGCACCTTCAGGGGCGCATCGTGGCGGCCGGGTTACCGGCGCTCGGCGAACCTTTCGGCGGCCAGTTCGACGGCATCCTGTGCAGCGCGGTGCTGATGCACCTGCCCGAGGGCGACCTGTTCGATGCCGCCTTCGCATTGCGCAACGCATTGCGTGCGCACGGGCGCCTGCTGGTCTCGCTGCCATTGGCCCGGGGCGACATGGCCGGCAATGAACGCGCCACCGACGGCCGCCTGTTCAAGACGTATGCGCCGGGATACCTGCAGTTGCTGTTCGAGCGCATCGGCTTTCAGCAGATCGGTCGCTGGGAGACCGAGGACGCACTCGCGCGCACCGGCACCCGCTGGTACACGCTGCTTCTCGAGCGGCGCACGGATGGGCCGGTGCGCGCGGCGGACCAGATCGAGGGCATCCTCAATCGCGACCGCAAGGAGGCGACGTACAAGCTTGCGTTGTTTCGCGCACTGGCTGAACTCGCCATGCAGGAGCCGCATTGCGCGGCCTGGCGCGGCGATGGCCGCGTCGGCGTACCGCTGGAGCGCGTGGCCGAGAAATGGTTCGGCTACTACTGGCCGATCTTCGCGGCGCAGCCGTTTGTGCCGCAGTCGCAGTCCGAAGGTTCAGGATCGGCGAAGCCGTTGAAGTTCCGCAAGGCGATGGTCGAGTTGATGCAGCCGTGGCGCGACCGCGGCGTCCATGGTGGCCTCACCGCGTGGCAGGTGGACACGCAGGCCGGCCGTCTGCCACCGTCCACGATGGCGCAGCAGCGCAAGGTGCTTGTACTCATCGGACAGGCTATCCGCGAAGGGCCGGTGAAGTATTCCGGCGGCGCGCTCGACAGCGGCACAGTGTTCGGCTTCGATATCGCAGCGAAGCAGATTCTGATGTCGGCGGAGATCTGGCGCGAGTTGAGCCTGCTCGGCCACTGGGTGGCAGACGCGGTTGTGCTGCGCTGGGCCGGACTGACCGAACGTTTTAGCCAGAGGCAGGGGATCGATGCCGGGATGGTGCTGCCGCTGCTGCTCGCGCGGCCGGAACCTGCGCGGGCTACCGCGCTTGCCCGCGAGGTCTACATCGGCGCACGCGTAGACCGTTGCGCCTGGTCCGGGCGCAGGCTGGAGGGACGCTTCGACATCGACCATGTCATTCCATTCTCCCTGTGGGGCAACAACGACCTGTGGAACCTTTTGCCCGCCCATAGCAAGGTGAATGCGGACAAGTCGGACAAGCTGCCCAGCGCACGGCTGCTTCTTGACCGGCAGTCGAGCATCGTGGACGGCTGGCGGCTGCTGCGTAATGCGATGCCGCAGGCGTTCGATCAGCAGGCAGGGCACCTGCTCGGTCGCTTGCCCGGCGGGCCACTCGCGTGGGAAGGCGAACTGTTCGGGCGGTTGCGCGAAGCCGTCGAAATCACCGCCTGCCAGCGCGGGGTGGAACGGTGGAGCGGGTCCGTATCGAAAGCCCAGAGATGAAACGATCCGACAGTAGACCGGTGGCACCGCCAGGCATGGAGCGAAAGCTTTGGCAGCGACTGCCGGCGATCCTGAGATAGGGGCAGGCGGCGCAGCAGGGCGGTGATCTGCTCGACACGACATGACGCTGACGCAGAGGGAGGGGATGCGATGAAGCTCGACTGGAGAGGCTGGGTCGGCGGGGCGCTGATGGTCGCAGCGGGAGTGGCGATGGCGCAGGAAAAGACGGTGGTGACGCTGGGTACGGCGACGCCAGGCGGGGGCTTTCCGGTCTACGGCGCGGCGTACTCGGAAACGATCAACGCGATGGACCCGACCCTCGACGTGCAGCCGAAGAACACCAAGGGCAGCACCGAGAACGCGCCGCTCGTCGAGGCGGGCAAGCTCGACATCGCGCAGGTCACCGGCGAGGTGACCTACGAGGCGATCGCGGGTATCGGCCAGCCGCCAGCGAAGAACATCCGCATCATCAACGCGATGTACTCGCAGTCCGGCATGTTCATTGTGCGCGCGGACAGCCCGTACAAGACGATCGCCGACCTGAAGGGCAAGACCATCGCGTGGGGCGCGAAAGGCTCGGGCTTCGTGGTGCTCGCGCGCTACATCATGGGCGGGCTTGGGCTCGATATCGACAAGGACTTCCAGGCGGTCTACCTCGACAAGGCCGCCGAGGGCCCGGCGATGGTGCTCGATGGCCGCGCGGCGGCGATGTGGGGCGGCGGTGTTGGCTGGCCATCCTTCGACACCATCGCGAAAGGTCCGAACGGGGCGCGCTTCATAGCGCCAGCCCCGGGCGAGATGAAGCAGATCATGGCGAAGTACTCGTTCCTCAAGCCCATCGCCCTGCCGGCGGGCAGCTACCCCGGCCAGAGTGCAGCGGTCACCTCGCTCGGCTCGTGGCCGTTCGTGCTCGCGCGCGCCTCGCTGCCGGACGACGTGGCATACCGCCTTGCGCGGGCGCTGCACAAGGGCGAGACGATGATCGGCGAGAAGCTCGCACAGGCCAGGGAGTCCACGCTTGCCAACACCCTCGCCGCCGCGCCGAGCCAGGAGCTCATCCATTCCGGCGTGCTGCGCTACATGCGCGAGGTCGGCCTCGTGAAGTAGGGCGGCAAAGCGACGGTGCCGCACTCGCTGAGCAAATCGCGTCTGACCACCTTGCTCAAGACCCGCCGGTCGCCGCCCGACAAGGCATGGCACTCCGGAACAGCTGCCCTGGGACAGCGCTCCTGTTGCCGGTGCTTGAGTGTGCTGCTACGCTCCAAATCGGCGAGGAGCGCCGCCAGTACCGCCACACAATTCAATAGGGTCCGGCAATGATCCGGATGCGAGGAGGAGATCACGATGGCAGTCAGTCACCAGGTCCGGATGGTGTTCGGTTTGCTGGGTGTTGCACTGTCTGGAATGGTGCTCGAGGCTGCGGCGCAGCAGGATTATCCGGTGAAGGCGATCAGGATCATCGTGCCTTCCGGGGCTGGTGGTGGTACCGACGGCACGACACGCGTTGTTGCGCCCAAGCTCGATGAATTCCTCGGCCAGCGGGTCATCGTCGAGAACCGTCCCGGCGCCGGCTCCATCGTCGGCAGCGAAGCGGTTGCGCGCTTGGCAGGACGCGAGCGTGCGCGAGCGTCTGCTTGCCAGCGGTGCAGACCCGGTGGGCAACTCGCCTGAAGAGTTTGCCTCTCTCGTGCGCGCCGAAGTCGCGAAGTGGGCGAAAGTCGTGCAGGCTGCCGGCATCAAGCCAGAGTAAGCGTCATCGCTGGTAGTGGGTTCTGGCGTCATGCCCGACGATCCGGAAACCCTGCCGCACTATCACCAATTCTTCACGACGCGGTTGCGAAGCGTGCCGATGTTTTCGATTTCGAATTCGATGATATCGCCGGGCTCGAGGTAGATATTGTGTTCCTGTCCGGAGCCGTCCCCGATGGTGCCCGAGCCAATCATCTCGCCCGCATGCAGGGTCTCGCATTTCGAGATGTGCACGATCATGTCCTCGAACTTGTGGTGCATCTCGGCGAGCGAGCCGTCCGAACGGAAATTGCCGTTGATCCGCACGGTCATTTTCAGGCTGTAGGGGTCCGGGATTTCATCAGCGGTCACGATCCATGGGCCGATGACGTTCCCCGTGTCGAAGTCCTTGCCTTTGGCCGGGCCGAGGCCGGCCACGACCTCCCGGGACATGGCATCGCGTGCCGTCATGTCGTTGAAAATGGTGTATCCGAAAATGTAGTCCTTCGCCTCCGCGCGCCCAACATCGCGCCCAGTGCGACCGATGAACATGCCCATTTCAAGTTCGTAGTCGAACAGCTTGCAGTACGTCGGCCACTCGATATCCGTTTCAGTACCGATCACGTTGAAACGATTTGCCTTGAAGTAGATCGGCTGCTCGAACCAGACGGCCGGCGGTTCGCACAATCCGTCCTCGATCCCCTTGCGAAACGCCGCCTCGGGGTCAGGTGCCGACTGGCTGCGAAGGCGCAGGTTTTGCGTGCGCGCCTGGCGGAAAAGCTTTTCGCTCACGAGACAATCCCGTATCTGCATCGGCACGGGCACCGGCGCGAGCAGCCTGACGTCACTCAAGGCGATTACTGCCGTCTTCGGCGGACTGGTAGCGATCGCGCGCGCGGCCTCAAGGCCCTGCGCACCGCTTTCGATCAGTGCCAGCATGCTCGAAAATGCCGGAAGATCATTCGCACTGGCGAGATCGACCATCGTGGTTAACCCGGGCAGCACCGCGCCAATCCTCTGCCGACCTTCACGGTTGAATGTTGCGAGCTTCACCGCTGCCCTTTCGAAGATGACTGAATACGCACCGGATCCGCCCGGCCCATGCTGGCAAAACGGACGGTTGGCCGCGTTATACTGAATCTGGCGTGCGCATTGATTCTCCCGTGCCGCCCTTGTAGGCCGTTCACTCATCCCCCACGGAAAAGCCACCGATGAAACGCCGCACGCTGCTCGCCACCCTGTTGGCCATGACATTCATTACCAGCGGCCTGGCCTGCGCTCAAACCGTGATCTCGCGTCCGATCAGGCTCATCGTGCCTTACGTTCCCGGCGGCGGCACCGATACCCTGTCACGGATGATTGCGCCCTTTATCAGCGAAGAGTTTGGCCAACCAATTGTAGTGGATAACCGCCCCGGCGCCAGCAGCACGATCGGCACGCAGATCGTTGCACGCGCGACACCGGACGGCCAGACCATCGGCATGATAGATCCTGCCTTTCTTTCCAACCCGAGCCTCTACGCCAAACTGCCCTACGATACGCTCAAGGACTTTACGCCGGTGGTGCTGGTGGCCAAAGCACCCTTGGTGCTGTGCGTGCATCCGAGTTCGCCTGCAGCCACCATCAAGGAACTCGTTGCCCTCGCCAAGGCCAACCCTGGCAAGCTGACGTTCGGCTCCGCAGGAAATGGCGGCGGCGCTCACCTCGCGGGCGAGCAGTTGCGCAGGGCTGCGGGCATCGATCTGATCCACGTACCCTACAAGGGGGCGGGGCAGCAGCTGACCGACCTTCTGGGCGCACAAACGAACGTGGGATTCTTCATTCCAAGCGTGGCGAGAGCGCATATAACCTCCGGCCGGCTCCGGGCCCTCGGCACTACCAGCGCCACCCGCTCCAAAAGTTTTCCCGGTGTTCCCACGTTCCAGGAGTCGGGTTATCCCGCCGTCGACGCCATCAGCCTGAACGGCATAATCGCGCCTGCCCGCACGCCCACCGACTACGTCACGCGCCTCAACGCGACGATCGTTCGCGCACTGAATCGCCCTGAGATGCAGCAAAGGCTGCTGGAACTGGGCTTTGAACAGGCGAGCGGCACGCCTCAGGAGTTCAAGGCGATGATCGCGCGCGAGATACCAAAGCTGGGCAAACTCATCAAGGACGCGGGCATCCAGGTGGAATCGCTGCAGTAAGTGCTGCAGCTCAAAGCTCCGCCACGCATTCGATTTCCAGCAGGAAGTCTTTTCGCGGCAGCCGCGCTTCAACCGTCGTGCGCGCCGGCCACGTGGCCGAGTCATTACCGAAAAACTCCCGGTAGATGGCGTTCATTTCTTCGAAGTCTGCCCGCCGATCCAGGAACACGTTGACCTTGACGACATTGTCGAGCGTCGTTCCCGCTGCTTCCAGAATATGCTTGACGTTGGTCATGCACTGCCGCATCTGCGCCGCGAAATCGCCCTTGGCGATCTTCAGGTCGTCGTAGTACGCCGGGCAGCCGCTGACGAAGACGAGATTGCCGGTCTTGACCGCGTGCGAATGTGGAGAGGTTGCGCGCGGGACTTTCGGGCTGTAAATAACCGTCTTGGCCATGTCGATGCCCTTATGGTGAAAGAGAGTGTTCGAGGGTAAACGTCCGGATGCGTCCGGGCAAGACGAACGCCGCCGAGTGAATCTGAACCGAAGGAACTGCACATGTCGAAGGTCATGGAACGTTTGCGTGAGCTGGGTATTCGCCTGCCGGACGCACCGGTGGTCAAAGCCAATCCAGGGCTCGTCTCCGGCGTCGCCAGCGGAAACCTGCTGTTCTGCCAAGGCACGCTGGGACACACCAACGGCGAGTTTCCCTATCTGGGCAAGGTCGGCGACAAGGTCAGCGTCGAGCAGGCCTATCAATCGGCGCGTCTGTGCGCCATCAATCACCTGGCGCAGGCGCAAGCGGTGTTGGGAGATCTCGACCGCATTTCGCGGGTGGTGCAGCTGCAGGTCTTTGTCAACGGCGCGCCGGGATTCGAACAAGCGCCATTCGTCGCGAACGGCGCGTCCGACCTGTTTCTGGAAGTGTTCGGCCCGGTGGCGGGCGCGGGCGCGCGGGCCAGTCTGAGCGTGCCGGATCTGATCTACACGGCACCGGTCGAAACGATCTGCGTGTTCGAAATCGTGCCGCCTGCCGGAGATCGTCAAAGCAGGGTCTGACCGCCGTCGATCACGATCACGCTGCCGGTCGCAAATGCGGAGGCGTCGGAGGCGAGCCACAGGACGATGTCCTTTAGTTCCTCCGGCTGCCCGATCCGGCCCAGCGGGACCTGCTTTATGAAGGCGGCGTATTTGGCGGGGTCGCTCATCTCCGGTTCGGTGAGCGGCGTCAGAAAACGCCCCGGCGCGAGCACGTTGACGCGCACCTTGTGCGGCGCCCACTCCATCGCCATCGCGCGCGACAGGTTGATCACGCCCGCCTTGGCTGCCGAATACGGCGCGTTGGTGGGCCGGCCGCGCAAGCCGGCGGCGGAAGCGATGTTGATGATGGAACCGCGCCCCTGAGCGACCATCTGCCGGCCGACCGCGCGGCAGACGAAGAAAGTCGAGTCCAGATTCGCGGCGATCAGACCGGTCCACTCCGCATCCGACAACGACAGCACCGGTTTGCGAAGACTGCGCCCAACAGAATGGACCAGCACATCGATTGCACCGAACGCCGCCATGACTTTCTCCACCGCGGCATCCACGTCTGCCGACCGGGTAGCGTCCGCCACCAGCGGCAATGCGCGACGACCGAGCGCTTCGATCTCGCCGGCGACGCGCGCGATATCGGACGCGGTTCTCGCAAGCACGGCGACATCGGCACCCGCTGCGGCCAGCGCCAGCGCGCTCGCACGGCCCAGTCCTTTTCCCGCCCCGGTCACGAGTGCTGTGCGCCCGGTCAGAGAAAGTGGCGGCGGAGGCGATTGAGGCTGCATCATTGATAGTACCCTTATTGAATTCCACCACGCGGGTGGAGCGGCACAGGTTCCTGCGGGCACAATCATTTCGGAAAGGCGCAACCATGTCCCGGCCATACTTTTTCATCACGATCGTATTGTGCGTACCCGGCGTTGCGCTCGCGCAGTCCACGCCCGCCTCCACATATCCGAACAAACCCATTCGCATCATCGTGCCGTTTCCCGCGGCCGGCCCCACCGACATCGTCGCCCGGCTGATCGGGGTAAAAATGGGCGACCGTCTTGGGCAGAGCGTGATCGTGGACAACCGCGCCGGGGCTGGCGGCACGATCGGCGCGGAGATCGCGGCCCGTGCCGCACCCGACGGCTACACGCTGCTGATGGGCTCCACCGCCAACATGGCGGTCAACGTCAGCCTGTACCAGAAGCTCTCCTACGACCCGGTGCGTGATTTCCAGCCCATCAATCTGGCGGCGGTCACGCCGAACCTGCTCGTCGTCAACCCGAACTTCCCAGGCAGTAACGTCAAGAGCCTCATCGACATCGCGAAAGCAAAGCCCGGCACCATCAACTACGCCAGCGGTGGCGTGGGCACGCCCAGCCATCTCGCGGCCGAACTGTTCAAGACCATGGCCGGCGTGCAGATGAACCACGTTCCATACAAGGGAAGCATTCCCGCACTGACCGACATCATGGGCGGGCAGGTGACGCTGATGTTCGACAGCATGGCCTCCGCGCTTCCGCTTGTGAGATCGGGCAAGCTGAAGACGCTTGCTCAGACTGGCAGCAAACGCTCCGCTGCCGTGCCCGACGTCCCGACGGTGGCCGAGGGAGGTCTGCCCGGCTATGAAGTTGTGGGCTGGTTCGGTTTCTTCGCGCCGGCCAAAACACCGCGGCCCCTCGTGAACAGGCTGTCCAAGGAGATCACGGACATCCTCGCCCAGCCCGATGTCAAGGAGCGCTACGCCATGCTCGGCATCGAACCGGGCCCCGCCGATCCCGATACCTTCGCCGCCTACCTGAAGAAGGAAATTGCGAAATGGGGCAAGGTCATTCGCGATTCAGGCGCGAAAGCCGACTGACTACTCTGCAGATGCGGGTCTCGGCGGGCCGAACAACACGCGTGCTTTGGCGCTCAGGCCCGGTGCACGCCACGGGTCGCGTGCCAGGTCGCCAATCAGTCCTACGAAAGCGACCTGCTGCGTCCGCCAGTAGTCCGTCGGTGTACCGGTACACCGACGTGCTGCGAAGCTGTGGGCTGGCGCCCTGCGCCAGCAACCATTCGATGGCCTGGTGTCGGCCAGGGAAGGCCGCCCAGTGCAGGGGCGTGAAGCCCTGCGCATCGACGACATTGACGCCAAGACCCGTACCAAGCAAGTCCTCGCTCGGCATCTGCGCCGTGTGCAGGGGCACCCGGCCGAACTTGTCGCGCGCGGTGATGTCGGCCGCCCGCGGCCAGCAGGACGGCGCGGTGGTGGACCTGCGAAACATGCAATGGTGTGCTCCCATTGCGACTGCTGGCCTGCACGGTGGCATGCGCGTAAAAAGGCCGACACGCAGGCCGTGCAGGGTGACGCTGCCGCCTCGTGCAGGGGCGAGTCGCCGTAGCTTGTTGTGGCCTGAACATTGGCACCCTGGGCCAGCAAGGCATCGATCACCGGCGGGGCGTCATCGACCTGGCTCAGCAGCGACAGCCGGTGCAAGGGCGTTGCGCCCTGTCTGTACTGCGGGATCTGGCCACGCGCCTGGCGCAGCAGGGCCGTTACACGCTGCACATCGCGCGTCTGCAGCGCGTCGTCCCACTCGGCGCCAAACCCCAGCGGGTAGCTGACGCGCTGGACCTGCGGTGCGTCGGGAGAAGGGATAGGTTGGGCAATGGCCGGACACGCCTTCAAGAGCAGGGCCATCAGCCTCAGCCGATGAGTCGGGCTGCACCTTAAAGCAACTCGATACCGAAGCGCCTGACTACAAGCGCAAAGAGCCAAAAGCACACGACGGTGATAATGACGCAGGCCAGCAGAGTTGGCCAGAACCCGATGCGCGGAAGCAAAACCGGAAATGCCAGAAACATGGGCAAGGTCGGGACGACGTACCAGAACGTGTACCAGGCGTGGTTGGCGATCTTCTCTTGCGGTTGCCCGTCCACATAAAGCCAGACAAGTGCAAGCACCGTGACGAGAGGAAGCGCAGCTATGAAGCCGCCCAATTTGTCACTTCGCTTCGCGGCCTCCGACACGAGCACGACGACTGCTGCAGTGAGAAAGTATTTTGTAATCAGCCAAGCCACGATTTCACCTTGGAGGGGCTCAAAGAGATTCAGACCCGCTCGAAGCTGCTTGCCCTGCCTGCGTCACCGCGCACTGGTGACCGGACAGGGCTCGGGCGGATGCGCGAACCTCCTGAGATCGCTCGCCTTCCCTTGACTGTGCCAGCATACCTGCACCGTAGGTGCTACGAAATGGGTTCGCCATGACTATCGAAGATTCTGATCCGGTTGATCACCGACTGACCGCACTCGAAGTCAAGGTGACCTTTACCGAAGATCTGGTCGAAGAACTGAACCGGACGGTGGCGCGCCAGCAACAGCAGATCGATCTCCTGTTGCGCGAAGTCATACAGCTCAGGCAGCAGATCGAGTACGTCGATGCGGACGAGCGCGGGGGCCTTGGAAACCCGCGCGATGAGATACCCCCACATTACTAGCGCGGCGACCGCCCCCGGTCGCCGCGAAGGGGTATTGTTACGGCACGATACGCGCGATCGATGCGCCAATTCCGTCAAGCGCCGTCTTGCCGTTGGCGTCCATGTTGTCGCGCCGCGGCACATCGAAGTTCGCCACATAAGCCACGTCGCCGACGAACACCAGCGCCGACGGAAACTCCAGCGGTCCCTGGCTGGCGTTTCTGGCGATCTGTCGCAGCATCCCTACCGGCGTGACCAGCACGATCGCGTTCAGTTCGTTGGCGGCGACCCAGACGTTGCCGCGCCGGTCGAAGGCGATGCCGTCCGCGCCTTCGAGCAGACTGGCCTGCACCAGCAACTGCGGTGTACCGCCCTTGCCATCGGCGCCGATGACGACCTTCCAGATCGCACCGCGCGAGGTGTCGGCGACATGCAGCACGCCGTTGGCATCGAACTCGATGCCGTTGGCGACGATGGCCTGCTGGGTCTTGCCGTCAGGCAGGGTGCGCGTCGAGCGCTCGATCTGCGCTGCCGTCTGCGCTGCGCCACCGCCCGGGCCGACCCGGTAGATGATCCCACTCGCACCGCCGGACACGAACAGGTTGCCCTGCCGATCGAAGGCGATACCGTTGGCGCCCGGGGTGCCGGTGGCGAAGGTCTGCGCCGACCCTGGGCGGGCCGGATCGAGGTCGCCTGCGCGAAAGCGCACGACCTCGGCAAACGGGCCGACCGCCACGAACAGGTCGCCCGCGGCGTTGAACGCGATGCCGCCCGGGTCGGGGTTGATCTTCTTGCCCTGCACATCGCGGGGCTGGATCCTGCCGACCACGACCGCCTTCGGCGAGCGGGGGTCGACACGCAGAATGTTTCCGGTCACCCGATCCGGCAGGTAAAGCATGCCGTTGCGGTCGGCGGTGATGCTCTCGACGATTACCGTGCGGTCGGGACTCGCCATATCAAGGTCGACCAGGATCGATACTGTTGGCGTACTGCTGTATATCGACGCGCAGCCAGTCAATGCAAGTATGGTCAATGCAACCGCCACCCGGGCAGCGAGGGTAGTTCTCATCGGTAGACTCCAGTTGCGTACTCGCTCGGTCCGGCCTTTCGGCCGATTCGCCGCGCATGATATTCTGAAAGCGGTTTGCCAACCGAGCACCCTTATCCGGAGGCGCCGTTGAAGCCCACGCCGTTGGAGCCCCTGTTCCACCCTCTTCAGCCGTTTGCCGCTGAGGTGACCGGCGTCGATCTGCCGCGGCTGCACGATCGGCGGGCGCTGGATGCGCTGCGCGACGGCATGGATGCCCATGGCGTCCTGGTGTTTCGCGACCAGCCACTCACTGACGACGGGCAGCTCGACTTCGCGCGCCGTTTCGATGGGGTGCTGCACACCAAGACCGGCAGTGCCGCACTCGGCACGGCCATCCCCGGTCTGGAGGCGCTGACCGAGATCTCCAACGTCGACGAGCGCGGGGAGATCCGCCGCGCCGATGACCGTCGGCGCATGTACTCGATCGCCAATCTGCTCTGGCATACCGATGGCTCGTTCCAGGATCCGCCGGGGCGCTATTCGCTGCTGTCCACCCGGGCGATCACTGAGCAGGGACCAAACACCGAGTACGCCGACATGCGTGCTGCCTACGATGCGCTCGATGCGCCGATGAAGCGCCGGCTCGACGGTCTGCATGTGCATCACTCGATCGCTTACTCGCGGCAGACCCTGGGCTTCGAATTTTCGCCGGAGGAGCTGGCGCGCCTGGAAGGCGCGGTGCATCCCCTCGTCCGCACCAATCCGCGCACCGGGCGCCGCTCGCTCTATCTCGCCTCGCATGCCACGCGCATCATCGAGATGCTGGTGCCGGAGGGCCGCATCCTGCTGCGCGACCTGATCGACCATGCGACCCAGCGGCAGTTCGTCCATGTGCATCGCTGGCGCTCGGGCGATCTGGTGATCTGGGACAACCTCGCGACCATGCATCGCGGCCGGGCGTATGACGATGCCAACGTACGCCGCGAACTGCGGCGGGTGACAACGCTCGATGTAGCATAGGCAGCAGAGAACCGCAGCTTCACCAGCAGCTTATCCTCCTCCCGGGCAGAGAACGCAGGGGCACCTTGTCATGCCCGGGTAGACGTGCAGGACAGAACAGAACATCAGGCCCCACTGCGAGGAGTGCACCATGTTCCACGGAACCGTCACGCCCGAAATCGCCGCCGGACTCAAGGTACTGCGCAAGCGTATCGAGGCGGCGAACATTCCCTCGTCGCGCCTGGACGAGACGCTGAACATTGCGACCTGGAACATCCGCGAGTTCGGCAAGAAGCGGCGCACGCAGGCGGCGATTCACTACATCGCCGAGATCCTTGGCCAGTTCGATGTGATCAGCATCGTCGAGCTGCGTGACGATCTGACCGATCTCGGTCGCGTGCTGCCGATTCTCGGACCCTACTGGCGGGTGGTCTACTCCGACGCTCTGCGTGACGATGGTGGCAACCGGGAGCGTATAGCCTTTCTATACGACAACCGGGCAGCGACCTTCACCGGATTCGCCGCGGCGGTCAACCCGCCGCGCACGAAGAACGGCAGCGGGCTGTACCTGCCGGCGTTCACCTGGTGGCGGCAGCCGTACATGGCGTCGTTCGCCGCCGGCAACTTCGATTTCCTGATGCTCGCCGCGCACATACAGTGGGGCACACCGGGCGGCAGGGTGAAGGAGCTTGCCTCGCTCGCCGAGTGGATCGAACTCAAGCGGGCGGAGCGCACTGGCGAGGACAAGGACCTGATGGTGCTCGGTGACTTCAACCTGGAGACGGCCGCGCAGGTGAAGGCGCTGACCAGCCGAGGACTTGCCCTGCCCACCGCCCTGAAGGCGCAGGAGTTCGGCACCAATCTGGCGCGCGACAAGCGCTATGACCAGATCCTTCATTACGCGGTCTATCCGGACACCTTCACTAACAAGGGCGGTGTGCTCGATTTCTATACCGGGGGCATCGGCACGCTGTTCCCCGGCATTGAGAAGGACGCCTTTACCTATCAGTTGTCCGACCACCTGCCGCTGTGGATGCAGATCCGCACCGACATCGAAGGATTCCAGCTTGACCAGATCCTGCGCGGCGCTCGGGCAAAGCGCGCCCGGGCGAAGCGTGCCGGGGCGAGGCGTGCAGCGGCGAAGCGTGCAGGGGCCAAGCGGACCCCTTCGTCCGGCGGGTGATAGCTACGATGTTGCACAGGCTCAGGTGAAGCCGCAACGCGAGACCGCAGCGCGCGTTCGGTCATGCGAGGGCAGGTGCAGACCGATCGACAAGCTGCCCGGCACGCGCAACGAAGTGGTTCTCGCCCTGGCGCCACTGCACCGCAAACCCGGCGGTTGCTGCTTCGAAGGCCTGGGTCGCGCCCGGGGCGAGGTGCTCGTGAAGCTCGGCAGCGATGACCCGTACACGCTCGATCCAGGGCGCACAATTCGAAAACGCTTCCCGTTCGGCGCCTTCGACATCCATCTTCAGCAGGTCGATTTCGTCGATCCCGAAGCGCTCGAGCAGGTCCGGGATGGAAATCGCCTCGACACTGTTGCCTGCAACTGGCTCGGCAACCGTACGAAAGCCCCAGTGGCCAGTGCCCGGATCGGTCAGTCCGATTGTCCCGCTCGACGACCAGAGTGCGGCGCGGACCGGCACGATTCCGGGATACGGCGCGGCATTGCGGCACAGCATCTCGAAGTTCGAAGCCTCGGGTTCCAGCGCGATCACCCGCGCTTCAGGGTACCGACTTGCGAACCAGACGGCGGCGAGGCCGATGTTCGCGCCCGCATCCACGATCACCCGCGGTGCCGTTGCCAGCGCTACGTCGTACTCCTGCTTTCGGATGACGCCGTCAAAAGTTTCCG